>Ga0164318_10004615_pt1 | contig 13263 bp, 12 predicted proteins | sample GuaBasSedimGuay9_FD_113734 | JGI IMG/M metagenome (GOLD analysis project Ga0164318, IMG submission 113734) | Subseafloor sediment microbial communities from Guaymas Basin, Gulf of California, Mexico - Guay9, Core 4571-4, 0-3 cm | ecosystem: Environmental > Aquatic > Marine > Hydrothermal vents...
TATTACAGTCCCACTTCTATAATCTTTCCGGATCGACACATCCTTACTCATAAAACCGTTATGTATGACTTTAATTTTATCATTTGGTATTCCAATCTTTTTATTCAACATAATCTTTGTCGCGTTTGAATTCGCAATCACCAATTGGGCATGCCGAGCATTTTCAAGACAATAATGTATATTTTGTGGCGCTATATTCCACACCACTCCGTGTTCATGAAAAATCAGGCGTGATGCAGGTAAAAATTTTAAATAACGATTAATACGCCTGCCACCAAGCATATTATGGAAATGAATTATTGAATTTTTTGATATTAGGTAATACAAATACTCACATTTATGAAAAAATGATTTATTCACCTCCCTATACACATCAACATCAGTATATTGTTTTTCTATTTCAAAAAGTCCAAAAGCCTTATGAATAAACTTACTCTTCTTACGTGCCAACTTATAATAAGGAACAAACATCTGCTGTACACCGCCGATCTGATCTAAATTTATAGTATGAATTATATTTTTTTTCATTTCTTCTTTTAAGACATCAGGTCAAGAATAGGCGATTCATTAATTTTATTATTTAATTTTAAGACCCTGGATTTAATACCTAATAAATACGCTTCATAACCTACTGAGCTGTAAGAACTTATGACTTCACTAACAAAATTAAGGTAATGTGAAATATGATTATATCCAATCTCTAAATTCTCAAGATTTAAAGTTTGAATTTCATTAATAGTAGTCCGAAGATTAGTCTTCGGATGAAACTTAATTATGTATTTCTTCCGCTTATTAGAAATTATTTCATTCTTAAGCGCCGCAAATATAAGCGGCCCGTCATGAAGACCGCATGCAATTAATACCGTATTTTCCCTTACCTTTTCCCTTTTTATATCCTTAAGATAACATAGCCTGGGTACTTCTTTCATGGTCTCAACATTATGATATCCTGATGAGGTATAAATTTCTTTAGACAAATCGTCTTCACATAATACCATGTTAGGCATTGGTACATGATTCAGATAATCCCTGTCATCCGAAGTTTCTCCTTGAGCAAGTGCATATAACAGTTTTCTCCACGATGCAGGTCCGTGCTGAAACCCTATCCTTTTAATTTCTGGGAAATAACTGCCTAGAGAAAAGCTTAAGAAACGTCCAAAACTATATTCATGCAGATAATAGTAAAACCTCTCAATATCAGAATTATTAAAAATCCTCCTCAGAGCATTTTTATACATGAGTAACCTTGGTATCCTTTTAAATGATATATCGATTTCGTATTGAATAAATTTGGTTATGTTGATATTACAAAAAACATATTTACTCTTTCTCAGAATCTTTTTCTTCCGCCCGAGTGAAATCATATTAAAGTAGCCCATAACAATTTCCCTAGGCGTAACTTCCTTATCAAGAAGAATAATTTTTCTCACTGTTTGCAACTTCTTTAATATGCGGATATCTTTTTGATACTGCATCAGTGTGCGCCATTGATGCATTCCATCCGTAATTATCGAGACCAGATATGCGTCAGTATCTTTAACTAAAGAGCCGTATTTTTGCTCGCCCCCCTCTTCATTAAGATGCAGCGGGAAAATAGTAAAAAAAAGCCTCTTTACCTCACCCCTCATAATATTATGATATCTAATAAGCCCTAAAAAAATTCGCTTCATAAAGGCATCCAGAAAAAAGTAAGCCGAGAAAATATAATTCCTTAAAAAATTATACCTAACCGATGAAATAGTTTGCCTGCATTCTATTCCCTTATAACAAAATACAGACTTAAGAGATTCAATAAATTTCTCACTACATCCTAAGGTAACAATTTTCTCAAAACTTACACCTTTAAGCTTTTCCTTTAAGAGCAGAATGTGGCAAATACTCACATATGTATCAAACAGCTCTGTCCTCTTAACTGATAAATCGCTTATAAAATACAATGAAAGTTTTTTATCGAGGATGAGGTTATTCTTGATAAAAATATTATTAAGCGAATAAATAAAATCACTGTACTTGCCGCGTATCTCCAATGCTATTTCATTTAATCTTTTATTATCATTTAAATTAACATTCCTGGGCCCACTCACATCACCGGTATTTAAATAATATGTATAGACCTCCTCATCTGTTTCAAGTTTTACTGACTTTCTCAAATTATGGATATAAAGAATACTCATATTGGCTTTCTTAATAATTATGAATAATTAATCTCACTCGGCTGAGGGCAATTATCTTTTATATATGTTATTTCTTCCTGAGTTAATTTTTCCCTGTAACGGTATAATGCCTGATGATCAATCCCCTCTTTCCCTTCAAAAGAAGAGTTGCTCTTTATGTCCTTGCCGTTCTGAGTAACGCGGCTCAAAATATCATGGTATGGAATATTAATAAACGAAGCGAGCCTTTGCATAAGCGGGACTGTCTCATTAATAAGCGACTCAAACGAAAGATAAAATACTTCACCCCTGTTCTTCCTCTCGAATGAAACCACATCTCTGTAATATTTATTCATAGCACGGCAAAATACCTTTATATTGCCGCCATCAAAGTACAGTCGTGATTTTGCAGAACAATAAACAGCAAGAGGATTTCTAAAAAGAAAAACTGCTTTAACATCATAATAACGTGCCAATGAACTGCCGATATTGTTTATATCATTAAATAAAGGGTTTAAAACACAAAAATAGACTTTTAAAAGTTCAGGTTCGTTACTATTAATTAAAAGAGATTTTCTTAGCGCACCAAAATGAGCCCTGAAAGGATTTTCAAACGAAAACCTTTGATGATTCTCTCTTACATAACCGGAATATTTTTCCAAGTCTAACAAAGGCTCATCGTTATCCGAATTCACACCACCTCCACTGTTGAGCCTTGTGAAAAAATCATTCTTTTGCATCTTTCTGTAAAAGAGCGGCGCCTCTTCTTTAGCAGTAACCCAGCCCTTAAATTGATTCATCCTATGGCGGGTCAATGTGCGTATAAAATAATCTTCATCAGGAGGTACAGCAAGCTTTGGATGCCCGTCAAGCAAACCCCTCAGTAAATGATTGCCGGAACGGGCAATACCTCCAATAACCAAAAGCGGCTCTTTCTCAGCCTCCCCTTTACCCAACCAGGGAAGCGGTGATGTATACTTATCCAAAACTGATAAAGGCATAGTAAATAGTTTTTTAACCGTACTCTTAAGGTTCATAATCTAAGAACAAGCTCTTTTTATAGTTTCGATCACAACGTCTTGTCTAGTTTGATCAGAATCAACTATGCAGTACTTTTCCGTATAATTGTTTCTTAAGGTTTTATCACGCTGCTTATCAATCTCAGAACGTAAATAATCGCACGCTTTATTCTCCCTTGCGTCAACCCAAATACATCTTTCTTTTAAAAGCTGAGCAACGTCCGGAAAAATATTCCTTACTCCGATATCAAAATAAATAATAGGTTTATTCGTAGCCGCAGCAATATTGAACGCGGTCGCGATTACGTCGAAAATGTAAACATCTGCTGCCTCATGACACTCCTCAAAATATCCCTCTTCAACCTCTTTAAATCCCATATCAATCTTTAAAAGTTTCGGGTGCGATTTATAAATCGCTTCAGGGAATAGTTCATGAATTCTCCTCTGCCATTCGTAATAAACTACATCAGGCAGATTATGAAACGGCCCGTATCTTTTGCCTCCCTCGAACGTAGTGGGTACATACATATATGTGGGCTTAGTCAAATCCGAAAGTTTAAGAATTTCTCTGGATGGATTGTATATTTTTTTGCATACATCAGAATTTGATGGCACATATTCGCATTTCTCATAAAGGCCGGACGTATACTCTGTACTGGAAAGCCTCTTCTGTCCTTCAGTACCATACCCGATAAAAAAAGAAGGACAAGTAAACTCCCCAAACCCTATTCTGGGTTCATCAACTATTAATTGATCTCCTTCACCATGTGATACTGTAATAACAGGAATATCCTGTGAGCGGGCATGAGCAGCAAGTATGCGTGTTATTCTTCTCTGTAATGTCCCTGTAACTAATACCTGATACTTAGCAGGTTCCTCCTTATCCGCGATAAAGTGGGAATACACCAAATCAAAGAGGTTTACAAACTCATCGGAGTGAACTGGAATTTTATATCTCTCAATGACATTCTCAAAAAAATGGCTAACTATGGCGTGTTGATTTTCATATCGGGGGATATGTATCCTAGCCTGCTGAGGAAACACAGGAAATATTTTGCTTGTTGATAAATGTTTTAATATATACTTAAAACTATCAACTTCCCGCTTCTTTCCAATAGGCCAATATCCATAATAACAAACTCTCTTGAATATCTTACCAATATTATTAAGAAATTTTATCTTGCCCGTTAATTTCATATCCGAAAAACCATGCTTGGAAGTTATATTAAGCGTACCTTCCAACAACTCCCTGTACCCGCAAAAAGGAAACTCCGATAAGGCAGAATATGTCTTTTTTTCTTCCCGCCGTATTTGTGCCTTTTCGATTTCTTTATATTTCAATACACAACTTGTACTGATGCGCATCAAATCAGGAAAAAATATTGCTATAAGGTTTAAATATTTTGAACTATACCGCTCACACTCCTTAAATGCCTGCATAAGCATATGGAATATTTCGATACAAACTTCATTCTCCTCATCCACTGAATGTTGCGAGAGGTCAGCTAACTCAATGTTAGGATTTTTCACTTTTAATGATAAATCGAGTGTTTGCATAATAAGTCTTATACCGGATAACCTTGTGAGGATAAATTCAACCCCAAGAGTTCGGATAACTTTTTATTATTCTGAGCATAACGTTTATGAATTTTCTCTATGTGATAAGGTGACAAAACGACCCTTGTTTTATTATTAAAAACCTTATCGCAAAGACACAATAAATTGTCGGTATTGGTCTTGTAATATTTATAAATAAAAGAATGCCAAAACCCCTCAGTAAAACTCGGGCGTGCATTCCATAGATTGCGGAAAAAACCATACGATGACTTTCCGTAATCAAAAGGTATGCATCTATTCATTATTCTTCTCACAAATAACATGTGTTTGCTTAAAGATTCATTCTTCTTAGTCTTATCAATCTCGACATTCGGAACACCCACAAATTGAAACACTTTACTTGCAAGGGCATCAGGTGAATCCCCTAATTCCTCAAACAAACATACTAATACCCTGTCCTTACCGAATATTTTGAAAAGATATTCAACCATTGGGTACCAGTCAACATAATGGCTTATAAGAGTGGGATTGCCTAATGCGCATTCCATAAAATCATGCAGGTTAAGTATGCCCCCGCTCCTTACATACTGTGAATAAATGCTTGCATACCAAGTCTCTTGATTTCGTATCAGCATGATGATTTTAACATCGGGAAAAGACTCCCTGATTCTATCCAGTATCATCTTACGGTCAAAATGCTTCTCATATAAAAACGTAAATGCTTCGAACATTATTCCCCTCACCTTAGCATCTCTTTCCTTAAAAAGAGACGGCGCTAAGCTTTGAAAATGCTGCTCAAAAGCTTCCTTTTCATATTCAAGGCTATCAGGATAAATAAACTCCTGAAGCAGCAACCTTTCCAAATCTAAGACACGGGCAGCCTGAACGCAGTATATTTGAGGATTAGACGAATAAAGATTCTTCTCGAAAAACATTGTGCCGCATTTCTGAAATCCTATCTGTAAAAAATCTATATATTTATCCATTTTTATTTTCCGACGTTACCTTGTTTATGAAAATAATTTTCTATTATACTGACAGTTTGAGGCATAACTTTGTTCCTATATGCGACTATATATAAAATAAAAACCGTAATAACCCCTATTTTAGTCATGCTTCTTAAAAATATATCGCCCCCTGAGGAAATCATGGCAAAAAAGATTAAGAGTGTTAAGACAATTTTAAATAATGTATAAAAATCTATTCTGTATCTAATTAAAACAAAAATACTTCCCATAATGCCCACAAATGCCTCGACTAATACTAACGAATAAAGCGCTCCGTTTAATCCGTATCGCGGAATAAAAATAACATATGCAACGCTGGTTAATATCGAAACCAATGAAGTCGTAAGGGGCGTAAAAATAAAATTATTATTCTTTAATGTAATCCGTGATAAAAATACCTGCAGATCACGGAATAAATACCACATCAATAAAAATATCAATATTGAAACAACGGAAACGTAATCTTTCACAAACCATGAAACATACCACCGCATTGCTTCATCATATACCAAAACCAGAAATACCATCACGATAAAAAAAAGATTCGAAACTTCGAACATTTTGCTAGAATCATTTTTTCTTTCATAATCATGAGCAAAAATATATTCGAACGGCTGCCTGAAAGAACGTTGAAACTCATCATACGGCCCGGCAAGGCGCTTGCCCATGCTGAGTATGCCGAGCACAGGAAAAAGCCCCAGCCAGCTAAAAACAAAACTATCGATACTCGTCTTTACCCAATTTAATATTCCCGCGCAATACTGAGGCAGAGCCGGCAGAAAAAATCTGCGTATTAATTTAAACCTGACATTTTTAACCTTGCATAACGGTAAATAAAATTTAAAAAATGAATAACAAGTTAATATGGAAAACGTAATAAATGTCGCATATACACTGGCTAAATAGTTACCCAAAATAAAACATGCGATGAAAACGAATATCCAGTTATTCAAAATTGTATACATGAAATTTAAAATAAAAAACTGCTTCGCAAACAGCTTAAGCCGCGCTACCGACATAAAACCGTTAATTACAATATTCATCGAGCCCGCAAAAATAATAAGAAGCCATGCTATAAAAGAAACTTTATTATGAAAGATATATGTATTAATGGGATTAAAACTTACTATAAGAACTATACTGAATATTATTCCCACAAAAAGCCGCGCAACCATAAATGAAATAATCCATTTATGACATTTCCCCAGAGAAAATCTGAATATTATTTTATTTAATATAATGCTGTAACCTAAGCCGCAAACAGTAGTGAATAATTTAGGAATGGTAGCCAAAAGCGCTATAACAGCAAGCTCCTCAGGCACGATAACTGCTGCCCAAAAAGGCAAAAGAATAAATCCGGATAAACGCATTATTGTAAACAAGCTTACCATGGCAAAAATATTCTGAAATACCTTCCTTATCCGGCTATCGGCCATTATCCTCCTTATAATTCTTTATTCCTGTTTGTCTAGAATATGGGTTTCTTTAATAATCTTACGCGCGCTCCTTTTCAATTTGCCCTCAAAAAAACCATAATGATACTTTCTCATCTGTAAATAAACCCCCTGCATCAAGTCGGATATATATGATATGAGGGTAATAATAATAATTTTAAAAACAAGATATGGTATCTCTATCAATCTTTTCAGCATATTTTCCTCTTAAAGTAACTCCGTTATTTCACGGGCAATAGAAACGCTTGGAACTTCTGAACGAGGCACATCATAATAGTCTTTAAGATACGTAAGGTAACGTTCAGGCTCCGGAGTAGGTAATAAATCCCCCTTAAGCCCCTCTTCGATTTTTTCAATGATTTCATCATGAGTTTTTGGCCGCCAATAAAGCTCTGAGAAAAATGATTTTGTCAGATTAGGCAGTTCACAGTGCTCAAAAAGTCTGTCAGTATCCAAAAGGTCATACCAATAAATAACCGGCACTGATGCTAAAATGGAGTCAATTCCCACAGACGTATGGCCGCACATAAGAATATCCAGGCCGGAAAGCCATTCATGTAAATACTCACCTGTACTAATGGATACCTTCTTTTTATCCGGAAAAAGTTTACGATACATATGAAAATCTTCAAACATGCCCGGCCTTATAGATACATGCCATCCACGTTCGATTAATAAATCCATAATATCAAAAGCAGCACGCATAATAGCGGAAACAACCCAAAGATGATCTTCAATATCTCTTCCTCTCGAAAATTCATAATAACGCGAATTACGATAACCGCACTTATTACGCCCTCTTCGAGTCATAATTACATCGAGCATGCCAGGCTTTTGGTAATTATTAAGAAAGTATGTTCCTGTTAGTGCAAAACCAATTCTTTGAGTATTTCTCACTCCCGATGCCTCAATCGGAATCTTTTCCTGAGAAATTTTCATCCAATACGGATCTAGTTTAGTAGTGGAAGTGACAACCATTTTCTCTGGCGGGATATCAACATCACTGCTCTTTTCAATCAGTTCTTTTGTTTTTTGACCCCACAATAAATATTTATGCACATATTGACTTAGTTCTCCTCTATACCCCTCAATACCTCCCTTATCCCGCTCAGGTATAGCTCCTTCCTGAGGCAGAACTACGATTTTTGAAATTTTGGATATCTCAGGTATATGGTCACTTATCCATTTCCCTTTTGTATATGATAATACGATTACTTTAGGTTTTAACAACTTATGAAACTGAATTACGTTCCTCTTATTGCACACCCAGGTACTGACACCTGATGCCTTCAGGCGTTCAGCTACAAGTCCTACATTAAGCCCGTCGCGCATCTTATTATCTACTAATAGTAATACATCGACTAATGCCATATTAATATTCCTCTCTCACTGCCATAAACACGCCACGCAGACTCCATCATCATTTATAATTAAAAGGTTTCTTCTCAGGATAAAAATGGTTTAAAGCTGGCAAAAATAATTGTTTCAGCTTCAAAAAAGCATCTTCATCCATTTTATTTACATAACTGTCCGTCCAATAAATCCGGTTTTTGTTCTTAATGGGTGAGGGAAACTCTTCTTTAAAAGCCCCGCAATATTCCTCTATTCGTTTTATAGTAGCTCGAAAATCTATAAAGAAATCCTCATACCTTATTACGAGAAGATCATCGTGTTTAATCAGCCACTCTAACCATGAGGCATTTTTATGCATAAAAGGCTCAAGAAAATTCCATTCATCAGATTTATATAAAAATTTATATTTTTCATATCTTTCATTTTTTAAACTTGGTGCAACAGAATATTCCTTAGATGAGAAAACCAGTCCGTCGGAAAAAAAACTATCGAACGGATAACCTATAAGGTAAATATTTTTTGTATCAATCAGCCTCTCATCATGGGGAATTGTATGATAATAGTGACAATGAAATATCGCAGCCTCTTTGTCGGAATATTTGATATTGCTTTCACTTTGATAGAGTCCTTTGTTAATTTCATCATACCCCACAAAAGCAAACACATCATCCTTTAGCTTTGCCACCCTACCGTGATAAACACGAGCCAAAGCATCTAATACATAATGTGTCCCGGCCCTCATTTGTGTTTGAAGTTTTAAATAAAGCATAAATTCAAATAAATAATTACCCTATACAATGACTTTTGTATTGATAGTACTTTCTATACCTTTTATTACGTATTTGATATAGAAGGATTATTCTCATGCAATGCCTTCCACCGCCTATTAAAATCATCAATTTGTTCAGATGAGAGATGAACGGGCCCATACGCTGAACGTGTTCCCCAAATATTGTCTTTGACCCACTGGCCATTCTCAATAGACCATACACGTGGATCTCGAAACGTATCCGCGATTTGCCAAAATTCTTCTTCTTTCATACCGACATAATCGAGCCAATAATAAAGATCGCTGGAAACAACATGGTCATATTTTTTGACCATGTTAATGCCCTCTTGGCGCGTCATATACCCAGTCCGAATATCTTTCGAAGCATGATCACATACCCTGCCATATCCAAACTTTATAAATTTTAAAAGGTCATGAATACCATTTTCATACCGATCATCTATATTGGATATTTTTCGATATGTTCTCTCAAATGGTTTCTCCGAAGGCTTCCAACCATATTTTTCTTGAACTAATTTTGCGTGCCAATTAGGGTCCCATTTAAAATAATTACCGATATACAAACCTCTTGTTCCTACCTTTAAAATTTCTTCATCCGTAGGATATTTAGCCCACATCATATCTTTTTCGCTTAACTTCTCAACGGGATCATTAAGCATATCAAACCATTCATACCCCCTGAGTCCATGTTCGTGACGAACGCGTGCACTGAATTCAACGAAATCTTCCGGCTCGAACATACCTGAAATATCCCATGCAATTTCTCCCCATATAACAAAAGGAATATTAAATTTTACAGCAACTATAACTGGGACTGTCCATATTCCACAATGAGCATGCCAATTCATATCACCCATTTTTCGAAAACATAATCTATTTAATTTCTTAAGAACCTCAACGCTCGGCCCGTATACTAAATGATCCGCATCAAATACATGCCGCATCCTATCGCGATTATAATCTCCTTCAGGCAGGTAATTATTCCCATGATACGTTACTAATAACGGCTTGAGCCCATATTCAGTTGCAATCACATGAGATTGATAGTAGCTATCTTTACCTCCGCTCACAGCAATGACACAGTCATAATCAGATGTATTATTTTTCAGCCTACTGAAAACAATTTCCTCAAATTTCTTTTTTCTCCGCGCCCATTCTTCCTGGCTAATTTGTTTAAACTTTTCAAACGTGCGGCAACTTGAACACACACCCTCTTCATCGATATAAAGATTGACTGCAAGTTCTGGATACATACAACGTTGACAATACCTCATAATCTCCTCCTTTAAATAAGTAGCAAATCCGGTGGCCTTACCGGAAATCCCCCATCATGTAAATATTTTTTTGCAAGATAAACACTTTGGTCAATGTAATGAAAAATATTAGCAGCGGCAACAGCGTCTGCTTTTGTTTTGCTCAATGCCTCGGCGAAGTGTTCCCATTCCCCTACTCCACCACATGCAATAACAGGTATTTCCACGCTATCTGCAACAAGTGAAATTAATTCAATGTCATAGCCGCCCTTCATGCCGTCTCTGTCAATTGAATTCAAAAGTATCTCGCCGGCTCCCTGAGACTCTATTATTTGTGCCCATTCTTTTGGATGATACCCAGTGGCATTAGAACCGCAATCGGACATCACAACATACGAACCTTCAATGAGCTTTACATCCATTGATACCACAATACACTGAGAACCAAATTCTTTAGCAGCTTCTAAAATAAACTTTTTATCCTCAAAACATTTTGAATTTATCGAAACTTTATCAGCCCCTAAAAGAAGCCTTGTCTCAATGTCCTTCAACGTTCTTATCCTTCCGCCTACGGTAATAGGCATGAATGTAACTTTTGCCACATCTTCTATTATTTCAAGGAACGTCTTTCTGTTCGGATATCCCTGGTCTTCTCTTCTTATGTCATAATGTTCTTCTCTCGATATGTTTAAATAAATAAGTTCGTCTGACGCCCATTCACTAAGTCTCTTTACAGAAGTAATAGGATTTCCTAAATTCTGGAATCGTTTGAACCCTCTGCTTTGAACGAGCCATCCGTTTTTAAGCAATAATATGGGTATAAGTCGCTTTTTTTTCATTTAATCTCTAAAAAATTTTCAAATAAAATTCTTCCGGCTTTTTGACTCTTTTCAGGATGAAACTGAACACCATAAATATTATCTTTGTTAATTATAGAGCTGAAATGTTCACCGTACTCTGTCTTGGCAACAACGTTCTCAGAGTCTTCTGCCTTAAAAACATAGCTATGCACAAAATAAAAATCCTGATTGTTCCCAAACTTTTTCAATAAGGGCGTTTGTTTAACAATATCTATACTATTCCATCCAATATGCGGCAGGGGCAAAGAACCGGCCTGCATTCTCTCTACCGTCCCGCGTATCCAGCCTAACCCCTGGTAATCCCCGAACTCAACACCCTCCTCAGCTAATACCTGCAAGCCGACGCAAATCCCCAAAAAAGGTTTATTATTTTTAAGTACTTCTTCCTCAAGCACATCGAGTGGCAGCATTTTTTTTATTTTTTCCATCGAAGCACCAAACGATCCGACACCGGGCAAAACAAGATGCGTTGCAGAACTAATGTCATCGGATTTGTTAGATACAATAACTTCACCTGTAATATTTGAAAGCATGTTAAAAACAGACCTAACATTCCCGGAACCATAATCTAAAATGCATATCTTTTTCATAATTTATTATTACGATTGATTGATTTATTTATTTTTAGCCACAAGCCACATATGGGACGACAGGTTATTGTCACGAAGATAGGTCTGAAACTTAGAACCTAATTCATCCCACCTGTCGATTAACACGGTTTTTAAAAAAGAATCGTCTGAAACTTTATGTTTGCCTTGAAGAATCTTATTACGCACAATATCTGCGTCTATTTCACCCGGGGTAAAACACTCCAGGACATCAAAGCCGCAGCGTTTTAATAAAACTTGCAGAGAATCCGGATTAAATAAATTTATATGTTCATGATCTATGCTTTCCGCCTCAATGCCTAATTCTAAAATCGCAAATCCTTTATAATTAGGACATGTAAGGGCAATAATTGATTGAGGGGCCATAAGGCGCTTACAGTTGGTGAGAAAATCATACGGTGAAAATAAATGCTCTATCACTTCAAAAGAAGCAACAACGTCAGGCCGGAGCGGGAGTGAATCAATCGCATCTATTGATTTCTCGATTGTTTCGATACCTCTTGAGCGGCATGATTCAGCTAATTTCTCACCTGGCTCTATGGCAATAACTTTATCAAATTGCTTGGTTGATATAATCTCCTCACAAAAAATTCCGAATCCGGCACCCACCTCAACCAAACAACCGGTCTTGATATCAAATTTCCTACAAATATCTAATATTTTCTCAACCCGCCCCCTAAATATTTTATTCCGCCGTACATCCTCAGAGGCAGGAAAAACATACTTATTCCATATATCATATAAGAGGGACTGGGAGTAAAACTTATCCAGTATTTCAGGTGTGGCTCGTGGATTCATAAATACAGTCCCGCATTCCCTACAGCATGAGAACTGAAAAGAATACTTCTCGAATGCAGGAGCGCTGTCAGAGGAACCGCATGCAGGGCAGTCCACTCGGACAAAGTCCTTCTTTTGACCAGCCAAGTTTAGAATATCAGCCTGTTTAGCCTCTTCCATTTTCTCTTTATAAACCTGAGGCCTGATATCATCTTCCTTAAATTGAGCTTTATGTATATTCATGTTTTTATTATTTACAATTTAGTTTAAATTTTAGAAAAATAACAAATATCAAATTACAAAAAACAAATATATACTGCTCCCCGTTAAGTAAAAGGTGGAAATTAGGAGAAAAAACTCCTAAAATACCACCTGTACTGAAAGGGGGCATTGATGAAATATCGCAATTGGGATCCAAAAACCAAAGCAAAA
>Ga0164318_10004616_pt1 | contig 13261 bp, 10 predicted proteins | sample GuaBasSedimGuay9_FD_113734 | JGI IMG/M metagenome (GOLD analysis project Ga0164318, IMG submission 113734) | Subseafloor sediment microbial communities from Guaymas Basin, Gulf of California, Mexico - Guay9, Core 4571-4, 0-3 cm | ecosystem: Environmental > Aquatic > Marine > Hydrothermal vents...
ACAATTTGTTAGATAAATTAATGGTATAAGGATAAAAAGACAATACTCCAATATCCTTCCGACCGGCTTGACATTACTCGATAATGCTGCTAAATTTTTTCCGATAAATTTTGAAGGGTAATGCTAACATACATCGGATGATGAAAAAAGAAATAAATACCCGAACATCGGCTAAAAGAGTTACGGAGCGCTATCTGTTGTTCTGGATAATGTTCCAATTGTTTTGCCTGTTTTTTATTGTTTATCTGTTGATTGCCGGCCATCTCCTTTTTGGAAAACAACACTGCTTAGCCGTTCCTGCAGGCATCGGTTTTTTTCTTAACTCATTTATTTATATCAAATTATATTATCGCAACAGAGAGCTCCGGAACCAGTTGTCCAAAGGGACAGAACTAAATCAAAGGGACATCCTTTGAACAATTATTATACCGACACTTTAACGCTTCTTCTTTCAGATCAAAAAACTGAACTGCCGTTTATTCTGGAGTCTAAGGGGAACCGTATTCATACCGCTCAACATACACTGACAGAGCAGCTTATCGAGATTCAAATCATAACCGACTGTGATCCCGAACAACCGCTCATTCCCTACCCGGAAAACTATTATTCTCCTGATATTTTGGATCTGGTGCTGGCTCAGATTATATCAATCGAAAAATATTACCACTGTGTTATCCCTGTTTATGCGACCCTGATCAGAGTTCTGCTCTTTGAATTACATCGCCTTTTAAATCATTTTAACTATTTTGTCACGCTATTTCAGTCCATCCGGTTTCTGAAGCCCTTAGAATTATCATCTGTAAATTCCGCCCTGATTAATTCTCTGTTTAAAGAAATCCGGCAACATAAATCTCTCGATAAATTCATAGTTATCGGCGGAATTTCAACGGATATTCCCGATGGTTTCATTGAAAATCTCGTGCGGACATTAGATACAATTAAGAATAATTTAAAACATATCGAACGACAATTTACACGTCAAACCCTGTTTTCTGACCTCTTAACCGATATCGGAATTATCAGTTCTGCAAAAGCGGCAAATTTGTCATTAAGCGGTCCAAACAGAATCGCTTCACTGGAAATTTCCGAATATATTCCGGAAACCATGGTTACGCTTCCCGATTTTATCGAATCCCAACCGATTCAAATCGATTTTTCCAAAGGAAGCATCGGCGATTCATGGCACCGCGCCTGGCTTCGCTTCCTGGAAATAATGTTTTCCACCAGGCGGTTATCAAAATTATCGGATACCATTTTAAAAACAGACGTTATCCTTATGAACCAACCTTCCATTGTGGAACGATCAACCAATTTTCATACCGTCATAACCGGTAGTGAAGGCCAAATCAAATCAACAATCAGCCGTAAAAGCCACCACTTTTATTTTACCGGTAAGCATCACTATCCCGTATGGAAAATCACCAAAAATTTAAATCCTTTCTTAAAAAATGAAAGGTTATCATCTGCAAAGGTAATCTTAGCGAGCTTAAATTTAAATCCCATCAGATATCACTTGAAACGATGACACACTTACTATACTGTTTAATGAGTCCTTTACCCAACGGGATACCGCTGGCAATAAATTTCTCATATATTTTCAACCATTTACTATTAATGACTGGTTTTGTAATCCTCATCTCCCTGGTTTTAGCCGGGTTTACCCACGTAAATCCTGATTATCGACATCTCAAATCCAAAAAAACATCCGGGGCGGGATTTCTGTCATCAGACCTTCGAAAACATTATCAAAAAATATTTCTCCCCGTAAGTAAATCAATACGTCGACCCACTTCACCTGTCATTCAAATCGTTCTGATCATATTTATCGTGATTAATATCGGCTTAATGGGTCTATTCCCCATTAGTCGACAGATCCGGGAAATACCCTCAAACACCGGACTTCTGATTCTTCTTCTATTGATACTTCTGAATATGCTGCCATTTTCATTGATTCAGCTATCAACCTCAACCATCGATATTTCCTATTTCCGGAACAACCGTAAGTTTTTTATCTATCTCCTGGTTATTGCCACTGCCACAGTTCCTATCAGTATCATTCTCCATACGTTTAATATCCACAAAATTCTAATCTCACAACAGCAATTGGTTTTTCATCTTTTCCCAGCCTGGAATTCTATCCGTTCATTAATAATTTCCGGGAATTCTTTGATTTACTTTTTTTACGTCTTCCTGTTATTCCAGTTTCTTACGACACATGAGCGCCCGGATCAGTCAGATTTTTCATTGTTGAACTGGTGGAAATACAGCCTGATGGTTTTGCTACTGTTATCATACACTGTTTTATTCTGGGGCGGGTACATTCCGGTTTCAACATCCGGTATTGAATTCCAAAGCAATTTCAAAGCAATCACATGGTTAACGGGTAAATTGATTGTTATCTTGATTTTCATGCGAATTTTATACCGGAGTTTACCCCTCTTTAATGAGGAACAACTTATTCGTTTGACATTCACATACATATTCCCTTTTCAACTGACAACCGTTTTTTTAACAATTCTAATCCATCTAAATTAACAAATGATAATATCTGTTTTTCATATCATACTGGCGCTATCCATTCTCTCCACGGCAATCTTCTGGCTTGTCTCCGATTCCCGAGTTTTCCGACAATTGTGTCTGACAATCAATCAGATTTTATTTTTCATTTATCTCTGCCAAAATACGAATCAGATAGTTGCAGCCCTGTTTCTGTTTATCGGTATCCTCATTATACTGTTACCACTTTGGTTGTTTCCCCAAAAAAGAATACAAAAACCGGAGCACAGTCAAAAATTAACTATCATCTTAAAAATAATGGCCGTAGCGGTATTCCTGATATTATCACTGATTGCACTGATATTCCCGGCCCGATTGAATCATTCCACAGAGTCCACTCTCCCGTTACGGCATGTTTATCCAATTGAAATTCTGTGGATAATTTTTATAATGATTGCTCTGTTTTTTATTCAATTATATCAAATGGTCAAAGACATTTTAGACACAAATGACTGATACTTTCTTAACAATCATTCTTTCATTCGGATTATTTTCCATCGGTTTGATCGGGGTACTGTTTAATCGAGATTTAATCAGACGCCTTCAGTCGCTACTATTTACTGTTATGGGAATCTGTCTGGCAGCCCTTCGATTTGGAGAATTATATCGTCAAAAAGAATCAATCGTTATTTTTTTCATTACCCTTTTATTTATTTTTATTTTCCTCTTTATCGGCTCTTTACTGGTAATAAAGAAGAGCGAGATCGCTGATGTAAAAAATACTCCGACGGAGAAATTATGATACTCTTTGTTTTATTTTTATTATTGCTTCTATTATCGACCCTACTGATGAATAATCTGCTTCCCTCCTTAAGTCTGAAACACTGCCGTTATCATATCGTACCAATTATGATTATACTCAGTTCTCTGCTCGGAATCTTTGTTTCAAAATTACTCATTGCCGATCCCGATGCCGTCGCCTCCGCCACTTTTTACTGGTTGCAAGCGAAAAACACCTTTTTCAGTGTCAAGTTTACACTCAATAATCTTTCACTTTTCTCCGGTGTTTTCATGGCATTACTGTTTTTATTTCAGATCATTATACTGCTATTATCACCAAATCAAAAACATCAGTCTCCAATGGAAATTATTCATCAATTGAATATCATTTACATTCTGATGCTCATTTCTTTTATCATACTATTTTCCGATAATTATCTGATCTGTTTCATAGGGATGATATTTCTATCCGGGGCTGGAATTTATCAGAGCCTGTTTATCGGTAAAAGCCCAGCGACAAAGCATCTTACTTCTTTCTTTCTGGCTGATTTTATTTTTATCGTCACCATCTTTATCGTTTATCAAAACAGTCTCACCTTTACCATATCGGGGACTGAATCCGCAATAATGCTCAACGTGGGCAAATGGATCGCTCTGCTTCAGATTTCTGCAATAATCATTAAGATAATGGCTTTTCATAACCTGCTGAATCATTCGGATTCCGGTACCTTTTATAACGATTTGTTATTTTTGGAAATACTGACAATTTTCATGTTTTTGCTCGTCCGACTCTATAGTACTTTAAGCGATTTCACCGTTCATGTTATAATGATCGCCGGACTTTTGATGATGATGATACCCGCAATTCTGTCACTGTTCAAAAGTGGTGATCGAGCCATATTCAGACATCTTCTACTCTCTCAATTCGGATTGTTCATTGTGATATTAAGTCATTGTCAATTGTTCATTATCACGCTTTACATCTTTAGTTTTTTATTTTCAAACCTACTCTTGTTCTTTGTGCACATTAATTTCCCAGGCCCGAATAAATTCGACAACAGGGGATTTTCCATTTTTAAGTCCGGATATTTCTGGTTACTCCTGCTGGCAGTGTTTTATATTGCCGGTTTGCTGCCCGGTTCCGGATTTATTCCCAAAATTAATCTGATCTCTCACTTATTTACCTCATCGGTGAGTACTTCGGCAGTCTGGATCCAGCTCGTTTTTATCGGTTTAGGGCTGCTTTTACTCTCAATAGCGGTCTTCAGATATTTTTTCCTGATTCTTCAAAGGAGGAAAGAGCCCCAACCGACAATCACTGTTCCGAATCTGATAATTGGATTCACGGTATTTCTGAATCTATACCTGTTTTTCACTCTGCCCAATTTTGACCCTTTTGCACAAACCGGCTGGTTTTACCGAATAATCCCGTCCACATATTTATCCCCGGTATATGATAATTTCAATATTGCCAATGCACTCGGAATAATCCTAAGCCCGGCGATTTTGGGATTCCTCGTCGCCCTCCTAACCTATCAATTCAATGTCTTTCCTTCTACCATCCTGAATAAACTTTTCCGACCTGTTAATACCATTGCCAAAACAATTATTCAGTCGGTTTCAACCTCCTATGAATGGATTAATGAAAATATTTCTACCATGGGAAATTTCATCAGAAAAATTGAAGCATCAACAATTCGGCAGTCTCAGATGTATTTTAAGAATATACTGAAATGGTTATCAGCAATGATCGTTACTACGGATCGGCGACTGACACACCCAAAAATGCCGGCAAAATTTATAAAACGCTTAGAAATGATTATTCATCAACCGTGCGAAAAGTACGAAATGCTTATTCCGGGAATATTAATTATTACATTAATCATAATTATATTTTCCAGCATCATCTGAAAATGATAGAAAGGCCAACAATATGATTAACCATCTGCTTTTATACCTGTTTCTTTTTCCACTTTTAGGAACGGTTATCCTGATATTTGTCAATGAAAACAAACTGAACACTTTGAAAACAATCGCAGCGATTACCACGGGTATTCAAATGTGGATTATCGTCCAGTTGATTTTCAATTTTGACACAAATATCGGTTATCTTCAGTATGTGGAACAGATCAGTTGGATTAACCTTCTGAATATTGATTTTATCATCGGTTTAAACGGAGTAAACCTCGTCTTTCTGACACTATCTACAATCCTTTTTTTCACGGCAATATTCATAAACTGGAAAGAGAGATATCATCAAAAATCATTTTATGTCTTAATAATGCTCCTGAATACCGCTGTAACTGGTTTATTCATGTCCTACGATCTGTTTCTATTTACAGTCTTTTACGGAATCGCTCTATTTTCAACATTTTTGCTTATTACTCTGTTTACCGAAAAATCAAACGGCTATACTGCCGGTTTTTTCACATTCTGTGCTTTGACTTCATTTTGTCTGATTATCATCGGTGTACTGCTTATCAATAACCAGGCTGTTTCATACAGTTTTAATCTGTACGCCCTTGCTCAGAATCCGTCAATTTTATCAAATATTCAGACATCCGGTTTCTATATCTTTCTGATCGGTTTTATTATAATTACACCAATAGTTCCGTTTCAGTCCTGGTATCTGGGAGCAATCGAAACAGCCCCAACATCACTGGCCGTTATTCTGCTGGCTTTAATCCCAAAAATCGGTATCTTTGGAATTCTGAATATTCTATTACCACTCTTTCCCCAAAGCACCTTCCGATTTGCTGTACTTTTCGGAATTATTGGCAGTTTAAATATTTTGTATTTTGCTTTTACTGTCTTCAGTCATACCGATTATCGAAAAATCATCGGACATTTTACCGGGTTTTCAACAGCGCTGATTTTCATTGGATTATCCTCAATCATTTCCGGCAGGCTACAACAAAGCGCCGCCACAATTTCCGGCCTGAACGGCGTTGTCATTTATTCCTTTAGTTCCGCCCTAATTATCATTGGTTTACTGTTAATTCCAAAAGTTCGGGATCATATCACCAATCTCGCCGCTGAACCACCATCAAATCGATGGGTTGCAGTTTTCATGTTATTAATGGTATTAGCCAGTGCAATTGGTTTGCCTGGATTCCTAAATTTCATCGGTCAATTTCTCTGTCTGATCAGTGCATTTCATCACTGGTCTACCGCAGTTATGTCTCTTTTAGCGATGATCGGGCTTGTATTGGTTGGCATTAAGTTTTTCAGGATTATTAGCGATACAATTCATCAAAATAATCAAATACAATTTTCAATCAAAGAAAATGAGATCAGTTTTGAATTCATTGTCCTGCCGATCATTCTGATATTTCTTTTCTTTCTTGGCATCTTTCCCGGCGCAATTCTGCAATTCATTAACCATAGTCTCCGGGATATTGCGACATCATTAACAACACTGTAAAAAGTCCATGAACAATACTTACAGCCTGACAATCTTTATACCGGAATTTCTCCTTTTGCTGAATATTTTTATCCATTTCATCTATTCAGACGGCCGGTCCCGGAAATTCATCATCCTGCGGAACTCATTTTTATTCATAAGCCTATCCATCTGTCTCATATTGGAAATCTTTTTCCGGCCTGATAAATCCCACGGCTTATTTTTCAATTCCTTTATTCTGAATCCTTTTACAATGTTTTTTAGTCTCTTCTTAATTTTGCTTTTTCTCATTTTTGAATATCGGAATATCCGGCAGAATTACACCTCTTTCTCAAACGATATCCTCATTCAAAAACTCCTGTATTTAACCGCTTCGATTCTGTTAATCAAGGCAAATTCACTCATCAGTCTCATTCTCTGTGTCGGGTTGATCTTTCTGAATAATATCAATTATTTTTGTCCTCAGAAATCAGAAAAAGAAAACTATCAGTTTTTCCTGACATCCCATCTGATGATTTTCGTTATTCTGTTATTTGGAATAATGCTTTACTACGGGATAACCGGATCATTTTTTTTCATGGCGGATGCAGCCCCGGGTAACGTTGCTAAACCGAATTCCGTGGTTTTTTCTTTCACGGCACTATTACTGATGATTGGCTTCGGATTATACGGTTTCATTCTGCCTTTTGGGAAATTGTTTGGAAAACAACCCTATTCTTTCGATAACGGACGCGTAAATTCCGCATTTTATATTCCACTGTTTGCATTCTGGGGAATTACATTCAGAATTCTCAATGACCTACTCTCTGTTCCCGAGTCAGAGTTGATTGTAAAAAATTATCGGACATTCATTCTCCTTTGTTCTATTCTATTAATTGTTGCTGCCAGTCTGTATTTTCCCATTCGTCGCAAAACTTCTGATTTATTCCACATTTCCCTCATAATTCACCTCAGTTTAAGCATCTTGGGATTCGGTGTAATTTCACTCGATGTAACCGCTGTGTCAATATACCTGTTGGTCATAACAATACTGACGTACTCGGCATTGGCAATGACGGATAAAAATAAAATTCCGAATCGTCTGTCGAAAATTGTATTGATTATTTTATATTTAAACATCCTTGGTATTCCGGGTGGTTCGGGATTCACCGCCAGATTTTTATTATTTCACTCACTCTTCCGGGCAAACATCCCGCTTATTTATATTATTTTTTCCATGTTGAGTCTTATACCACTCGTAATTTTCGTAACCATTGAAATTTTACGAGTATCTCAATCAATACCGTCTTTTGAAAAGCAGAGGATTGAATTTGTTCCTTTGTTTCTGACTGTAATTGTCATCGGTTTGGGAATTTACTGGGAACCCTTTTACAATCTTATTTTAGTTTCACTGAGATAATTTCAAAAAGCGAGTTTGATATGAAAAATCGTAGAATACTCTTTTTTGACGTCGACACACAGAAGGATTTTATCGAACCCGACGGAGCACTCTATGTTCCCGCTGCAGAAACCCTGAAACCGACATTTAAACAGATGATCCTTTATGCCCGCACCCATAAAATTCCGATCTGGGGAAGCGTCGATGCTCATACCGAACAGGATCAGGAATTATCCCGGAACAACGGTCCCTTTCCCGACCACTGTATGCAGGGATCGCCGGGTCAGCAAAAAATACCCGAAACCGCTCCGCCGAAACCGCTCTGGATTAAAAACCGAATCTATTCTGAAGAAGAGCTGCAACGTGCAATGAAACACACCGGCGAAATCTATTTTGAGAAGCAGACTTACAATATGTTTGATAATCCCAACCTGAGCAAAATGGTCACGGGATATGACCCTGTGATAATATTTGGTGTTGCGACCGACTATTGTGTTCTGGCTGCTGCGCTCGGATTTCGAAAATTGGACAAAGCTGTCTTTGTCGTCGAAGACGCTATCAAGCCGGTCAGCAGCGAAGGCGAACAAAAAGCGCTCAAAGAAATACGGGAATCCGGTGCCAATTTTATCAAAACCGATGCCATTTCGGACGGTTTGTTATTCAGGATGTAGTCGAGTTTCATTGTTGTTTTTATCACATTTTGCAGATATTCCACCATTAAATGACAACATTTTTTCAATTCGCTTACTCAAATACATAGTTATTTATTGAGAGTGGAGACGAATAAAATGAAACGCATTAGAAAATCCCTTGGAATTACCTGCTTTTGCATCAGTCTGATTTTTGGTGTTTATGAATTGACATTCGGCGATTATCCTCAGACAACTGAATCGGCTGACGCCACTGTTTTATATCAGAACTGCTGATTAATCGAATTGCAATTTTCCCGTTAAAACGGAAAACGGGAGAAAGAAATCAAGAGGCAGGACAAACTCCAAATTCCAAATCACGATTCACGACTCACGAATCGCGGCTCTTGGCTCTCATAATTCAATACACAATACAATGTGAGAAGAAATAATCCCGGAGATATTCTGTTCGCCTATTTCCATTTACCAAATATTCCTCTAAATTAATTCCGGCATAAACGGAGATTGAATGGAAACGAACGACCTTATCTACTACTACAATAAATTCAAATATGGCGAGGACAGCTATCATTATCTGATGGCCAATAAGGTCAAGGAAATTCTTCTGATTTCGACATTTTACGATGCTTTTATATTTGAGCAGGACGGCCGGTTATCAGAGCAGATTTACGGCGAATACCGGCAGCTGAACCTCAGCACCGCACCGATCATTACCAGCGTACCAACAGGGGAAGAAGCCTTGCGGATGCTGAAATCGAAAAAATTCGATCTGGTTATTTCCATGCTGCATATCGGGAAAATAACAGCCTTCGAGATTGCCCAACAGATCAAGGAATTTGACCCGGACCTTCCGATTCTGCTGCTTCTTAATATGCAGTCGGATTTGAGTTTACTGAAAAACTACCAAGGCATGCTGCGGTATTTCGATAATATTTTCCTCTGGAAAGGAGACGCAAAGATCTTTCTCGCCATGGTCAAATCAATCGAGGATATACGCAATCTGGAATACGACACCAAACACGGTTTGGTACGTGTAATCCTGCTGGTAGAGGACTCGATTCCTTACTATTCTGTTTTTCTTCCGCTGCTTTACCAGGAAATTGTCAAACAGACTCAGGTGCTGATCAGCGAAGAGCTGAATGACATAAACAAGCGTTTGCGAATGCGGGTCCGTCCTAAAGTTATCCTGGCCCACAACTACGAAAAGGCCATGGAAATTTACGAACAATATACAGAATACATTATCGCCGTCATCTCCGATATCAGTTACGATCGTAATGGTAAACTTGATCCAACTGCCGGGATTAAATTGATTTCAAAGGTCAAAGAAAACATTTATGACATTCCCAGCATCCTGATGTCTTCGGACTCGGCAAATCGTCAGAAAGCGGAAGAAATTAATGCCGCATTTCTTGATAAATACTCAAAACATCTGCTCCAAGATCTGCGCCAGTTTATGCTCGATAATATCGGCTTCGGTGATTTTGTTTTCCATAATCTGGACGGTGAGGAAATCGATCGGGCCAGAACATTATATGAATTCGAAGAAAAACTGAAAAATATTCCGGACGACTCAATCCTCTATCATAGCCGTAAAAATCACTTCTCGGCCTGGCTTATGGCCAGAGGTGAAACCCAGATTGCCAAACGCATGCGTCTGTTGACGGTTCGGGATTTTAAAACAACTGCCGATATGCGCAAACATCTGGAAAAAATTCTTCATGAAATCCGGAAAAACCGTAACAAAGGAAAAATTGTCAACTTTCATCCGGCCAGTCTGTATGAACCTGATGAAATTATCCGTCTGACTGAAGGTTCACTCGGCGGTAAAGGCCGCGGTTTGGCATTTCTGAATGCCCTTCTGGTGAGCATGGAATTCGACAAACGCTATTCAGATGTCAATATTCATCTGCCCAGTACACAGATCATCGGTACAAACGAATTTGACAATTTTATTATCAGAAACAGAATCAATGAAAAAATATCCGAAAAAGAGACCGATACGAAAATTGATAAAATATTTCAGGAAGGCAGACTATCGGACGAGTTGATCAATCATTTGAAAATCATGCTTGAACATATCCACTATCCCCTTGCCGTACGTTCATCCGGGCTGCTGGAGGACTCCTTTTCACAACCCTTTGCCGGTATTTACCGCACATATATGTTGCCAAACAATCATCCCGACGTAAAAGTGCGCTTAAATCAATTGATGGACGCCATAAAACTGGTTTTTGCCTCGGTGTACATTCGCAGCTCCCGCACCTATATAGAAAACCTCAATCACCAGATTGAGGAGGAAAAAATGGCCGTTATCGTTCAGCAGGCCGTCGGTACTCAATTTGGTGATTATTATTATCCACATATATCGGGAATTGCCCAATCTCACAACTACTATCCCATCGCCAATCTATCCAACGAAGACGGAATCGCTTCGATTGTTGTCGGTCTCGGTAAAACAGTTATAGAAGGTGGAAAACATTTTCGGTTTTGCCCCAAATACCCGAAAACCGATTTTCTGCAACCTAAAAATCTGCTGAATGATTCTCAGAAAGAGCTATTCGGTATCAATATAACTCACCAGAATTTTGACCTGGTTACCGGTGAAGAGGCTACGATAGACAAAATCGATATTGCTCAGGCCGAAAAAGACGGCGCGCTGAAACACGCCGCTTCGGTATGGGATAATGAAAATGACCGCTTTATAACAGGTTTAAGCCACCCCGGTCCCAGAGCAATTACATTTGAGAATATCATTAAATACAATTATTTTCCCCTTGCTGAAATAATCAGTGACTTGCTAGATATCGGAGAAAAGGCCTTCGGATTACCGGTTGAGATCGAATTTGCAGTGGATTTGACCCGTGATAAGCGGGCATCTATTCTACCAACTTTTTACATTCTGCAGATTCGTCCGCTGGCGGTCAGTACGAAAAACATCGATCTGAGTAACGAAACATATAATCCTGAAAAGTGTGTCATCTATACCGAAAAAAGTATGGGCAACGGTATCATTTCCAATATAAGGGATATAATCTTTGTTGATCCCGATAAATTCGACAAATTACGCACATTGGAAATCCGCAACGAAATCGGGAAAATGAATCGTAAAATGAGAGATGAAAACCGGCGATACCTGCTAATCGGCCAGGGGCGCTGGGGATCCCAGGATCGTTTTCTCGGAATACCAGTCAGATACGTGAATATCAGTCATGCCAAAGTCATTGTTGAGATGGGCATTGAGGGTTTTACCGTTGATCCCTCCCAGGGAACGCATTTTTTCCACAACATCGTTGCCATGCAGATCGGTTACTTCACGGTTCCTCATAAATCAAGCAGGGATTTCATTAACTGGAAATGGCTTCGAAAACAGCCTGTCATTCAGAAAACTGAATTCCTGATTCATGCTCGCTGTGAGAATCCATTACAGATAAAAATGGATGGGAAGCACGGTATTGCTACGGTGATGCCGGGATAGAGGACTCAATTTCTTTTTCCCCGTTAAAATGGAGAGCGGAAAACGGAGAAAGGAAACAGGAAGCAGGAAACGGTATTTCGCCACCGCCGCCGGCGGGATTATGCGGGGCAGATAGTAAAAAGGCGAAAGGAGAAGGGCTTAAAGTTCAAAGTTAAAAGTTCAAAGTTAAAAGTTCTTGGCTCTTGATTCTCAAATCACAAATAACGTCCTGTAACAAAATAGGGGAGAGTAAAAAAGGGCTGCCAAAGGACAGCCCTTTTTATCAGATGTGATGCATTTGATTATTATACACAACCCTGATCGATCATGGCATCGGCAACTTTGATAAATCCACCGATGTTCGCACCTTTGACGTAATTGATAAAATCGCCTTCTTTGCCATATTTCACACAGGTTTCATGGATGCTCTTCATAATTCCATGCAGCTTCTGATCAACCTCTTCACGGGACCAGGACAGGCGCATGCTGTTCTGGCTCATTTCCAGACCGGAAACAGCAACACCGCCGGCATTGGCCGCTTTTCCCGGTGCATAGAGTATACGGTTATTAACAAAAGTATTAATTGCTTCCGGAGTACAGGGCATATTGGCACCTTCACAGACGCAGAGACAATTATTCCGAACCAGGTTGTTTGCATCTGTTTCATTCAATTCATTCTGGGTTGCGCAAGGCAGTGCAATATCAACTTCCACTTCCCAGGGACGTTTTCCGGCAACAAATTTCGCACTATTAAACTTATCCGCAAACGGAGCAACAACGTCATTATTGCTTGCCCTCAGTTCCAGCATATACTTAATTTTTTCATCGTTAAGACCTTCTTCATCATAAACATATCCGTCGGGGCCTGAAAGCGTAACGACTTTCGCACCGAGTTCCGTGGCTTTTTTTGCCGCACCCCAGGCCACATTACCAAAGCCGGAAATTGCTACTGTTTTACCTTTGAAAGATTCACCCTGTGTTTGAAGCATTTCCTGAGCAAAATAGACACAGCCAAAGCCGGTTGCTTCGGGACGAATCAGGCTGCCGCCCCAGTTCAGGCCTTTTCCCGTCAGAACACCGGTAAATTCATTTCTAAG
>Ga0164318_10004617_pt1 | contig 13258 bp, 12 predicted proteins | sample GuaBasSedimGuay9_FD_113734 | JGI IMG/M metagenome (GOLD analysis project Ga0164318, IMG submission 113734) | Subseafloor sediment microbial communities from Guaymas Basin, Gulf of California, Mexico - Guay9, Core 4571-4, 0-3 cm | ecosystem: Environmental > Aquatic > Marine > Hydrothermal vents...
AGTTGATATAGTCACATCCCTCGGCATCAAGATGAGCATACCCAGGGAGAGCATAAGAAACATAGAATACGAACCTGGTGAGGAGCAGGTAAAGGGCCTTGAGGAGTCCAAGAGGCTCGTCATAGCTGTGGTGGATTTCACGAATGTGGGGAAGGACCCCCAGCTTGAGGGCCTCGTGAAGGGGATACCTGAGTCGGTGACCACATACCTCGGGAAGAAGGGTAAGGTCAGGATAGTCGAGAGGAGCAGGCTTGAGGCAGCTTTAAAGGAGTTGCAGTTGGGGATGACGGGTATAGTTGACGAGGAGACGGCTGCGAGGGTGGGGAAGGCGGTTGGAGCTTCAGCGATAATGGTGGGGAGTTTCCTGAAGATAGGGGATTTGATAAGGATAAACGCGAGGTTGATAGATGTCCAGACGGGTGAGGTGATAATGGCTGATCAGGTTCAGGAGAGGTAGGATGTGGGAGAAGCTTACCGGGGAAACTTGGTCTTGTGGTAAGTTTGGGATAGAGATCCATCTATGTAGCCTTACGTGCTTCCCCTTATTGGGATTTGCGTTGCTATAGGAACAATTCTACCTGCCGCCGTTATGGCACGGTCAACTTGGAGGAGATGGACAAAGGCCGTGATGGCGGTCTAGGGTACGATACAGCTTAAAATTACGAGGGATACATGTCCAAGATCCGCATACTTCCTGAGCACATAGTCAACAAGATAGCGGCGGGCGAGGTGGTGGAAAGGCCCGCATCCGTGGTCAAGGAACTCGTCGAGAACTCCATAGATGCCGGCGCCTCCTCGGTGGAAGTGGTCGTCCGCAAGGGCGGGAGGGAGCTGATAAGGGTCTCGGACGACGGGGAAGGGATGAGCAGGGAGGACGCCCTCTTGGCCCTCTCACGTCATGCGACGAGCAAGATCTCTTCGGAGGAGGACCTGGAGGCCATATCCACATTGGGCTTCAGGGGGGAGGCACTTCCGAGCATAGCCGCCGTCTCAAGGCTTACGCTTTCGACCAAGAGGGAGGGGGACTTGGCAGGGACCCAGGTCGTGGTGGAGGGGGGGATGCTCAAGGATGTGAGGGAGGTGGGGAGGGACCTGGGGACCACGGTAGAGGTCAGGGACATATTCTTCAACACCCCTGCGAGGAGGAAGTTTCTGAGGTCCACGGAGACCGAGCTTCGCCACATAACGCAGGTGGTGACCGAGCTGGCGTTGGCACATCCCGGCGTAGCGTTCTCCCTCTCACACGGAGCGAGGAAGCTCATGGTGCTCCCCAGAAGGGGGGGCCTTTCCGAGAGGATGGAGGACATATTCGGAAAGGAGAGGATGGCGAAGGTCCTGCCGGTCTCGCTCAAAGAGAGGGGGATAGAGGTGGAAGGGGCCGTAGGCCTCCCCGAGCTTGCGAGGAGGTCTGGGGTCCCCCAACACATCCTGGTGAACGGAAGGCCAATATCCCACAGGAACCTCTCCCATGCGGTCTACCTCGGCTACGGGGAGCTGCTACCCAAGGAGGCATCCCCCTTCTTCGTCCTATCGTTGCGCATAGATCCCAGGGCCGTGGATGTGAACGTACATCCCACCAAGCGGGAGGTAAGGTTCTCGGATGAGAGGAAGGTGTTCGACGCCGTCGTCCGGGCGGTCAGGGCCGCCCTCCAGACCGAGGCCCTCGCCCCTCACTTGGAGTACCCCGAGGTCCACCCGAGGGCGAGGGAGATAAAGGAGGCCTTGGAGAAGTACATCTCCAAGGCTCAACAGCTCCCCCTATCCTTGGAGCTTCCCCGCCACGGGGAGGCCGAGGAAGGCAGGCCCGTCCCCCTCTGGCAGGCCCACAACAAGTACATATTCGCCCAGGTGAAGAACGGGATAATCATAGTCGACCAGCACGCTGCCCACGAGAGGGTCCTCTACGAGGAGGCGCTCAGGAACCTCTCAGGGGAAAGGCCCCGCTCCCAACATCTGCTCTTCCCCGCCGTCCTCACCCTCTCCCCGGTCGAGATGCGCTTTTTAGAGGAATCGGCCCCCCTTCTGGAGGCCCTCGGGTTCGTGATAAGGGTGCTCGGGAAGGACGTGGTGGCGGTGGACGCGGTCCCGGCCGGCGTAGGTCCCAGGTGGAAGGACGGGGAGCTTTTCTCCGAGATAGTCGGGGAGCTCGCCGAAGGTGGGACGGGAGCGGGGCTCAAGGAGAAGCTTGCGGCCGTATACAGCTGCCGTGCTGCGATAAAGGCGGGGGAACCCCTCTCCCCCAAGCAGATGCAACAACTGATAGACCAGCTCTTCGCCACCGAACAACCCTTCGTCTGCCCCCACGGAAGGCCGACCCTCATAAGGGTCCCCTTGGAGGACTTGGACAGGCAGTTCGGGAGGAGATGATGAAGGTCCTGGTCCTTGCGGGTCCAACGGCCGTGGGCAAGACCAAGCTCGGGATAGCCTTAGCGGAGGCGCTCGGTGGGGAGGTGGTCTCGGCGGATTCCAGACAGGTATATAAATACATGGACATAGGCACCGCCAAGCCCACCCCGGAGCAGAGGGCGAGGGTCCCCCACCATATGATAGACCTGGTCCTCCCCGACGAGTACTTCAGCGCTGGGAGGTACGCCAGCTTGGCGGCCGAGGCCGTAAAGGACGTGGCTCGGAGGGGGAAGCTCCCCATCGTCGTGGGAGGGTCGGGCCTCTACCTCTCCGCCCTCTTCGACGGGCTCTTCGAGGAGAAGGCCAAGGACCCCGCCCTGCGAAGGGCTCTCAGGGAGCGGGCCGAAAGGGAGGGGACGGAGGCCCTGCACAGGGAGCTTGCGGAGGTGGACCCGGAGGCCGCATCACGGATACATCCGAGGGACCTTCAGAGGATAGTGCGGGCTTTGGAGGTGTACAGGACCACGGGAAGGCCCATCTCGGAATGGCAGAAGGAGAGGAGGCCACCCCTCGAGGCCGATGTGCTCTGGGTGGGTCTGAACCTGGACAGGAGGAAGCTCTACCGAAGGATAGACCTCAGGGTGGAGGACATGTTCCGCAGGGGCCTCGTCGAGGAGGTCAGGGCCCTGCTCGAAATGGGGTACGGTCCGGAACTTCCTGCCTTGAAGACCGTGGGGTACAAGGAGGTCTTCCCTTACCTGCAAGGAAGGCGGAGCATGGAGGAGACGATAGCGCAGGTGAAGACCGACACGCATTCGTACGCCCGAAGGCAGCTCATCTGGTTCCGCAGGGACCCTCGCATAAGGTGGCTGGACGCCGAGATGGAGACACAGGACCTCGTAAGGATGATCTCGGCCCTTTTGGGATAGGCGTTATGTTAATAAGATTTTGGGGAACAAGGGGTTCTCTTCCATCCCCCCTGACTTGGAAGGACCTGGAGGCCAAGCTCCTCTCCCTCCTCCTCCGTGCAGGTGGAAGGCGTCTTCCCTCGCCCGAGGACGCCAGGGCCTTCCTGGAGGGCCTTCCCTTCTACGAGAGGGGGACGTTCGGCGGGAACACCCCCTGCGTGGAGGTCCTCTTCGGCGAGGAAAGGCTCATATTGGACGCCGGCACGGGGATCCGTCCCTTAGGAAGGTCGCTCATGGACGGTCCGGCAGGTAAGGGCCAGGCTACATTACATATCTTGCTCAGCCACACCCACTGGGACCACATAATGGGGTTCCCGTTCTTCGAGCCAGCCTACGTGCCCGGAAACAGGATAGTCGTCTACGGAGGGCACGAGGACCTGGAGGCCAGGCTCAAGTACCAGCAGGACCCGGCCCACTTTCCCATATCCTTGGAGGACATGAGCGCGGACTTCTCTTTCGTGCGCCTGGAGGTGGGACGCACCTACCGCATAGCGGGTTTCTCGGTGGAGGTTATAAAGCAGTTCCATCCCGGAGCTTCCTACGGATACAGGGTCCAGAGGAAGGGGAGGGTGGTGGTCTACTCCACCGACTCCGAGTACGAAAGGACCGATCCGGATTACCTCACAAAGTACATCCACTTCTTCAGGAAGGCCGACGTGCTCATCTTCGACGCACAGTACTCCCCGTCGGAGACCGTGGAGAAGAAGAACTGGGGCCACAGTTCGGCCCTCGTCGGGGTGGACTTAGCACTTTACGCTCAGGTCAAGAGGCTCGTCCTCTTCCACCACGCCCCCGAAGCCGACGACGAAAGGATACAGTCCCACCTGGACGAAGCCTTGTCCTATGTGGAGAGGAAAGGAGGGGGAGGGCTGGAGATCATGGCCGCCTACGACGGGATGGTGCTGGAGGTATGAAGAGGGGGAGGTCCTTTACGGTCTCGGCCTCCAACTTCCTGTGACATGAGGGACAGACGGATATGAGGTTGCTGAGCCTGTTGGCGTCCCTGGGGTCCTTGAACCATCCGAAGGGGAGGATGTGGTGGACGTCCAACTTCCTTCCGAGTTCCTTCTCGGTCACGCCGCAGATGCGACAGGTGTACCTGTCCCTCTTCCTGGCCCTTTCTGCGTTGACCTCCCAATCCCCTCCTCGGTATTCGGGCCTCGGCTCGAGCACTACCTTCGGAGGCTCCCTCGCCGCACTCGCCCATGCCCTCCGGCACTCCGGACTGCAGAAGATGAGTTCCACCTCATCGGCGTACCACTTGGGCACCTCCACCTTACGGCCACAACCCGCACACCTCCTCCTCACCGTGCCCTCGGGCCGGGACTTGGGAGGGGAGGGAAACTTCAAGGGAAGTTCAAGTTGACGTTCGTTCCTGCTCATCTTCCGTACCAAAATATAGCCGGTTTCGGAAGGAGTGGCAAGATGAAAGACGGAGAGGGAGATGATACGCCTTAGCGTGAACGTGGACAAGGTGGCGACCCTGAGGCAGTCCAGGGGGGGCGACGAGCCCGACCCTGTGGCCGCTGCGGTGATGTGCGAGAACGCCGGAGCCGACGGAATAACCGTGCACCTCAGGGGGGACAGGAGGCACATCCAGGAGAGGGACGTGAGGCTTCTGAGGGAGGTGGTCCACACCGAGCTAAATTTGGAGATGGCCGCCACGGAGGAGATGCTCCGCTTCGCCTTGGAGGTCCGACCGGACCAGTGCACCCTGGTCCCCGAGAGGACCGAGGAGCTTACGACCGAGGACGGGTTGGACGTATTGGCCGTGCGGGAGGAACTCCCGGGCTACATCCGGAGGCTCAAGGAGGCCGGGATAAGGGTGAGCATATTCAGCAGGCTCGACCCCGAGCAGATAGAGGCCGCCGCGGAGGTTGGGGCGGACAGGGTGGAGCTCTTCACCGGCCCTTACGCCCACGCAAGGCCGGGGGAGGAACAGGAGAGGGAGTTCGGAAGGCTCCTCGAGGCGGCCGAACTTGCGGGGAAGCTCGGGCTCGGCTTGAACGCTGGCCACGACCTCAACCTCAGGAACCTGCCGAGGGTGGCCACGCTCCCGGGACTTTTGGAGGTGAGCATAGGACACGCCCTCATATCGTACGCGGTGTTCGTGGGGCTGGAGAGGGCGGTGAAGGAATATTTGAGGGCCTTAGGGAGGTGATGCCGAGGGAGATGTATCTCCAGATGTCCGAGTAGCTCCTTTTAAGGAAGCTCCCCCTGAGGAGTCCGAGCTTGAGGGCTACGAAGGCGGGTCCTGGGATAGCGTATATTATGCTGAGGTTCCTGGCAGCAGAAAGTTCCGGGGAGATCTCCCCCAATATCATCTCGGTGTACATCTCCTCGAGGCTTCCTCCGGAGATGGCCTTGGATATGGCCCGGGAGGCCAGAAGGCCGCTCCATATTCCGGTGTATATCCCCGCTCCTGTAAGAGGATTTGCGAAGGCCCCCGCATCCCCCACGAGCAGGACCCTTCCCCGTGCCCAGCGCCTCCTCGCACCCCAGACGGGGTAGGCCCAGGCTCCGACCTCCCGATATGCTGGCGTAGGTAACCTCCTTCCCGCGAAGGCCTTAAGGTGCTCCCTCGCCCTCCTCAGCCTCAGCCCTCCAACCCCCACGGACAGGTGGTCGGCCTTGGGGAAGATCCAACCGTACCCCTTGGGCACGGCCCGGAACTCCACCGTGGCCCTCCCCTCGCAGGCCTTCAAGAACTCGTAGGGGACCGAGATCTCGGCCTCTGCGGTCCGGACCGTCCTTTCGGGGTTCGACCTTCCGACGTACTTGGCCACCACGCTCCCCGCCCCGTCGGCCCCGACCAGGAACTTACACCTGTAGACCTTGGCCCTGGTCCTGACCGAAACCTCCTCCCTTCCCTCCTCCAACGAGACGACCTCCTCCCCGTCCACCACCTCCGCCCCGGCGGCCTTGGCCCTTTCCACGAGCAGGAGGTCGAACTTGTCCCGCATGACGGTGTACAGCACGGGTTCCACGTAACGCCACGTCGTCCGGTCGGCCCTCCAGATCCACGTCACCTCCCTGACCTCGTCCTCCACAGCGTCCTTTATCCCGAACCCTAAAAGTTCCTCCACCGCAGGAGGCAGGGCCCCGGCGCAGAGCTTGGGGCGGGGAAGGTTCTCCCTCTCCAGGACGAGGACCGAGAGCCCCTCCTCGGCCAGGAAGTAGGCCGAAGCCGAGCCCGACGGCCCAGCTCCTACAACTATCGCATCGTACTTCATATATGCTTAGCCCCGGCCCAAGGGACGACCAGGCATCCTCCGTAGAGGAGCAGGGGAAGCCCGGAGCTGAGGTACCTCACCCCCATGCCGTACGCAAGGCCGAAGGTCGAAAAATCCAGGACCATCAATGTTAAGGCGAAGCCGAGGCCGACCTTAAGGCCGTACCTCTTGGGGAGGTCCTTGCGCTTGAACAGCCTCTTGGAGAAGACCCTGGCGGCCACGAGCCCGGCCATGAGGGCCACCCAACCCGAAAGCGCCCCCGGGGGCATCCATAGGTGGAGGGCGGACACGATGCACCATATCGCCGCTCCGTACCCCGCCACCTTCAACCAGAACCGCATATCTCCTCGTAGGTCCTTTTGAGGAGGAGGGCGTCCGCCGCCTGGTCCGGGCTCTCGCTTATCACGACACCTTCGGCCCCGAACTCGCATAGGGCCCTGAGGAGGTCCCGGTAGTTCATATCGGACTCTGGGAGCATAAGGTGCTTCTTCTCCCCCTTGGAGGAGTAGGAGATGCCGGAGAGGTGGATGTGAAGGTCCTCCAACGCCCCCCGGCCTAAGACGTCCCCGAGCTTCCTCAGGACCTCAGCGAACTCCTCGTAGGAATTGAGACCCCCAGTCCTCGCATGGAGGTGGGCGAAGTCTATGCAGGGGGCCAGGTCCTCCACCTCGGAGCACAGCCTCAGGACCTCTTCCAAGGAGCCGAACTGGGAGGGCTTTCCCGTGGTCTCCGGCCTGAGCCTTACAGGGTTCCCCTCCTCCCTTAGAACCTCCACGACCTCCTCAAGCTGCTCCTTGACGGTCCTGTACACTTCCTCCGGGTCCCTGCCCATGTAGGATGCAGCGTGGAACACCACCGAGCGCACCCCGCAGAGTGCCCCCACCCTGGCCGCCTGGAGGATGTAGTTTCTGCTCTTGGCCCTCTTCTCCTCGGTGTCGGAGTTCAAGTTTATGTAGTAGGCGGCATGGGCCGTTAGGACGACGCCCCGAGCCTCGGCGTGCCTTCCGAGGGACCTCGCCGCCTCCTCGCCCATCCTCACACCCCTCACCCATGCGAGCTCCATGGCGTCCAGCCCCAGCTCCCTCACCCTGTCCACCCCCGCCTCGCTGGACTTTCCTTTGGCACCCTCGGGAACTCCGGCAACGCCAAAGAGGAGCCCGTTCATTCCTTCCCTCCAACCTTCACTGGTCTCCCCCCGAGCTCTGCCGAGCGCCACGCTGCCTCGGTGAGCCTTATGACCTTGAGTCCGCACTCCGGGGGGACCTGGACCTCGTCCCTTCCGAGGATAGCATCTATGAAGTTCCTGTCAGGGCTGGAAGCATCCGGTAGGCCCTGAGGTTCGAATGCCTCATCCAAACCCATCTTCTTATAGAGAAGCTTCCCGTTCTCGTAGAAGACGGCGGCCCTGGAGCCGAAGAAGGATATGGTCTCGTAGAACCCCTTGGGGGCGTTGCCCACGACCGAGAGGCTCCCCAAGGCTCCGTTGGAGAACTTCAGCGAAAGCGAGGAGTTTATGTCTACCTCGGTGTCGAGCCTATCTATGTAGGCCGAGACCTCGTCAACATCCAAGCCGGTGGTCCAGAGGATTATGTCAAGCAGGTGGCTGCCGGAGTCGTTGAGCTGTCCGCCTCCGGAGAGCGAGAGCACCTGCCTCCACGTCCCCTTGGCCATCCAGTACCAGCCCTGGGCCTGGAGCGCCGAGACGAACTGTATCTCCCCGAGTTCGCCCGAGCGTATGTAGTTCCTCAGGAACCTGAAGGCGGGGGAGAAGTGCCTCTGGTAGGAGATCATCAGGACCTTCCCGACCTCCTTGGCCTTGGCCATGACTTCTTCTGCGTGCTCGGACCTACAGACCATAGGTTTCTCGGTGAGGACATGTAGGCCCTTCTCCAAGGAGGCCATGATCTGCTCGTAGTGGAGGGTGTGGGGAGTGGAGATCTCCACTGCGTCCATCTCAACTTTCTCCAACATCTCCCTGTAATCGGAAAACTTGGGCACATCCTTAAGCCTTGGCTCAAGTTCTGTGGCGAGCTTCAGTGCCTCGGGGTCCGGATCGGCCAAGGCCACCACCTGCACATCGGGGAACCCGAGCACACGCTTGAGGTGTCCCCTTCCGTTCCCTCCGCACCCTATGAAGCCCACTCTTACCTTCTCCATCTCTCCTCCCCCTTTAAGTTCTGAAGTGGAACAGGAGCACATCGCCGTCCTGTACTTGGTAATCCCTCCCCTCGGAGCGTACCTTGCCGGTCCTGTGGAGCTCGGCCCAGGACCCCGTCCGGACCAGATCCTCCCACGATACCACCTCCGCCCTTATGAAGCCCCGCTCCATATCGGAGTGGACCTCGCCGGCGGCCGCCTGGGCGGTCGTGCCCTCGGGCACGGGCCAGGCCCTAAGTTTTCCGTGGGCCGTGGTGTAGAAGGTTATGAGCCCGAGGAGCTTGTAAGAGGCCCTCACGAGCCTCTCCACCCCGGACTCCTCGAGCCCCATGTCCTCCAGGAAGGCCCTCCTCTCCTCGGGATCGTCGAGCTCCGATATCTCCGACTCCACCTTCGCAGATATGGGAACCACCTCGCCCACCGCCTCCCTCAGCCTCTCGAAGAGTTCCCCTCCTGCCGGCTCCTCCTCCCCCGTGTTCGCAACGTATATCACGGGCTTGGAAGTGAGGAAGGAGAAGCCCCTGAGGGCCCGGGATTCCTCCGGGGAGAGCTCTAAGGACCTTATGGGCTCGCCCCTTCCGAGGGCGTCCACGACCTTCCTCAGAAGCTCAAGCTCTTCTTTGGCCTCCTTGTCCCCGGAGCGAGCGGCCTTCTCCCTCCGGGAGACGGCCCTCTCCGCCACCTCCAGATCCGCCAGGATAAGCTCGGTCTCCACGACCTGGACGTCCCTTACTGGGTCGACCGAACCGTCCACATGTGCCACGTCCGGATCCGAAAAGCACCTCACCACATGTGCTAGGGCGTCTGCCTCCCTCACATAAGCTAAGAACTTGTTACCGAGGCCCTCCCCCCTGCTCGCCCCCTTTACGAGCCCAGCTATGTCCACGAAGGTCACCGTGGCAGGGATCGTCGACTGGGGCTTGAGGACCTCCTTGAGCCTCACGAGCCTTTCGTCTGGGACCTCGGCCACGCCCACGTTCCTGTCCTTGGTGCAGAAGGGATAGTTCGAGACCTCCGCACTCGTCCTCGCCAGGGCGTTGAGGAGGGTGGTCTTACCTACATTGGGCAGACCTATTATCCCTACGGAAAGTCCCATAGGATCAGGTCACCTTAAACCGAAAAGAAAGTTTGCCATACCAGCAACATCTTCATAGGAGCTCAACTATCTCTTCATTGATAGACTTCAACACAGATTCCTCATCCTCAGAATTAGCCAGACAAAGTTGGTCGAAAAGCTCGGATAGCCTTCCCCTCTTCACGACCGTCAACTTACTTGGGTCCAACACCAATAACTGATCCATCTCCCGTGGTTCGAGCTTGATGGTATCCCCGCCGTATGTGCGCCCGACATGCCGGAGCGAATCCCGGGAAGTCAGAGAATTGAGTATTGCCAAGAGAGCCTTCAGCATGGTCTCGTCTTCGGCGATCTCGGGTTTCGGATAGATGCAAAGGAAGACGTTGAGGGCCAGAGCATCCGTCCGATTGTATATAAAGCGGGGCCTCTTCCTGCTGAGGTAGGTGAAGTATATGGGAGCAGGATCACGCTGTTCCATCATGTACCATATGGACCGGGTCCTGACCAGACTGCGCTCGTGCAGGCCATGTTCCTCTCCGTACCTGATATACTCTGCCTCTGCCGTGCCGGGTACGACCGGTCCGGTCAGGTACAACAACCAGCGCTTCTTCCCTTCACGTCCTAACCGATCGAAATCGTCCCCGGTGAAGACGTATCCCGGCACTTCCCTCGTCTTGGTCAATACGGGTCGCAGGTTATCGTACCTCAAGCCCCATCTGGCTACTTCATCATCGGAGAGGACGAAGAAATAGTTGGCACCGGTGGCGATGCCCCTCATGATACGGGCGAGGGCGGAAAGGGGCACGAAGCCCCTACGGCCGTGACGGCCCCCTTCGTGGACGAGGACCGTCCACTTGCGGTCCGGCTTCAGGGAGGACACCTTAAGTTCGTAACTATATCCCCAATCGGTGACGGAGGTACGACCTTCCTCAATTAACTGCAGTATAGGTTCCACTCCCGGCCACCGACGGACCCTTATGTGGACGGCCCTATCCTTGAACCGTGCTCCCGGACCTTCGAGCAGGGTGATGCACGCGGCGGTGTCCACTCCCTCGAAGACGGACAGGTCCTCGTCGAAACTGATGATAGCTCGTAAGTATAAATTCCGTTGGATGAAACTCTTGATCTCCCTGCCGTAGAAAGCTTCGAAAGCCGTAGCTGGAGTGATGAAGGCCATCCGTCCACCCGGCTTCAACATCCGGCTGGCCTGTACAAGGAAGTAGGTAAAAAGGCTCGAAAATCGGCTGAGCTTTATCCCGTATTCATGCTTCATCATGGCGGTCCAGGTGGACTTGTAGGTCTCTGGTAGGTGATGGTGCCTTGTATACGGCGGGTTACAGACGATCGCATCGAACTTATCCGGGAAAGCCACCGGGGCAGCGGCCATGATCCCTGGCAGGACCATCTGTCGTGCCCTTGCGAAATATCCCTCCGATGGCTCCTTGATCACTTCGTAAGGCTCCCGTTCGGGCATCAGGAAGTCGCTCCACAGCAGTCGGGGGATGGGGACACCATGTCTCAACAGCACGTTCGTCAGACCCACGAGGAACACCAAGGGGCTGAGTTCGACCCCCGCCAGTTGCTTCGCTATCGTTCCCTTCGATGCCCCTAAATACTTTAGGCGGTCGATAGCTGTCGACAGGAAGACTCCCGAGCCGAAGGCCGGGTCCAATACGTGGTCATCGGCAGACCGGACCGCCCACCTGGTCATGAGCTGTGCGATCGGCATCGGGGTCCAGAACTGCCCCAGAGTGCGACGGGCATCCTGGGGGACCCAGGACAGGTATGCGGAGCCGAGGACGTCCTCTCGTTCGTGCCGCAACGCCTCTGTCAGTTCTACCACCTCAGACCTTCCGAGTACCACTTCGGCCTTAAGGGCGAGGTGGTCTAGGTAAGAGAACGGGCGGGGGGCGATTCCGAGGGCCTTCAGGAGGCTGTCGCTACGGGATACGATGAAGTGGCCCCGAAGTGATGAGGGCAGGTCGTCGGGGTCCAGGATGTAACAGATCAAAGCTCGTAGCATCAAGTTAAGAACGGCCTGACGTGCTACCACCTGTCCGTCCACATCAGCCCCCCAACCGTGGAACTCTGCCCAGTGCCTGAGTTCCTCTGAGGTTGACGGTATCGTCCGCACGAACCGGTCGACGATGGACGATGCGAACGAGCCTATTTTAGGATGGATACCCATCATCGTGTCCTCTTCCGCAGTTCGTCGATGACCTCGGCCGACAGTTCCAAGCTCCCGCCGGAGAAGTGGACGTAGGGAAGGATGTGGCCGTTCCTGTCCTCGATGAACTTGGCCGACATCTCAGGTGCCTGTATCATCCTCCCCAGCGGTTTCGCCAGGGTATACCAAAGCTTGTATATGACCTTGCGTGTGGTCGGTCCACCAGGAGCGTAGAAGGTCTGCTCCGTAGGTGGGACGACCCCGCTTTCTATCAGTTCGCAGGCGTATCTGAACGGGATGTAATATGCCTCATCGTAGAAGAGGTGGAAGATAAATATGGGAACGCCGAAGGTGGTCTCCCAACGCTTTAACGGCTCTATATCTTCCTCCTTGACTATCAACGTCGGTACCTTAGCCCCTTCCAGGAAGCCCTTCAGGTCCTTGTGCCTTTCAGAACGGGCGACGAAGCGGGCTACGTTCTCCTTCCATGTCTCCCACCTCCGAGCTCTCTCCGGATTTCTGAACCGGCGTCTCCTGGAAATCAACTCCATTAAAGGTATGCCCTTATCGTAGTCGGGCATCTTGTGTGCCACCCATAGGCTATCCTCGACCTCTACAGCAACTATCGCCTTGGAGTACAGGAACTCCAACTCTTCCTCAGGGACGAACGGCAGGTTGTTTCTGCCGATCTCGTCCAACTGTGGGCCGATGGCATCATAGTCGTCCTTGGGGAGTATAAGCAGGTCCGGCCGTTTGCCGACCAGGCTGGCCCTGTCCAGCCGCTCGAAATACCTTTCCATCTCGTATGGATCGGAAGGTGCGACGCTCGAAGGGCCGTAGGGCACAGCCCTCCAGTCGTCCGTCCCATCGATGGCCCTCACTACGATGTCCTCGGCCCAGCGTCCCTGCGAGAAGCGCATCAGGAAGTCACTTCCTCTCAGATAGCGGGGATTCAGGTAGAACTTACATAGCTCCTGAGGGAACAGGTTAGGCAGAAGGAAGTCAAGTTCTATCCTGACAGTTTGCAGGGATCGCTCGAAGCTGCTGTGCATCATATAAATCCTCCATGTAGGATTCCGTACGGTACCATGCCTAGCTAAGCTTCCAACAACATCTTCATCTGAAGGGCGTTTTGTGCGGCCTGGCCCCTGTGGCAGTTGTTGAAGAACACCCAGCACTCCCTCATCTTCTCCCTCCTGCGGCGGACCTCCTCAGCCCACTCGCGAAGCTCCTCCTCGCTGTAAAGATAATCGTACCTTTCCGCCCCGCCGCTCCACCACTTCTCTGCGTTCCTTCCGTGGAGGCGGACGTA
>Ga0164318_10004618_pt1 | contig 13257 bp, 12 predicted proteins | sample GuaBasSedimGuay9_FD_113734 | JGI IMG/M metagenome (GOLD analysis project Ga0164318, IMG submission 113734) | Subseafloor sediment microbial communities from Guaymas Basin, Gulf of California, Mexico - Guay9, Core 4571-4, 0-3 cm | ecosystem: Environmental > Aquatic > Marine > Hydrothermal vents...
GTATTTTGGAGCTGTAAGTAATCCATATGATGTGGACAGAGTGCCTGGTGGATCAAGTGGGGGTTCTGCAGCAGCTGTTGCTGCGGGATTGGTTCCATGGGCACTTGGTTCTGATACTGGTGGTTCTATCAGGCAGCCTGCTGCGTTGTGTGGAGTTGTAGGGATGAAGCCTACTTATGGAAGAGTTTCGAGATATGGGTTAGTTGCTTTTGCTTCTTCTTTTGATCAGATTGGTCCAATAACAAAGACAGTGTGGGATAATGCATTGTTATTATCTTTAATTTCAGGGCATGACCTTAATGATTCTACTTCCGCTAATGTTGAAAAAGAAAATTTCACTCAAGATATTGATAATTTTCCAGAAAAATTAGTTATTGGTATTCCAAAAGAATTTTTTACGGATTCTCTTCAGAAAGAAATTTACGATGCGATTATGGATGTTAAGAAGCAGTTGGAAAGATTAGGGGTTGAATTTATTGATATAAGTTTGCCTCATAGTAAATATTCTATTCCGACATATTATATTTTAACAACAGCGGAAGCATCATCTAATCTTGAAAGATTTGATGGAGTTAGATACGGATTCAGGGCAGATGATGTTAATTCTTTAAAAGAGTTATATATAAAAACAAGAACAGAAGGTTTTGGTATTGAGGTAAAAAGAAGGATTATGCTTGGAACATTTGTTCTTAGTTCAGGATATTATGAAGCATATTATTTAAAAGCTTCAAAAGTTAGAACTTTAATAAAAAATGATTTTGTTGAGGCATTTAAAAAATGTGACTTGGTTATGGCTCCAACTACACCAAATACTGCTTTTAAGAAAGGTGACAAATTAAATGATCCTTTGACAATGTATTTATCAGATATATATACTACACTTGTAAATATCGCTGGTATTCCGGCAATTTCGTTACCTATTGGTTTTGACAATAATAATTTACCTATAGGCTTGCAACTTATAGGGAATTATTTTGATGAGAAAAAAATATATCAAGTAGCAAATAAAATAGAAAAACTTAGAAAAGGATAAGGCGATGGCGTCAGGATATGAAATTGTAATTGGTTTAGAAATACATGTACAACTTTTAACTGATAGTAAGATATTTTGCGCATGTAGTACAAAATTTGGAGCAGAGCCTAATTCTCAAGTATGTCCTGTATGTTCTGGAATGCCAGGTGCTCTCCCTGTTTTAAATAAGAAGGCTCTTGAATATATTGTGAAAGCAGGATTAGCTCTCAATTGTAATATTAATAAACATACTACTTTTGCCAGAAAAAATTATTTTTACCCAGATTTACCTAAAGGGTATCAGATTTCACAATTCGACTATCCTGTTTGTGAGAATGGTTATCTTGAAATTATGACAGAAAATAATGAAATAAAAAAGATTGGGATTCAACGTATTCATCTGGAAGAAGATGCCGGGAAGTCTTTGCATCCTGAAAAGGACAATCTTATTACAGAATCCTACATTGATCTTAATAGATGCGGTGTTCCATTAATAGAGATTGTTACAAAACCGGATATTCGGTCCCCTCAAGAAGCATATAATTTTTTAAAATTGCTAAGACAGACAATACTTTATTTGGGTATTAGTGATGTTAATATGGAGGAAGGTTCTTTAAGATGTGATGCTAATATTTCTTTAAGAAAAATAGGTGAAACAAAATTCGGCACAAAAACAGAATTAAAAAATATGAATTCCTTTCATGGAGTATTGCGCGCATTAGAATATGAAGCAAAAAGACAAGAAGCAATTCTTGATGCTGGTGGCATTATTGAACAACAGACTCTTTTATGGGATGATGCAAGAGGTGAAGCAAGACCTATGAGATCAAAAGAAGAAGCGCATGATTATAGATATTTCCCGGATCCGGATCTTGTTAGAGTAGAATTGGATGATGAGTTCATTAATGGAATAAAAAATACTTTGCCAGAGCTTCCAAGAGAAAAATTTTTACGATTTAAAAATGAATATGGTTTAAATGATTATAGTGCTGATTTATTAACTTCAACTCCTGAATATGCTGAATATTTTGAAAAGGCGGTTTCTGTTTATAAAAATCCGGAAAAGATTGCTAATTGGATAATGGGAGATTTGACAAGAATTGTTAAGGAAACTAAACAGGAGATAAATAAACTTTATATTACCCCTGAGATGATTGCGAAATTGGTAAAAATAGTAGATGATGGTGTAATAAATACCAAAATAGCAAAGGATGTTTTCAATAAAATGGCTGAAACAGGATTGAATCCGGAAGAGATTATAGAAAAGTTTGGTTTAAAACAGGTAACAGATGTCCGCGCAATAGAAGAGATTATTAATAAAGTTTTAGCGGATAATCCAAAAGAAGTTGAAGCCTATAAAGGTGGTAAAGAGAAAATTCTCGGTTTTTTTGTAGGCCAGGTGATGAAATTATCTAAAGGGAAAGCAAATCCTCAAATAGTAAATAAAATTTTAAAAGAAAAATTAAGTAATTAGGGTAAAATTATGAGAAAAGTTTTTATTGTCTTTCTTTTGTTGTTTGTGAGTATCAAAGCGGATGATTTAAGTAGTAATAGTAATACGTATTTTAATTTTATAAATATTTTTTATGATGGTAAAAGTTCTGCTTTAGGGAAATATTCTAATGCAAATTATGGAGATTATACAAACTTTCTTAATAATCCGGCGCTTTTAATCAATGCCGAAAATAGTATTGTGAGTAATTTCTCGAAAATACTTTCTGATATATATGTAGGGCAAATTAGCTATTTGGGTAAAATTAAAGAATATAAATATTCTACAAGTATAGGATATTTGAATTATGGTTCTATCGAAGGTAGAGATGTTAATGGAGAACCAACGGGTGATCTTAGTGCCTCTGATATGATGGTAAATTTTAGTATTTCACATTCATTAAATAGATTTTTGGATTTTGGGTTGGGAGTTAATTTTTTATATTCTTCAATTGATAATAGTAGCTGTTCAGGGCTTGGTTTTAATTTCGGAGTTATTTATAGGAGTTCTACAAAAGGCAATTTTGCTTTTTCTGTAACAAATGTTGGTTTTACATTATCGAAAATTACTGAAAATGATGAAGCTAAATTGCCCTCAAAATTTATTGTTGGCTGGTCAAAAGAATTAGCTCACTTGCCAGTTATTACTTCGCTTTCTCTTTCTAAAAAAGTTGAAGATGATTATTTTATTCATGGGGGGTTGATATTTAAATTTATGCCTTCTTTTTTTGTTAGACTTGGTTATTTTGCATCATTAGAGGATGATATATCTTTTGTTGCTAGTGAAGCGACTAACAAGCATGGTTTAACCTTTGGTTTTAATTTAATGAATATTAAAAAATTTGATTTCGATTTTTCTTATGTACCATTTGCACATATTGGAACAATTAGCACTTTTAGTCTGAAATATAAGTTTTAGTTATGAAAAATTTGGTATTTGTACTTTTTCTTTTAGTTTTTATTAATTGTAATTTTTTTCATAGAAATAGTACTGATAAAATTACACCAATACATTCTATTGGCATATTTGATGATATAAGAATAAATAACTTATCATATGATACTTATTTTGATATTGCTTTGAATTTTTATGAAAGTGCTAATAAAAAGTATATTTATGGCAATAGAGATGAAGCATTAAATGATATTATACTTTGTATTAATATATTGAAAAAAATTCAGATAGATAAAAATACAGAATTTTGGCAGATTTTGAATATTGAAGAAACTTTAAGATTATCGATAGAACTTTATGAGAAGATTCTTAAAAATATATTTGAGTTGCATTATGATAATTCGAAATTGATATTGACTAAACTGTTGAGTAATTTATTAACTGATAAGATTAAAATATCGGAATTGAGGAGATGGGAAAAGTTTGCAAAAATTGGTGTACCTTTTGAATTGAAGAAGGAAGTAGAAGAACAGATTCATTTTTTTACTGTTAGGAGAAGAAAGGTATTTAGTAAATGGATGTATCGTTCAGGATATTTTGAGAAATGGATATCGGATACTCTTTTTTATAATGGGTTGCCAGATGAGCTTGTATATTTGTCTATGATAGAAAGCGGATTTAATCCCAATGCTTATTCAAAAGCAAGAGCTGTGGGATTGTGGCAATTTATTTATCCTACAGCGAAAAGGTATAATGTTAAAATTGATTTTTGGTATGATGGACGTCGTGATCCATATAAATCAACTCAAACTGCAATTAAGCATTTGAATTTTTTATATAAATATTTTGGTAATTGGTATCTTGCTTTGTCTGCTTATAATAGTGGAATATACAGAGTAAAAAGAGCTATAAAAAAAGATAAGACAACTGATTTTTGGGAATTGAAATCTTTGCCTCGTGAAACTCGAAAATATGTACCAAAATTTTTAGCAGCTATGCATATTTATAGAAATATGGAGCTTTATGGTTATACTGAAGATAGCATAAGTGATGGTTTTGAATTTGAGACGTTTCCTGTTAGTAAGTTTTTGAAATTATCTAAAATAGCACGGGCTTTGGGAATATCAGAATCAGAATTGAAATTTTTAAATCCAGAATTGATAAGAGGATATACAGATCCAGATATTAAGAATTATCCTTTAAGAATCCCTGTAGGTTATAAAGAAAAGATGCAGAAAATATATCCTCATTTAAAACCAGAAAAGAAAAAATTGTGGTATAAGCATAAATTGGCTAAAGGAGAGACAATCTGGGATATTGCCAGGAAATATAAGGTTTCGTCTAAATTAATATTGAGGTTAAATAATATAAAAAATCCAAGATTATTGCGGCCGGGAAGAAATATTTTAATTCCAATCGAGGCAAGTTAATATGAATAAAATTTCTAATATTTTGGGTAAAGTAAATAAGGTAATTCTTATTGTTTTTTTAGTTATTATTGGTTTTACAGCTGGGATTCTTTTTTTCAATTTTATTTTGATGCCACAATATGTGCGATTAGATGATATAACTATATCACCAAATGTTATTAATTTACCTGTAGATAGTGCAAGAGTACTGGCAAAAAAATCAAAATTACATTTATTTGTTACAAAATATGAATATAATTATGTTATAAAAGAAGGGAGGATAGTAAATCAAGATCCTATTCCAGGCATGCGAGTTAAGGTAGATAGAAAATTAAAAGTTACAATTAGTAAAGGGCCTGAAAAGATTTTTGTTCCTGATTTATCAAATATGCCACTGGAACAGGCAAAAAATGTTCTCAAATCATTGAATCTTGAAATAGATGCTATAAATTATGTTTATGATGAAAAAGTGGAAAAAGATTTTGTTATTAGCAATATCCCTGCCCCAAATACCCCTGTACCAATTAAGACATTAGTTACTCTTATTGTTAGTAAAGGTAAAAAGCCAGAATTTGTGCTGGTGCCAAATCTTATTGGAAAAACTCTTGATGAGGCTGAAAAAATACTTAAAGAAGCTGGATTGGTGCTTGGTAAAATATCTTTTGAAAAGAATGAAGAATATATTCCGGAAACAGTAATAAAACAATCAATTATTCCTGGTAAAAATGTAGTTTATGGTGATACAATAAATGTGATTGTTTCCCAATAGGTAAGTTTATGGTAAAAATATTACCATCAATTTTATCAGCAGATTTTACAAATTTGCAAAAATCAATAAAAAATTTTGATAAGCTTAATATACATGCTTTTCATATTGATGTTATGGATGGACATTTTGTTCCCAATATTACATTTGGCCCATGGATTTGTGATACTATGAATAAAATAACTGACATATCTCTTGATGTACATTTGATGATTGATAATGCTATGGAATATATTGATAAATTTGCAAAAGATAATGTTGAAGCAATAACTGTTCATATAGAAGCGAATAAGCAACTTCATCGTATTTTACAAAATATTCGTAATTTAAGAAAGAAAGCTGGCGTTTCTTTAAATCCCGGTTCTTCTGTTTCATTATTAGAGGATGTTTTAGAAGAAATAGATATTATATTGATAATGACTGTAAATCCTGGCTTTGGAGGGCAGAAATTTTTGGATTTCAATTTAAGGAAAATAGAAAAATTAAGAGATTGGCAGAATAAATATAATTATCAATATGAGATTTATGTCGATGGTGGGATAAATGATAAAACAGCACAATTGTGTATAAGAGCTGGTGCTACAGGTCTTATTACAGGAAGTTATTTATTTAGTTTAGATAACCCACAAGAATTTATTGATAAATTTTCACATTAATGAAATAATTTTTTTATTTTTTGAAAACTTATAAATTTAAATTTTAAAATACACCTTATTTCAGAAATTGTGCTATAAAAATTAATTTCTTGTCTTGGTAATTCAAAATTTGGTACATTTGATACATTTGCATAATCAAGAAATCCAGTTACAGCAAACTTTATTCCGTATTTTTTGAAAATAGATTCTATATTTTTATTTGGTATGCCGTATGGATATGAGAAAGATTGGATTTTTATATTATATTTATCAAAAAAATTTAAAGATTTTTTAATTAAATATTCAAGCTCTTTTGTTGATTTAAGAGAAATATTTTCATGATAGTAATGGTGTAATCCAATTTCAATAAAATTGAATTTGGATAAATATAAAATGTCATCAAGATTTAACATAGGATATGGAAAGTAGTGTTTTTTGTCAATTAATTCACCGGGGCAAACAAACAATGTTGCTTTAAGTTTATATTTGATAAGTAATGGTAGAACAATAGTTCTAAAATCTTTATATCCATCATCAAATGTTAAAAAAATAGTATTATTGGTTGCAGAGTTGTAGTTTTTTATCAATTCTGTTTTTAATTTGTATTTGTGTATTAATTGAATTATTTTTTTAAATTTTTTTTCAGATAGATTTATAAGATTTTTATCTTGATCAGATTGGTTATTTTGTATTGCATGAAAAAGTAAAATTAAATTTTTATTTTTTGTAGGTTTTACAAACAAATTATAAAATATGGATAAATAAAATAATGCCAAATGTTTGGCAATAAAGTAAATGTTATACATCTTTAAATTTTTAATGTTTTGTAATAGGAAGTACAATTTTTACATATTTGAGGTGGAGTATGACTTTTTAGTTGTTTTCTGAAGTTTTGGTAGTCCTCTGAATTTAATATGTTATTAATATTTTGCTCGAATATATTTCCAAAATTTATTATATTAGGATCAGCACCATGCATACAGCAAGGTGTTATGTACCCATCGACTGTTATATAGAGTGATTTCCATGGCCATTTACATCCTCTGGATTTAGTTTTATCTGGTATATTTTCAAATATTAATCTAATATTTTTACTTCGAGCATATTGTGCTATTTTTTTTAATTTCTGGATAAAAGGTTCTTTTTGTAATGAATAATTAAAAAATTTATTTTTATAATCTTCTCTGCCCCAGAAATGAATAGTTTGAGTAAAAATTTTATTAATACCTAATGAGTGGGTTAAATCAATAATATTAGAAAAAGAATCTATATTATGTTTTCCTATAACGGTTGCAATTCCAGTTTCTACAACATTGTTATTTAGCTTAATAAAATTTTTTATATTATTTATAATTTGTTTCAGATTTGCACCAATTCTAAGTGTTTCAAAAGATTGTGGGTCAGCTGAATCTATAGAAAAATATATCCAGGATAACCCAGCATCTATTAATCTTTTTGAGATTTTTTCATCTAATAGCATGGTATTTGTTGCAAAACCAACCTTAATATTTTGTTGATTTAAAAATGCTATTATATCAATTAAATCTGGATTCATTAGAGGTTCACCAAGGCCAACTAAATTTATTTTTTTGACGTAAGGAAACTGGGAAATAATATATTTAAATTTTTCAAATGATATATATGTTTTGTTTTTTAAATCAACATTATGGCAAAACTTACATTTTAAATTGCAGAAAGTAGTAGGTTCTATTTGTAAGAATATTGGCGAAAAGGAGATTATAGTGGGTTCTAAGTAATAATCTTTTATATTTTTAAATAAATTAATTTTAGATTTTAAGCTGGATTTAGCTAAAATATCATAAAATATTGATATTTTCGAATTTTTGTTAAAAAATTGCATAAATAAAAGGAGCTATTGCGGAGCCTTCTGTGAATATAATTAGAATTGCTATAAGTAGCAAAACAATAATTATAGGAGTTATCCACCATATTTTTTTATATTTTATGAATTCCCAGAATTCTTTTATTATAGAAAACTTACTCATAATATTCCCCTTTTTTTTCGTATTGTTCTAATTTTCTATATAAGGTTCTTAATCCGATTTTTAGTGTTTCAGCTGTTTTCTTTTTATTTCCTTTGAAGAAATATAATGTTTTTAAAATAATTTCTTTTTCAGCTTCTTCCATAGATGTTCCTATAGGTATGCTTATCTGATTTTCTATAACAGGTGTATAAAAATCATCAGATTTGATAGGGTAATATTTATTTTTCTTCGGCGTATTGGAGCTTTGAATTAATTCTTTTATTTCTTTCAACTCATTTTTTAATTCTTTTATAGCATTATATATTAATTCTCTTTCTATTTGATCAATAGGTTTATTTATATGAACAGGTAGTGTAGTATTTTCTTGCGATTTTATATCAATAAAAGTTGATTTCTTTTTTTGCATTAGATATGCTTTGATATCATGTCCTGTTATTAACTTTTGAGGTTGTAAAATTACGATGCTTTCGATAACGTTTCTTAATTCTCGGATATTTCCAGGCCAATCATAGTTCATAATTTCTGTATATGCATCTGCTGTGAAACCAGGAAAATTTAATTGATGAGTTTTGCAGAATTTTTTTATAAATGCATTAACAAGTAAAGGAATATCTTCTTTTCTTTCTCGCAAAGGAGGAAGCTCTATAGAAAAAACTTTTAATCTATAATAAAGGTCCTGTCTGAAAGTACCTTGTTCTATTGCTGATTCAAGATCTGCATTGGTAGCTGTTATGACTCTAACGTCTACTTTAATATTTTTGGTACCACCGACTCTCATGAATTCTCGTTCTTCAAGAACTCTTAGGAATTTGATTTGAGTTTGGATAGACATTTCTCCCACTTCATCGAGGAATAGAGTTCCTTTGTCTGCAAGTTCTATTTTCCCTTTAGTTTGGGTTGTAGCTCCGGTAAATGCTCCTTTTTCATAGCCAAAAAGTTCACTTTCCAGAAGAGATTCAGGGATGGCACCGCAATTTATTGCTATAAAAGGTTTGAATCTTCTCGGGCTTAAAAAATGTATTGCCTTTGCTAATACTTCTTTTCCTGTACCGCTTTCTCCATTTATGAAAACAGTAACATTCGTTTTTGCAACTTGCATTATTATGTTAATAATTTTTTGCATTTTTTCTGATCGCGCAATAAGGCCAACAGCTTCCATCACTTCAACTTTTTGTTGTAACTCAGCAATTTTTAAATTATAATCTTCTTTATCTAAAGGGTATACTATAATACTGTTTATATAAAAATTAGTGAGTTTTCTTATTGACTGAAGCTTATCATTGGTAGTAATTACTATAATTCCAATATTTGGAAATTCTCTTATCATTAATTTGATAGCAGGTAAACATTCTGCTTCATATCTCCAATCAATAATAACTATTCCATATTTTAATGTTTTTATTAATCCTATTGCTTCTTCTTTTGTTGAAACATAAGTGTAATTATTGGATTTATTATTATCAATTTTTTTTATAACTTCATATATTAATTTATCTTTAGATATTACAATTATATTATAGATTAAATCAATCATTTTTTATATTTTCTAATAAAAGTTCAATAATTTTATCTACAGTTACTCCTTCTGCTTCTGCTGTAAAATTTAGGATTAATCTGTGTCTTAGTACTATATGGGCAATATCTTTTACATCTTCAATAGATGGTGCAAGTCTTCCTTCCATTAAAGCTTTTGTTTTTGCTGCTAATATTAGAAATTGAGAAGCTCTTGGACCTGCCCCCCAAACAATGTATTTTTTTACAAAATCATAAGGATTATCATTAATAGGCCTTGTCATTCTTGTTAATTTCACGGCATAGTCAATAATAAAATCAGCAACAGGCATTTGTTGAATTTGTTTTTGTATATCAATTAATATTTCCGCATTTAATACTGGTGTTAATTCTGCATGTTGTATTTGATAAGCTTTTTTTACAATTTCTTTTTCTTCATTAAGAGAAGGATAATCGACTACTAAATTAATCATAAATCTATCGAGCTGCGCTTCTGGTAATGGATATGTCCCTTCCTGTTCGATTGGATTTTGAGTCGCTAATACGAAAAAAGGTTGAGGCAATTGATAATTTTCTCCGCCAAAACTAACCTGCTTTTCTTGCATTGCTTCTAATAATGCAGATTGAGTTTTAGGAGGAGTTCTGTTAATTTCATCTGCTAAAATAATATTTGCAAATACAGGACCTTTAACAAATTTAAAAAATTTTTCACCTGTTGTTTTATTTTCTTCTAATATTTCAGAACCTGTTATATCAGAAGGCATTAAATCAGGTGTAAATTGTATTCTATTAAAATCTAAATTAAGCACTTTTGCTAATGAGCTAATCATTAATGATTTTGCAAGGCCGGGTACTCCAACCAGAAGGCAATGTCCACCTGAAAAAATTGAAATTAAAAGTCCGTTAATAATCTCTTCTTGACCTATTATTACCTCACTAATGGATTTTTTTATCTCGCTTGTATAATTCCCTACTTCTTGTAGCAGTTTTTCATTTAACATTATCTCTCCTTTTGATTGTTTTTTTTAATATAATAAAAATCGATATAAAGTCAAGATTGATTATAATGATTTGATTGATACAAAGCTTTTTACTTCTTTTCTTGCTTCAAGATAGACTAATTTATTAGAAATTTTCCCATTGACAAGGTTAAAAAAAATATTGAAAATTCCAAAATTATTCTTTTTTAGTGAATAAATAGCATTGTCCAATAAATAAGGCGGTATTACAAGGTATAAATATCCTTTAGGTTTCATTATTTTATTTATTTTTAGTAGAAAAATATCTATATCAAAATATCCATCAGCAAAATAAGCATTTTTTTTGGAGTCATTTTTACTATGGATAGATTTTTTACTATGATGAAAAGGAGGATTGCTAATTACTAAGTCAAATATAGATTTTTTGAATATTTTATCTATATAAAAAAAATCTGCGTTTAATATGATGTGCTTATTCTTTAATTCATTAACTTCAATATTTTTTTTTATAATATAAAAATAACGTCTATTTTTATCCAGATAAAACATGTTATCAATTTTATAAAAAAAAGAAGCACACAGTCCTATTTGACCTTGCCCACATCCAATATCTATTGCATTAATAAAATGTTTATTTTTGATAATTTTACATAAATTATAGGAAGCAGTATTAAGAAGAATATAGTTTTTATCTTGAATCAGTCTGAATTTTCCATCACAAAGAAATTCAACTAAGAATCCATCATTCCCATTCGATTGTGGCAGGTGGTTTGCTGCTAATGTCATAAACTACTCTATTTACACCTTTCACATTGTTAATAATTTTTCGTGCTATGTCTTTTAAAAATTTTAGTTCAAATTCATAGATGTCTGCAGTCATAAAATCTGTAGTAACAACAGCTCTTAAAGCTGTTACATATTGATATGTTCGCTGGTCTCCCATAACTCCCACTGATTTTATGGGTAATAAAACAGCCAATGCTTGTGAAATTTTGTTATATAGATTGTTTTTTATTAATTCATTAATAAATATTTCATCGACTTCACGTAGTATTTCTAATTTTTCTTTTGAAATTTCTCCTAATATTCTTACAGCTAATCCAGGTCCGGGGAATGGATGTCTATTTATTATTTTTTCTGATATACCTAATTGTTTTCCTACTTCTCTTACCTCATCTTTAAATAGCTCTCTAAAAGGTTCTATTATTTTTAAATTCATTTTTTCAGGTAACCCTCCTACGTTATGATGAGTTTTTATTGTTGCAGAGGGACCTTTGTGAGATGAACTTTCAATAACATCAGGATATAGTGTCCCCTGAACTAAAAATTCTGCTCCAGGAGCTCTTTCTTTTAATCCTTCTTCAAAAACCTCGATAAAGGTATGTCCTATTATTTTTCTTTTTTCTTCTGGATCTGAAATTCCTTTTAGTTTAGATAAAAATTTTTCTGAAGCATCTATATATTCTATTTTGATATTCGGGTTAAGAGTTTTAAAATTTTCTTTAACTTTTTGCATTTCATTTTTTCTAAGCAAACCATTATCTATAAAAAAGCATGTTAAGTTATTTCCAATAGCTTTATGCATTAATACACTTGCAACTGTTGAATCCACACCACCACTTAACCCTAATATAACTTTTTTATTCTGCACTATATCCTGGATTTCTTTTATTTTTTCTTTTATAAAATCTTCCATTTTCCAATCGCCACTACAGCCACAAATATTATATAGGAAATTTTTTATAATAGTTTTTCCATATTCAGTATGTTTAACTTCAGGGTGAAATTGTATTCCATAAATTTTATCTTTTACATTTTCAAATGCCGCTATTATATTATTTTCTGAATAAGCAGTTACATTAAAATTTGGAGGACTTTCTTCTATTATATCAGAATGGCTCATCCAAACATTTTGTTTTAGAGGTGTATCCTCAAATAATATAGATTTTTCTTTTATAATTATTTGAGCTGATCCGTATTCCCTCGTTACCCCTTCTGTTATTTCCCCATCAAATTTTTTTGTTATATATTGCATGCCATAGCAAATACCTAAAATTGGAAGATTTGTTTTCCAGAGCCAATCCCCAGGCTCAAGGGCATCTTTTTCATAAACTGAGGAGGGACCACCAGAAAGCACAATTCCTTTTATATTATCTAATTTTTCAGGGATATAATCAAAATTATGTATTTCGCAGTATACATTATTTTCACGTATTTTTCTTGCAATTAATCTAGTATATTGAGAACCAAAATCTAAAATTAAAATTTTTTCATGCATAGTATATCTCCTGTTTTTGGTATATTAATAATTATTTTTTAAAGTGTCAATTATTTTATTAGTTCTTTACTCTTAAAAGATAAATATTAGATCTTTAATTTAAAAATTTATTTAATAGTTTTTTTAGATAGTATATAATTAATTATGGTGTCACCCTCTTGAAGGAAAAGATGTTATTGTGTAGATTCTCTTTAAAAATTAATTCAAGGAGGTGAACCAATGAACAAATTAATTATTGATTAATGAACAAGTGAATTCAAAAGAATGCTTGAA
>Ga0164318_10004619_pt1 | contig 13256 bp, 13 predicted proteins | sample GuaBasSedimGuay9_FD_113734 | JGI IMG/M metagenome (GOLD analysis project Ga0164318, IMG submission 113734) | Subseafloor sediment microbial communities from Guaymas Basin, Gulf of California, Mexico - Guay9, Core 4571-4, 0-3 cm | ecosystem: Environmental > Aquatic > Marine > Hydrothermal vents...
GCTATTGCACCCTGTTTTGTTGTTTTTTTCCACCATAGTGAGAGTATTATCAGTGGTCCAAATGCTGCTGCTAGTCCGCCCCATGCAAAGGCAACCAGGAAGTAGATGACTCCTCCCTCAAGCGCTAGAAGGAAGGCAAACAAGGCTAGCAGTACAACGGTTACTCTACTTAGGAAAACCAGTTTTTTATGGCTTGCCTTCGGGTTTATCAGTTTGTGGTAAACGTCTTCTGTTATCGCTGAGGTTGCAACCAGTAGTTGGGAGTCAGCTGTTGACATTATCGCTGCTGTGATGGCTGCTATAACTATGCCTGCAACCCATCTCGGTAGTAGGTTTAAGGCAAGGAGAGGCATAACCTTTTCTGGGTCTGGAATGCTGGTGAAGTAGGCTAAACCTATGAGCCCTATTAGCACTGCTCCCCAGAGGCTGAGTATTACCCATATTGTTCCTATCAGTGTGCTCTGCCTTATTTTCCTTTTTTCTTTTATAGCCATGTATCTTGTTAGTATATGTGGTTGTCCAGCGTAACCGAACATCCAAGACATGCTTGCTGATATGAACACCAGTGTTAACAACCCAGTGTAACCGAATGTTGGTGACAACGTATTGGGGTTTATAGTCCCTATCTTCTCGAACACTTGGTTTAACCCCCCTAATTTTATTATGCCAACGATTGGTAGGAAAACTATTATCATCACTATGAGCATGCCTTGGAACACATCTGTCCATGCAACCGCGAAGAAACCTCCCATCATAGTGTAAAAGGTTAGTATTATAACTCCAACAATCAGCGCCGTATAATAGTTCCATCCAAATGTTTCACTCAGTATCTTTCCACTTGCAACAAACTGTGCAGAAACGTAGGATACCATAAAAATTGTTATGACTGATGTGGATATCGCACGTATCACATGGGTTTTGTCTGTAAACCTGTCCTCAAGGTAGTCTGGTATTGTTAAACTTTTTAGTTTTTCAGTGAAAGCTCTTAATCTACCTGCTATACCTATCCATCCAAACAGTGTCCCAATAGCGCACCCTATAGCGGTCCATAATGCTGAGATACCGTAGACAAATCCTCTGCCAGGTAATCCAAGAACCAGCCAGCCGCTCATGTCTGAGGCTTCGGCACTTATTGCTACAGGCCAAACCCCAAGTCTTCTACCTGCTATAAGGAAGTCATCAAGTGTTTTGTTGAACTTGCTGGACCATATACCTACTACAATAAGGACTATAAGGTAGAGAAGAAACGCTATGATGAGTGTGTCTACCATACCTACTTCCTTGTTTTATATAGGTATAATGCCAGTATGAGGAGTATAATTATGATTGGAAAAACTATGAACAACCATAGTTCCACTGAAAGTGGTTGCCCTGCAGCTTTGCTCTCTGAGGGTGGTTTTTCTATGGTGTGTGCATCAAGCGTGTATATGTGACCAGCTGCACCAACATATACTATGCCATCGTATGCTGCTGCAGAGGATGTGAGTGGTGTGGTAACATAATTGTAAACATCGTTGTTTATCGTGTATTTTGGTGCAAAAGACCATTGGCAGGTACCGTTTGTTTTATCCAGGGCATAGAATCTGCCATCGTCTGACCCGATGAAAACGTAATCTCCATATACAAGTGGGGAGTCATGCACGGCTGCTTTTGTTGAGAAATGCCAGAGCTCATTACCGCTCTCTGCATCTACCGCGTAAAGGTTGTTGTCCAAAGAACTTAGGTAGATCACTCCATCCTTTTCCACAGGAGTTGAGTCTATTCCCCATCCTGTTTCAAAACTCCATTGTTCATCACCGTTTTTGACAGAAATGGCGTGGAGACAGGTATCCCAGCCACCCACATATAATGTGTCGCTGTTTAGTAAAGGCTGTGTTGTTAATGGTGCATCAAAGGACATACTCCATGAGAGAGTCCCCTCTTCGCCTTTGAAAAGCATACATTTTTCTCCACTGCATACAATTATGTTTCCATCATCAACCAGAACATAGGCTGGGTAACCATTTGACACCTGTTTATGCCATATTTCGTTTCCAGAGAGTTTCTCAAACAGGTAGAGGTTACCGGTGTATGTCCCAGCAGCAAGAAGTTTTCCACCCATTGATACCGATACCACTCTTTCATCCAGTATATTGTCCCACATTGTTTCGCCATCCGACGTGAACACATGCACTCCTGTGTCCGATCCAACAGCGATAACATCATTGTCAATCACAGGTTTTGTAACTTGTTCACCAAATGTTTTTTGCCATTGGAAGGCACCTGTTGATGCATCAAGCACCTGTATGGTTCCAGAGAGTGCTGTGTAAAGGTTGTTTTTGTAAACTATTAAGTTTGGCGATACATCATTGGTTTCGTTACCAACTGGTATGCTCCATTCTACCTGTACGTTTAAGAGGGGGTCTCTGTAATTTTCTTTGGGTTTAGGTATTTTGTAGTCACGGTTAACGGGTAAACCAAACAGTCTCACCCAACCAGCTGGCTCAACCCTGTCCGCTATGTCTGGATAAACATTTTTGAGTCCTCTCTCCTCGGCATCCCATATTTTTCCACCAGGGTTTCCCCAGAACACCCAGAGTCCATTTCTTTTTATAAGATAGGAGTCTGTTATCTTGCAGTCAGATGACATATCAACGATTGGAGGGGTTGACATTATTTTTTTGACAACCTCTGTGTCGATTCTGCCATAGTATTCTTTGCCGAGTTCCTCAAATTTTATGTCTCTGTTAGATGGACGGTATTCTCTGGTGTAGTACTGGTATCCCTCTGTTTTTAGGAGTAAGTGAAGGAGTTGGTATACTCTACCTTTGTAGATTGATTCTAATCTTAGCTCCTCAGATCTAACCCGTATGTCCATCGGGTTGTTTGCTGACCAGTAGAAACCATTGAATGTTCGTTGCACCGAGTAAACATATAATCCTGCTTCAAGTCTTGCTATCTCACCTGTTTTTGCATCCCCTATTAGCCATACTGCGTTCATTATCCCATCACTGTTGTGTGTTAGGTAGTAAATAACATCATCTACGCTGTCTCCATACTGTGCAGCATTTCTTGCTCTAACCGCTAATGGTAATCCTTTGTCCCTCCATACTCCTTGTGGGCAGGTTGTTTCTATGAACGCTATTCCTTTTTCGTTTTGGTAGAAATCCTCGTCGCTCCATATGTAACCTGGTGATGTACCTATTATGAACCTGTTTCCATTGTCTGGAACGACATCCAGTATAACATTCCACCTTTGAGCGATATAGTATGAGAACCACCAGTTGCCGAACCATACTGAGTCGCTTATAACCATTTGACCATGTGTAGTCGCATTCCCTGTCGCCACGAATCCACTACAGTGATGGGCCGGTGGCTGCACGACCATTGTGGAGATGAATGTTGTCTCCTCTTTGTCTGGGAGATTTGGAACGAAGCTTTTTATGGAGTAAAACAGGGATCTGAAGGGGTGTATGCTTTTGTGCGGAGCAAGTAGTCTTGACATGAACTCATACATTTCATTTAACGTGAGGATGTCCTCGTATGTTACCTTTCTTTCGAATATGGTTTCGTCTTTTGCGTTTACACCATCGGCTATGCCTTTTATCTCCTGCTGGTACTCTGGAGGATAGTCGTTCCAGTATATTTTCATGGCTCTTGTCTTACAGAACTCCCACCATTTTTCAGATGTTTTGTAGTATTTTGCTGAGCCTGGTGTTCCTGTAAATGATCCTATTACAGGCATGTTGTGTATGATGTTGCTCCATCTTGTTATCATGTCTATGATCTCGCCTGATAGGAGGTAACCGTGTTGAAATCCTCTCTCGTATGGTGCCCCTTCTATGTGAACGTATATGAGCCCTTGGATGTTGTATCTGCTTCCTTTGCCTATTGTTAAGGCGTTTTCGGTTTTTAGTGTTGTTTTGTCTTGTTGTCCGTGTGTTAGGGTTGCTGTAGTTACTGGAGCTGTTATTAAAACTACTAGCAATATACTGATTATTATTTTTGTATTTATCATAACTACCACCAAATATATAGATTTATTTAAATAAAAGTTTTACTGTAAATTTATGTTTTTAGATGAAAAACATATCTCGTTGGTATCCTTTTCTTCTTCCCAGTCCAGTATCCACACACTGGACATCTAAACTCAATCGTAACCTCCCCACCCCATATAGTAAGGTTCTTAACTCTCTTTAAAACACTACCGCAAACCGGGCATTTAGTCAAGACCCTTTCAGGGTCACCATCCCTTGAGTGTATCTCAAGTTTAATAAAACCGCTCCTAACCGCTATGTTTCTAAGCCTCTGCTCGCTCACTAAACGAACAGTTTTCTTTGTCTTAAGATAACTGTCAACAAGCATCTTAAGTTTATGCTGAGACGGCACAACCTTCTGTTTCTTAAAAATGTTTTTAAGCGCTTTAACAACCTGCGTCTCGGTTGCCAAGGATTTCTTCATCAGAAGCGTATATATGTGTTGGTTTAAACCTTTTACCTAAGCGTCCTTATTAAATCGGTTCTTGTAACTATACCTAAGAGTTTACCATCAACAATAGGTAAAGCCCCTATGTTTTGCCTCAACATAACATCCGCTGCTTTTTCTATGGACGCTTTTGGAGATATGGTGACAACCTGCGGGTTCATGGCATCCTGCACAAGCATCTCATCTACCTGATGTTTTTGACGGGCTCTGCTGAACGATTTTTTCAACCTAGCAAAAGCCATTGCAATGTCCATCTCAGCTATTATACCAAGAACCTCACCGTTTTTGACTACAGGAATTCTTGCAATGTTGTTGTCTATCATAACTCTACGAGCATGTATAACCCTATCATCCGGTTCAACCGTTATAATCCTCCTTGTCATTATACTGCTCACAGGCTCCGTGCCTTTAACCAGAGGTAAAAGATCAGCCTTGGTTACCACACCAACAAGCCTCTCGTTTTCCACTACAGGAAGCATCGTTGGTCCAGGTAAACCAACCGTTTTGATGATGTCCTCCACAGGTGTATCTGGTGTAACCGTATCATAGTCCTTAAGCATAACAGAGGAGGCGTACATGTGTGCGGTTGTAACATCCTTCTTCCTTATCGACCCGAGTTTATATGCAATCTCACCATCAGTAATTATCCCAATGAGTTTATCATCCTCAACCACAGGAACCTTTGTTATGTTGTTTTTCTCCATCACATGCAGTATATGCTCAAGGTCCTCGTTTTTACTAACTGAGATAACATCCTTTGTCATAACATCCTTAACCTTCATGTTTTTTCCCACCACCCTAAAATCTATTGTTCTCTACAGTCCTCACATAGAAAACGGCCATCCACCTCCATGAGATCAGAAGAGAGTTTACCGCATTCCTCGCATTTACCAGAGATTGTGGCACCGAGCGCTTTTGAGGCATTAACGCCCTCTATAACACTCCACTCCCTGGATATCTCCAGCAGGGTTGGTGACATCCTGAATATATCCTTTTCAGTGATTATACCCTGCAATCTACCTTTTTCTATAACAGGCAGCCGTCTTATGTTGTGTTTGTTCATTATCTTCATAGCCTGCTCTATGGTAACATAGGGGTCAACGTTGACAAGTGGCGTAGTCATAACTTCCTGCACCTTAACCTTCCTGCTGTCTCTGCCTTCAGCCACAACCTTTTTCAGTATATCACTCTCTGTTATTATACCAATTGGTTTACCTTCGCTGACCACTATGCTACTACCAACCCTTTTCTCCCGCATCATCTCAGCAACCCTTTTGATTGTTATCGATGGTTTGCATGTCAGCGGTTTTGCTCTCATCGCCTCTTTAACCAGAACATCCGTTTTCATAACCCTATCAATTACCCCTTATACCCAAAACCATTAAAATAGTTTGTTTCATTATAGATGGAATCAGGATGGGTGGAAGCAACTACGAGAGGGAGCTGAAGGGCATACTTCAGGGAGATGAGTCAACCCTTTTTTCTGTTACAAAGAGTTGTTCACCTGTGGAGAAGGAAAAGTACATGATGATTCTGGATAAACCTTTTATTGTTGTGAGAGCGGCAGGCTCCTACGGTGTTGATCTTGTGGCTGTAAGAGGAGATATCTCTTTTTTGGCTGAGATTAAATCCAGCACCTCGGATACCCTGCATTTCAGTAGTATAGGTGGCAAACTGCAGAAGCAGGCGATGTCTATGAAAGCGGAGTGTGAGAAAACCAAAACCCTGCCTATTTATGCCTTCCGTCTTAAAAACCATAGAGGTGACGCATGGAGGATTTTCACCTTGGAGATGAATGGTTTAGAGGGGCGTTTAAGGGTGCTGCATAAGCGTTTACCTAAACTGGAGTTAAGCAAAGGAAACAACCTTATTATGCGTTGGAGAGATGGAATGCCTCTTTCCGATTTCATAAACTATCTTTCACGTTGAAACAACAAAATGTTTTTAGATGGTTATAGTATTCTGGTAGCGATTGGTATGAAAGTGTTGATCGCCTATGATGGATCGGAGTCTGCTAAAAAAGCTGTTGAGATAACACTTAAGTTTGCAAAAAAGGAGGATGATGTTATACTGTTAACAGTTATCCCAGGTGAGTTGCTTTCCTCTTCCTTCACAAAGATGCTTCTTCCAACCATAAACCTTGACCAAATCGTTAAAGGAGGGACTTTTAAGGAGAGAGCCGAGGAAACCCTTAAGGAGGTTGCGCAGAAACTGGAGGGAAAGGTAGCGGGTGTAGAAACCGTTGTAGAGACTGGTGACCCTGCCGATGAGATTCTTTTAACCGCTAAGAAAAACCTCTGTAACCTCATCGTTCTCGGTTACAAAGGGTTTGGTAAAGAGGGACGTTTCCTAATCGGTAGCGTCACTGATAAGGTTGTTCGTCATGCTTCAACATCTGTTATGGTTGTGAGATAAAAACCATGCATCCTGTTGAGGAAATAAGAGGAGAAAAAAGCAGTAAACTCAATGGTAAACGCATTCTCTTGTGTGTGACCGGTAGTGTAGCAGCAGTTGAGTCCTTTTATCTCTGCAGAGACCTTGTACGGCATGGCGCCGATGTTGTGCCTGTGATGTCTGAGGCTGCCACCAGGATTATTCATCCCGATGCTTTGGAGTTTGCCTCAGGTCATAAACCTATTTTATCGTTAACCGGTGGCGTTGAACACGTCTCGTTTTGTGGTGAATCAAATGATAAGGGGGATATGGTGCTTGTCTCACCCTGCACAACAAACACTTTATCTAAGATAACGCTTGGAATATGTGATAACGCTGTCACAGCATGTGTTGTCACTGCACTGGGCTCTGGGATACCTGTTGTTGTTGTTCCAGCCATGCATCTCGCCATGTATAAGAACCCTGTAACGATGAAGAACCTTGGGTTAGCAGAGGAGCTGAATATACATGTAGTTAAACCTGAGCTAACGGAAACTAAAGCGAGGATAGCCGACAGAGATGAGATCGTTGCTAACGTTATTCGTCTCCTTGGGTTGAAGGATTTTGCTGGCAAAAAGGTTCTTGTGATAGCTGGCGCAAGCGCTGAACCCCTGGATGACATACGTGTATTGACGAACCGTAGCTCCGGTAGAATGGGTGTTGCTCTTGCAGAAAACGTTTTTGAAAGAGATGGGGCTGTTGAGCTTTGGCTTGGGTGGAGTAGGGAGAAGCCACCTGAGTATCTTAGGGTTAAAAGGTTTGAATCTGTGATGGATATCCATAGAATGGTGGAGGAGGGTAAAGCAGAGGGTTTTGATGTCATTGTTTTATGTGCTGCTCTTGCAAACTATCTACCTGAGAAACACAGGGGCAAGATTGGTTCAGGTAAAAAAGAGCTGAAAATAGGGTTCCATGAGGCGCCCTCCATAGTTGATGAGATAAGACGTAAACATAGAAATGTCTTTGTAGTAGCTTTTAAGGCTGAGGAAAGTAAAGTGGGTTTGGAGGAGAAGGCTAAAGCCTTCCTTAAAGAGAAAGGTGTTGATTTGGTTGTTGCAAACACCCTCTCTTCCTTCGGTGCTAATGAAAGTGAGGTTTTAATTGTTGACAGTAAAAACGAGGTTTACAATGCTAAGGGGAGTAAGGATGTGTTGGCTGAAGTGATTCTTTCAAAGATTAAGAAGGGGTGATGTTTTTTTGAGGGAAACTGCAGTTGCTTTTTCACCAGGTCACATAAGCGGTTTTTTTGACCCATATTATGATAGGGACCCAAAGAAATCTGGTTCCACCGGTGCAGGTATCTCAATATCTCTGGGTGTGACCGCAAGGGTTAAGGTTCTTCCCTCATCAAAGCAGGAGGTGAACGTTTTTATCAACAATAAGCCAAGCGGGGCTTCAACCACCAAGCTTACAGTTATGCAGTTGATAGGAGATGAACCTTTTAAGGTGGATGTTAAACTCAGTCAGTCTTTACCTGTTTCTCAGGGTTTTGGTATGAGTGGTGCCGGTGCTTTGAGTGCTGCTCTTGCAACCGCTAAACTGGTTGGTTTGAGTAAGATGGATGCCATTGAGGCTGCGCATTCTGCTGAGGTTGCCTATAGAACAGGTCTTGGGGATGTTGTGGCTGAGAGTTTTGGTGGTATAGAGATTAGAAGGTCACCAGGTTTGCCTCCATGGGGTGTTGTGGAGCATATACCTGGTAATTACAGGATTGTGTTGTGCGTTGTGGGAGATAAACTCTCAACCTCCAAGGTTCTGAGTGATGAGACTGTTTTGCGTAGGGTTAGGGATGTTTCGAAGGCTTGTCTTGTTGAACTTCTTGATAATCCCTCCATTGAAAATCTATTTAAGTTATCCTACAGGTTCGCGAAGGAGACCAATCTTTTAACTGAAAGGTTGGACAAGGCTATCAAAGCAGCGAGCAATTATGGTATGGCAAGCATGTGTATGCTTGGAAACGCGGTCTTTGCGGTTGGTAAAACAAAGAGGTTGTTGGAAGTTCTTAAACCGTTTGGTTCAACATATGAGTGTGTGATTGATACCACTGGTGCAACTGTTTTACGTTAAAGCTCACTTGTTTCCCCTGACGCAAGATCTATGAGGTGCTGTTCCCCATCCGCTGGACCGCGTGCAAACAGTACATCATTGGCTAGTATTTTGGTGTTTTTGCTTGGCCCATACTTCCATCTGTTCTCCCGTCTTATGGCGATAACCATCATACCTGTTTCACTTGCAAGTCTTAGCTCACCCAGTGTTTTGTTGCATAGTATTGATTGAGGGGAAACCTCTACCCTTGTGAAGACTGTGTCTGATTCCCTGATGCTTTCTTTTATAACCGGATGTAGTTCCACATCTCTTAGCTCTACATCAGCTATCTCCCTCGCAGCATCAGCTATTAGTTCGCCACTATCTGCAAGTCGTATCATGACAAGGGCGTTGTCCACGTCTATATTTTTTTTCTGTACATCCTCCAGGGTTTTTCTGTGAAAGGTTTGATGCAGGGTGTCAACGTAGTTTTCTAGATCATAAACCTCCTCCGCTATTCTTCTGTTGTCGTATATCAGAGAGGAGTAGGCAAGGTCAACCATGAGCTCGGAGGTGTCCTTTATCTCCAGAAGTATGTCCTCAATGGTTTTTTCACTCATTCCAGCGTCCCCCTTTTCCCGGTTAGAAAGAGTTTTAGTTCATCAAACCCATCCTCGGTCCCCCTCACTATAAGTGTGTCTTCTGCTTTAAGCATGGTCTCTGCACCAGGGTCATATATCCAGAATTCACCTCGTCTGATCGCTATAATGTGCATCCCTGTCTCTGACTCCACCGCTAGGTCACCTATCAGTTTGTTGCAGGCAGAGGATTTAGGTGAAATCTTTATTCTGAATATCTTTTCATCTGCCCTCTTTAACACCTTTGGAAGGATATCTGCCTTACCTTTTCCAATATCCACAAGGTTCACTATGTCCCCTGCTGCGTTTGATATTGTCTCTGCAGCCTCAGCTATTTGAAGTATACCTGTTAGCTGCTCTGCATCCTCTCTTGTTCTGGCAGCAAGCATCGCCATCATCCTTATCTCGTAGTTGAGATAATCCATCCTTGTCTCTAGGTATTTGACTTCCTCTGCAATCTCCTCATCCTTGAAGATTATCACAGAATAGGCTAGGTCTATTATCAGCTCTGATATATTCTTCATCTCAGTTAGTATCTCCTTGACGGTGTGTGCCTTGTACTCTATTTCGTCAAACTCCACTTTTTTCCATTTAGGTGTTTTTTGCAATCTTCCAAGTATGCCCAGTCCCTTCCTCATTTATCTACAGCCTCTTTTTTCTACATTTCAACTCTATTTTTATTACTTTTCCCATACTTAACTTATATCACATCCACCGCAACCAGTACAGCTATGAAACACATTACTCCAAGTAAATCCACGACACTGGTGATTATTGGTATTGTCACGTTATCTGGGTCTATACCCTTTTTGAATGAAAGAATGGAAGCATAATACGTGAGAAGATTTATAATCGCTATGAGGATCTCCCCTGCAACTATTGTTGTGAAAAGCATTAATGGAAACGCTATGGTTTGTATATGCATAACCTGTGCTACGGTGTATGCAAATACTCCCACTAAAGTGAACACCGGTACTCCAAGTATGTGTACCATGAGAAACATTTGAAGTATCTTTTTTGATGGTTTTATACTGTAGTCGGTTAAACCAAGGTGAAGCATGGATGATAAACGTGCCGCCAGTATGCCACCCATTGCGCCTCCATCCTCAAGAAAGGGTGGTATGAGTATCAGTAAACCAGGTATAGTTATGAGTGACTCTATTTTTGTCCCAAGGAATGTACCGGATAGTATCCCAAGGATTCCACATACCATTAGTATCGGCAGACTTTCCTTCATTATTTTACTGTAGTACTCCTTTGGTTTCTTTGAAAGAGAGTATTTCAGGATGGGTAGTGTTGTTACTAGGATAAGCACTATTAACAAAACCTCCCTTATGCGTGTCTCAAATCCTGTTATCAGGGAGAGTGAGAGAAAGATGAGAGGTAGAGTCAACATATCGCCAACGAGTGTTATCAGTGGCGCAGTTAGGTTGTCTGGGTCCCAACCATGTTTGTAACTGAGGAATGCTATGAGTATTGCAAAAAGCAGCATTAAAAACGCGGATAGTATACCGGCTATTATGGATATGAGCAGCATGTCTGTGAAGGTTGTTTTTAACCCTATGGCGTTTGCCACGACAACAGCAAGTATGCCAAGGAATATGCTCATGATAAACGCTGATGCCGTTGACGATATTATGCTTTGGTTGAGTGGTTCAGCGGATTTGAATTTAGGGTTGATTTGACCTGTGTGTAGGTATGTTCCTAGTCTGGAGCCAAAAGATGCGAAGATGTTGCCTCTCATCCCTATGGCTGCGGGGATGAGAACGATAAGCGCGGGTAGCATAGCGAGACTACCTGTAAAAACACCCATGAACATACCTGTTATTAAATCACCTACTGTGCAGAGGAAAAGTGAGATAAAGGATTCTTTAAAGTCTTTGAAAAACGGTTTATCCTGTGTAGCATACGCTATGGGCAGAGGTATGGTTGTTAGTGTAAACTTCCCAGTCTCCATAGCGTCCACATCCTGGCTTAAGCTCCTTGAATCGTTTTGCTCTATTAGGGGGTTTTTCACTTTGTTGTTTCATGGTCTCTATTTCTTGTTTTTTTTGTCTGATAATAACCCTTTTGTTTTATATACGTTTTCAAAAAAAGAGGATATGATTTTTTGTGTGTTTAACTATCCGGTTTGAATGAGATACCCACTAGATATACCTCGGAACTGGTTTTTCTTGATGCCTTTGGTATAACGTTTTCAACCTTGTGGAAACGTTTTTTTATCTTCGCCCTTAGGTTGTTGAAGTCCTCACCCTCAAAGACCTTACATACAAGGTTGCCTTTTTCTTTCAAAAAGTTCTCAGCATAATTAAGGGCGTGTTCGCATAACCATACGCTCCTCGCTTGATCAAGGGAGTAGTTGCCTGATATGTTTGGCGACATGTCTGAGATTACAACATCAATCTTTTTTTTCCCAATGAGCTCCTTTATTTTTTCCATGGTCTCTGTGTCTGTGATGTCCCCTTCAATGAAATGGATATTTTTTATCGGTTTTATTGGTAGCAGGTCAACACCTATGACTTTACCTTCTTCACCAACTATCTCCTTTGCAACCTGACTCCATCCACCCGGTGCTGCTCCAAGGTCCAGTATTGTGTCTCCTCTTTTGAGTATGTTGTATCTTTGCTGTATCTGCAGTAGTTTGTAGGCCGATCTTGCCCTGTAACCCTGTTTTTTAGCCTGTTTGTAGTAGAACTCTTTTTTTCTATCTCTGTACCATCTCTTAGCCATTTTTTTACAGTATAATGTCTATGTCAAGACGTTCTGCAAGCTCCTTGTATCTGTTTCTTATTGTAACCTCGGTAACCCCTGCTACATCGGCAACCTCGCGTTGTGTTCTCCTTTCTCCGCATAGTATTGACGCTATGTAGATGGCTGCAGCAGCGACACCTGTTGGCCCTCTACCTGATGTGAGTTCTTTGTCAGCCGCTTCTTTTAGTATTTCTATTGCCTTTGCTTGTACATCACCGCTGAGTTTCAGTTCACTGCAGAACCTTGAGATGTAATCTTGTGGTGAGGTTGGCATAAGTTTAAGGCCAAGTTCTCTTGCAATAAAACGGTATGTTCTCCCTATTTCCTTTCTTGAAACTCTTGACGCATCTGCAATCTCATCCAGTGTTCTTGGGACACCACACTGTCTGCATGCTGCATAGAGTGCTGCAGCTGCTACTCCCTCTATGCTTCTTCCACGTATGAGGTTTTTGATAACCGCTTTCCTGTAGACCATGGCAGCGGTTTCTCTAACGTTTCTTGGTAAGCCCATGGCTGATGCCATTCTGTCAAGTTCAGATAACGCAACGGCAAGGTTTCTTTCTGTAGCGTTTGATACTCTTATCCTTCGTTGCCATTTCCTTAGTCTGTAGAGCTGTGCACGGCTTCTGGTCGGTATGGATTTTCCATAGGAATCCTTGTTTTTCCAGCCTATAACTGTGCTTAAACCCTTGTCATGTATGGTGTATGTAAGTGGCGCTCCAACCCTTGCACGCTTCTCTTTTTGTTCGCTGTCAAAGGCTCTCCATTCCGGTCCTTGGTCTATGAAGTTTTCATCAATAACAAGCCCGCAATCCTCACAAACGAGTTCACCACGTGAGTAATCTCTTGTAAGATGGGTGCTGCCGCATTCTGGGCAGCGGGTAATCTCTTCTATTGTAGGCTTCTTCCGTCTATTCTTCTTATCTTCCATCAAAAGTCACCCCA
>Ga0164318_10004620_pt1 | contig 13253 bp, 10 predicted proteins | sample GuaBasSedimGuay9_FD_113734 | JGI IMG/M metagenome (GOLD analysis project Ga0164318, IMG submission 113734) | Subseafloor sediment microbial communities from Guaymas Basin, Gulf of California, Mexico - Guay9, Core 4571-4, 0-3 cm | ecosystem: Environmental > Aquatic > Marine > Hydrothermal vents...
ATAACCCGTTATTAATTCAGAATTTTATTCACAAATCTTATTCATTTCTGAATTTCTGTGTTTTATATCTTATATCGAACTCAGGTTATTATAAAACAAATTTTTTCTCTTAAAATTTAATCCACACTGAAAAGCCACTAAGTGACTATAAATTGATAACTTTAGTTTTCGGAGTAGTCTCAAAATTGGAGTATTTATGTTTACTTTTATATTCCATTTTTTAGTTTCTTCAGCTCAAAATAAATGCTTATCAGATAGCATTCGCTTATCATTATTAGATTTCATTTTCACAGTAATTTTAGTTTTAAATACCTCCTGTTTAAAAACATTATTAACTACAAACAATGAAAAGAATGCAATAATACATGCTATAAGTGGGGTTGCAATCCAGCCCATAGAAATTTGTCCTAATGTTTTTAAATTTATTTCATGAGCTCTTTTCAATAGACCTATTCCTAAAATTGCACCAACAATTATTTGAGAACTTGAGACGGGAACTAAAGGGAAAGCCGGCAACCCAATGGCTTTCATGGCAGAAGCTAAACTTTGTGAAGAAAATATAAACAAGACTAATGCTTGTGATAAGACAACTACCATTGCTGTTTCAGAAGTTAGAGATAAAATATTATTTCCAATAGTTTTTATAACTTTTTTTGAATAAGTCAAAATTCCAATTGCAATCGCTAATCCTCCAATAAAAAACAATTGCTGAGTTCCTGACAAAACAATTATGTTAAAAAAATTTATACTTGGAATATTAATTGAATCTATAAACACCCCCATTACATTTGCAATATTATTTGCTCCCAGACTATATGCTCCAAATGCCCCAATAATTATTAAAGCAAATCTTATTGAAGCATCAAGACGTAAAAGATGAATTTTAGATTTTAATAAAATCTTTTTTAATAACAAAAATAAAATTATTGCAAATAATGCCCCGAGAACAGGTCCTAAAAGCCAAGCAAAAACAATAGTGCCCAACGAATTGTAGTCAGTTGCATTTCCTGAATAAAAATTCCAACCAATTATTGCGCCAACAATAGCTTGTGAAGTAGAAACAGGTATTTTCATGCGTGTCATAAAAAACACTGTTATTGCTGCCGAAAGAGCAACAGTAAAAGAACCTGCCAGTGCATTAATTTGCCCCAATTGACACAATGTATCACTAGCTCCATAACCCTGAACTACAGCTCCAATTATGACAAAAATCCCTGCAATAATTGTAGCCTTTTTGAAACTAATCATCTTGGAACCAACAGCTGATCCAAAGACATTAGCAGCATCGTTTGCTCCCAACGACCAACCCAAAAACAATCCGCTTGACAAAAATAATAATATCAATTTATTTGTAAATTAATGTTTGCACTAAAACTCCTATTTGTTGATTATTGATTATTGATTATTTAACCTTAAAAAAAATAATTCAAATACTTCAAGATTGAAAAATTCATTAAACTTGTGTCCTCTCCGATAAGGCTTCATAGCCATCACTGCGAGGGTTAAGCCCGGAGCAATCTATTGATAATCAATACGTAGGGATTGCTTCACTACGTTCGCAATGACGAAAAAATACTTTTTAAAATGGACTCAAACTTTGGAACTAAATTCTAAATAGTTCTTTTTATAGACAAAATAGCTAGAATATCAGCAACAACTTCTGCACGGTCAGATAAATTTTCAATTTGAAATATAAAATAACGTAAATGCATTTTTTCACTTAATTCTAAATTTAATATTTCTTTAAAAACCTTCCGTTTAATTTCATTTGCTAGTTTATCTGCTTGTTTTTCATAAAAATAAACACGATGTATCTTATCTTTAACAGAACGAACATCTGTAAAAAAAGATCGTGATGCAGAAATAATTGCTTCAATCGACAATGCTGACACATCAGCTAATTTTATAATATCTGAATGAATTTCTTTTGGAATTTTTGGTGTCTCAACATCAAATTGATTAAGATTTTCTTTTGCTGTATCAATAATATCATCAGTCTTTTCTAACAATCTTAAAACGTCACCTCTATATTCAGGTAATAATGAATGAAGATAAAGTTCGTTCTCAATTTTTCTTCTATAAGTATCTGCTTTCCCTTCTAATATACGTATAGTATCAATATTCTCTTTAAAAGTTTTTTGGTCATTTTTCATATAATTGCTAACGCCTTCTTTAAAAATTAGCGACCCCTCGTCAACACAATTAAAAAACTCATCAATCTTTCCTGAAATATAATCTGATGTTTTAAATAATAAGGACATTTTATAATAAAATTAACAGTAATTGTTTAAATATTGAGACTACTCCAAAAACTAAAGTTATCAATTTATAGCCGCTCAGTGGATTTGTAACAAACTGACGTACAGATTTATAACTTTCAGTCTTTTTATAAAGTTAACCGCTCGCGGCTTTTTGGAGTGGTTCCAATATTGTTTTAAAGTTTTAATCAAAAATTGTTAAATTGTTGAGTTTTAGCAAAATTCGAAACCATAGTGCTATAATTTAATGTCACAAATTTATTCTTTTATTGCTGAAATAAAAAATTAATAAAAATCTTTTAAAACACAAATAATTAAGTAATTTTACATCTCAAAAAAAAAGAATTAATATTCTTAAATAAAGGAACTTATATTTTTACAATAAAAAAAATTAACCACACTAAAAACTTTAATAAATGAAAATATCAGTTGTAGGAACAGGTTATGTAGGTCTTGTAAGTGGTACATGTTTTGCCGAAACAGGAGTTACTGTTACATGTGTAGACATAGATGAAAAAAAGATAAATAATCTCAATAAAGGGATAATTCCAATTTATGAACCAGGTTTAGAAAAAATGGTTAAAACAAATGTTGAAAAAAATCGTCTTTTCTTTTCGACATCATTAAAAGAAAGTTTAAATGAAGCTGAAGCAATCTTTATAGCAGTAGGAACTCCTCCTGACGAAGACGGAAGTGCAGATTTAAAATATGTTCTTTCTGTTGCTCGTGAAATTGGTCAACATTTGGATCATTATATTGTTGTAGTTACAAAAAGCACAGTGCCTATTGGGACAGCAAAAAAAGTAAAAGCTGCTGTTCAGGATGAATTGAATAAACGTAATGTTAATATTGATTTTGATGTTGCTTCAAACCCTGAATTTTTAAAAGAAGGTGATGCTATTGATGATTTCTTAAAACCAGACAGAATTGTAATAGGAACAGAATCAGAGCAAGCTGAAAAAACCATGAAACGTCTTTACAAACCATTTCTTTTAAACAACCATCCAATTGTTTTTATGGATATTCCTTCTGCTGAATTAACTAAATATACAGCAAATTCGATGTTAGCTACCAAAATTAGTTTTATGAACGATATTGCAAATTTATGCGAAATTGTTGGTGCTGATGTTAACATGGTAAGAAAAGGTATTGGCTCAGATACAAGAATTGGAAATAAATTTATTTATCCGGGCGCCGGTTATGGTGGTTCATGTTTCCCTAAAGATGTTAAAGCTCTTATTAAAACAGCTGACGAAAATAATTATTCATTAGAAATTCTGAAATCTGTAGAATTTGTTAATAACAAACAAAAATCAGTAATTTTCAATAAATTAAACAGTCATTTTAATAATGATTTAAAAGGCAAAAAAATTGCAATGTGGGGACTTTCTTTCAAACCAAATACTGATGATATGAGAGAAGCTCCTGCGCTGGTTATTATCGACAAACTTACAAAAGCGGGTGTTAAAGTAGTTGCCTACGATCCAATTGCAATGGAAGAAGGTAAAAGACGATTAGGAGACAAAATTATTTACGCAAAAGATCAATATGATGCTGTTAATGATGCAGATGCCCTAATTGTTATTACTGAATGGTCTGAATTTAGAACTCCTAACTATAAAATATTAAGTAAATTGATGAAAAACAAATTGATTTTTGATGGTAGAAACATATATGAACCATCTGAAATGAAAGAATTTGGTTTTACTTATTATAGCATAGGTAGAAAAACCGTGAAATAATATAATATGAAAAGAATTTTAGTTACAGGTGGAGCCGGCTTTGTCGGTTCTCACCTTTGTGAGCGTTTACTAAAAGAAAAAAATGATGTTATTTGTTTAGATAATTTCTTTACAGGAGATAAAAGAAATATCATTCATCTTCTTGACAATCCTTATTTTGAATTAGTAAGGCATGATGTTACAATGCCATTTTTTGCTGAAGTTGACCAAATTTACAACCTTGCTTGCCCTGCATCTCCTATTCATTATCAGTATAACGGAATTAAAACCGTTAAAACTTCGGTAATGGGTGCCATAAATATGTTGGGATTGGCAAAACGGATTAAGGCAAGAATATTGCAAGCATCGACAAGTGAAGTATATGGCGACCCAAAAGTTCATCCTCAAACAGAAGATTATTGGGGACACGTAAATCCCATAGGCGTTCGCTCGTGTTACGATGAAGGCAAACGATGTGCAGAAACTCTTTTTATGAATTATTATACACAAAATAATGTTGACATAAAGATTATAAGAATTTTTAACACTTATGGTCCTAATATGCATCCAAACGACGGAAGAGTTGTTTCAAACTTCATTATCCAAGCTCTTAAAAATGAGGATATTACAATTTATGGAGATGGCAAACAAACACGTAGTTTTCAATATGTTGACGACTTAGTTGAAGGCATGACAAGAATGATGAATACCAATGAATTTATCGGACCTGTTAATATTGGCAATCCTAATGAATTTACAATTCTTGAATTAGCAAATATCATTATTGAGCTTACCGGTTCAAAATCAAAAATTATATTCTTGCCAGCTACTGCCGACGATCCAACTCAACGTAAGCCTGATATTTCTCTCGCTAAAAAAGAATTAAATAACTGGGAACCAAAAATTCAACTTAGAGAAGGATTAACTAAAACTATTGAATACTTTGACAATCTTATTAAAAAAGGAGATTGTTAATTAATAATTACGAATTTAGAATTAGGAATTCAATTAAATAAAAAACATGAAAGGAATTATTTTAGCAGGTGGTGCAGGAACAAGATTGTACCCAATAACAAAAAGCATTTCAAAACAGATTATTCCGGTTTATGACAAACCAATGATTTATTATCCTCTTTCTGTTCTTATGCTTTCAGGAATACGTGAAATTTTAATCATATCTACTCCGAAAGATATTCATTTATATCAAGACTTACTTGGTGATGGCTCTCAAATAGGGTTAAAAATTGAATATGCTATTCAGCCTTCACCCGATGGTCTGGCACAAGCATTTATTATTGGCGAAAAATTTATTAAAAACGACAGTGTTTGCCTAGTTCTTGGTGACAATATCTTCTTTGGTTACGGATTTTCAAATATTCTTACACAATCGGCTAAATTAGAAGATGGTGCAACCGTATTCGGTTATTATGTTAAACATCCACAACGCTATGGTGTTGTCGAATTTGACAATAACAACAAAGCAATTAGTTTAGAAGAAAAACCTGCCGAGCCAAAATCAAACTATGCTGTTACAGGTCTATATTTTTATAGTAATGATGTTGTTGAGAAAGCAAAAAAATTAAAACCTTCAGCTCGTGGTGAACTTGAAATAACAGATTTAAACAAATTTTATATGAACGAAAACCGGCTAAATGTACAAATCCTTGGTCGCGGTATGGCTTGGTTAGACACAGGAACTCACGAAAGTTTACTTAATGCATCAAATTATATTGCAACAATTGAACAACGTCAGGGACTTAAAGTTGCTTGTCTTGAAGAAATTGCATTCAAGAAAAAATATATTGATAAAGCTCAATTGCTTAAACTTGCAGAACCTCTTAAAAATAACCAATATGGTCAATATCTTTTTGACATTGCTAATGAAAATATTTCTAGTATAGGTTATTAATTCTTAAATCTTTATTTTAAATAAATAGCTAAATATTATGAACATTATTAAAACAAACATTCCTGACTTATTAATCATCGAACCTGATGTTTTTAATGATGAAAGAGGTTATTTCTTTGAATCATATAACAAAAAAAAGTACACAGATGCAGGAATAAATATAGATTTTGTTCAAGATAATCAATCAAAATCATCATATGGTGTTATTCGTGGTTTGCATTATCAGCTTGCACCTTATTCTCAAACAAAATTAGTAAGCGTAATTCAAGGCGAAGTATTTGATGTTGCTGTTGACATAAGAAAAAACTCCCCTACTTTCGGCAAATGGTTTGGAATAGTTCTTTCAGGAGAAAACAAAAAACAATTTTTTATTCCTAAAGGTTTTGCTCACGGGTTTTCAGTTTTAAGTGATATTGCTGTTTTTTCATATAAATGCGATAACTTTTACAATAAAGAATCTGAAAGAGGTATTATGTATAATGACGAGCAAATCAATATTGATTGGAAAATAAAAAGCGAGAATGAAATAATTTCTTTAAAAGATAAAATCAATCCTACATTTGACAAAGCCGAGATGAATTTTATTTATGGGAAAATTTGAGAGTTTGGAGTTGAAAGTTGACATCGTTACAAATTTTAACAAGAACTAATTAACGTCTTAATAGTTCAACATTATAATAATTGAGTCTACTCCGAAAAGTAGAAAATGCACGTCATTGCGAGGGCGAAGCCCGAAGCAATCTATTGATAATCAAAACGTAGGGATTGCTTCTCCGCCAGCTGGCGGAGAAGCAATGACGAAAAACACTTTTCGGAGTGAACTCAATAATTGATAAACTTAAAAATACATAATAAATGCATAATATTTTAGTAACAGGTGCAGACGGACAGCTTGGTAGCGAAATAAGAACTCTCGCTTCAAATTATAATAATTTTAATTTTATTTTTACTGATGTTAATAATTTAGACATCACAAATATTAATGATGTTGAAGAATTTTTTACTTCTCATCCAATCGATTATACAATTAACTGTGCAGCATACACTGCTGTTGATAAAGCAGAAACAAATCAAGAAACAGCAAATTCAATAAACGTTACCGGAGTAAAAAACTTAGTTGCATTATCTCAAAAATATTCTTCAAAACTTATTCATATTTCAACCGACTATGTTTTTGATGGCAATAATCACAAACCTTATGTTGAAACAGATATTACTAATCCGGTTTCTGTTTATGGAAAAACAAAGCTCGAAGCCGAACAAATCATTCTTAACTCAACTATCAAATCAATAATAATAAGAACATCTTGGCTTTATTCGTCTTATGGCAATAATTTTGTTAAAACAATGATGAGACTTGGTTCGGAACGAGATGAGCTCAATGTTATTTTCGACCAAGTTGGGACGCCTACTTATGCGTTCGATCTGGCAAAAACAATACTCGAAATTATTGTTTTATCAGCAAAAGATAATAATAATTTCAAGCAAGGCATATACCATTTTTCTAATCAGGGTGTTTGCAGCTGGTACGATTTTGCAATTGAAATTATGAAATTTTCCAATATAAACTGCAAAATAAATCCTATAGAATCAAAAGACTACCCCACTCCTGCTAAACGTCCTTTTTACAGTGTATTAAACAAATCAAAAATTGAAAATACTTTTAATATATCAATCCCTTATTGGAAAAATAGTTTAAGTCAATGTGTGAAAAAATTAAGCGTTCATAGCTCAATTTAAGTTATTTAAAAAAGTAGATATTTCAAATTTGCAATCCAATATTTTTTTGTTACATTCGTAAATTAAGACTTTTGTTCTTGACTAATTAATATTTCATTAATTATCATTATTTAGAATAATAATATTAACGATCACAAAATATATACCATGAAAAATTCAGACATCTTATTATCAATTAAAGAAAAAGCAAAAAAATGGTTGACTGGCAACTACGACGAAGAAACAAAAAAACAAGTACAATTTCTTTTAAAAAATGATGAAAACGAATTAATTGATGCTTTTTATAAAGATTTAGAATTTGGAACAGGTGGTTTAAGAGGTGTTATGGGTGCCGGAACAAATAGAATGAATATTTACACTCTTGGTATGGCAACCCAGGGTCTTAGCAATTATTTATTAAAACAATTCCCGAATCTCAACAAAATTAGTGTTGCCATAGCTTACGACTGTAGAAACAACAGTAAACTATTTGCCCAAACAACAGCAAACATATTTGCTGCAAATGGTATTTCGGTTTATCTGTTCGATTCTTTACGCCCAACACCAGAATTATCTTTTGCTATTAGACATTTTAATTGTCAGAGCGGAATTGTAATTACTGCTTCACACAACCCTAAAGAATATAATGGTTACAAAGTTTATTGGGAAGATGGAGGACAAATTATTGCCCCACACGATGTAAATATTATTAATGAAGTAAAAAATATTTCAGATATTAATGATGTAAAATTTAATCCAAATTCGTCACAAAAAGAAAACATTACTATAATAGGTAAAGATGTTGATAATATTTATCTTAACAAAATTAAAGAACTTTCTTTATCACCTGAAATTATTAAAAAACATAATGATTTAAAAATAGTTTACACTCCTATTCATGGCACAGGAGTTAAATTAGTACCCGCGATTTTAAAAAGGTTTGGTTTTAAAAATATATTTAACGTTCCGGAACAAGACATTAACGATGGCAACTTCCCAACTGTAAAGTCGCCAAACCCTGAAGAAGCAGAAGCTCTTAACATGGCTATTAATAAAGCTTATGAAGTTGATGCAGATATTGTTATGGCTACCGACCCTGACGGCGACAGAGTTGGTATTGCTGTAAAAGACAACAACAATAAATTCGTTCTCTTAAATGGAAACCAAACAGGCGCGTTGCTTTTTAATTATATAATATCGCAATGGAACGACAGAAACAAACTTACCGGTAATGAATATATGGTAAAAACTATCGTAACCAGCGAACTACTTACTAAGATTGCAAACAAATATGATTTGAAATATTTTGATGTATTAACAGGTTTTAAATACATAGCAAACATTATAAAACTAAACCCTGACAAAACATTTATATGTGGTGGCGAAGAAAGCTACGGTTATCTCGCCGGTGACTTTGTCAGAGATAAAGATGCTGTAATGGCATGTGCCTTAATAGCAGAAGCAGCTACATATGCAGTTGAACAAGGAAAAACTGTTTACCAAACACTCATAGATATTTATAAAGAATTTGGTTTCTATAAAGAAAAATTAACATATATTGTTAAAAAGGGGAAAACAGGAGCTGCCGAAATTCAAGAAATTATGAATAATTTCCGAAATTCTTCGCCTAAATCAATCAATAATTCAAAAGTAATATTAGTTAAAGATTATTTATCGCAAAAAGAAACAAATATATTATCAAGTAAACAATCTGATATTGAATTACCAAAATCAAATGTTTTACAATTCTTTCTTGAAGACGGCTCTAAAATTTCTGTTCGTCCTTCGGGCACAGAACCTAAAATTAAATTTTACATTAGCGTCAATCAAAAATTAAACTCAATTAACGAATTTGAAAAAACTAATGAAATTTTAGATGAGAAAATTCAAGATATTAGTAAGGCTCTTAATATTATTTAGAATTAGATTTTAACATAATCTTATAGGATATTAAAACTATAAACAGATAAAAAATAGAACACAGATAACACTGATTATACAGATAATCACAGATAAAAAAATTGTTTAAAATTTATGTAATAAGTGTCATTTGTATTCAAAAGATTATCTACAGATGAAAGAGCAAGTTTATATAAAAACTTTTCAACGTCCGCCAGCTGGCGGACTTAAAACGTTTTTTCCTGCGTACTTTTAGACATTTTTATAATATGCAGATTTTATTATAGAAAAAAATCCGTGTTAATCCGTGAAATCCGTGGACAAATTAGTGAACCAACAAAAATATAAACATTTAAGTATCAATTGAATAAAAAATTACAAACAGATGAAAAGCTACCGAAAAGAACTTTGGTTTAATACTGAAACAAGGCGAAAGCTCCTAAATATTACACCCGAAATTGAGAACTGTTTAGTCGAAAGCGGGATAAAAGAAGGTATGCTATTGTGTAACGCAATGCATATAACAGCAAGTGTTTTTATTAACGATGATGAATCCGGATTACATCAAGATTTTGAAAAATGGTTAGAAGGTCTTGCACCCGAAAAACCATATTCACAATATAAACACAACACATTTGAAGATAATGCAGATGCTCATCTTAAAAGAACAGTTATGGGACGAGAAGTTGTTGTTGCAATTTCCGACGGGAAACTCGATTTTGGTCCTTGGGAACAAATATTTTATGGCGAGTTTGATGGCAAACGAAAAAAAAGAGTATTAGTAAAAATTATTGGTGAATAAAAAAATTATATATACATTTACTTTATAAACTTTGAGACTACTCCAAAAGTCTTCATAGACGTCATTGCGAGGGCAAAGCCCGAAGCAATCTCCTGATAATCAATGCGTAAGGATTGCTTCTCCGCCAGCTGGCGGATCGCAATGGCGAAAAGCACTTTTCGGAGTGGATTCAAACATTCAACTTTAAAACTAACATCTCATGGATACAATAATTCAATTATTTGAAGAAAGTGTAAAAAAATATAGTAACAATCCATTATTATGGGAAAAGACTAGCAATGAATATAAAAGCATCTCTTATAAAGAAACTCAAGAATCTGTATACAAATTCGCAGGAGGTTTGTTAAGTCTTGGAGTAAAAAAAAATGACAAAATTGCATTACTTTCTGAAGGACGAAACGACTGGATTATTAGCGAATTAGGTATTTTATACGCAGGCGCAATAAATGTTCCACTATCTGTTAAACTTGAAGCAAAAACAGAACTCTTATTCAGATTAACACACTCCGAATGTAGCATGATTATTACCTCAAAAAATCATGCAAATAAAATTCAGCAAATAAAAGATCAATTACCAAATCTTAAAAAAATTATCTATTTAGATGCTCAAGATAAATACAATAAAAACGAGATTTGTGTTGATGAAGTATTAAAATTGGGAGAAGATTATCTAAGAACAAATGCAAAAGAGTTTGAAAAAAATTGGCAATCAATCAAAGCTGATGATTATGCAAATATAAGTTATACATCAGGAACAACCGCCGACCCAAAAGGAATAATCTTGTCACAATTAAATTATGCTACAAATGTTCAACAAGCTGCCAGCTTAATGAATATACCTGAACATTACCGAACATTGTTAATATTACCATTGGATCATTCATTTGCACACACAGCAGGCATTTATAGTTTTATGTATTTTGGAGCAAGCATTGCTACTATTCAGGTTGGCAAATCATCAATGGAAACCTTAAAAAACATTCCAAAAAACATTAAAGAGATTAAGCCCAACATACTATTAAGCGTTCCTGCTCTTGCAAAAAATTTTAAGAAAAATATTGAAAAAGGAATACACGAAAAAGGGACTAAGGTTGAAAAGCTGTTTAACAAAGCAATTAAATTAGCTTATTCGTATAATAAAGAAGGATGGAATAAAGGTAAGGGATTGCAAATATTAAAAAAACCTTTGTATGCAATATATGACAAATTAATTTTTAGCAAGATACGTGAAAACTTTGGAGGAGAACTTAAATTCTTTATTGGTGGAGGCGCTTTACTCGATATTGATTTACAAAAATTCTTTTATGCCATAGGTATGCCAATGTTTCAAGGATACGGACTTTCAGAAGCATCACCCATTATTTCATCAAATGGATTAGAAAAACACAAATTAGGTTCTTCGGGTTATCTTGTTAAAAACCTGGAACTGAAAATTTGTGATGATAAAGGAAAGTCTTTACCAATAGGCGAAAAAGGAGAGATTGTTATTAAAGGCGATAATGTTATGGTTGGCTATTATAAAAATGAAAAAGCAACTAAAGAAACAATAAAAGATGGTTGGTTATATACGGGTGATATGGGATATATGGATAAAGACGGTTTTTTATATGTTCTTGGTCGCTTTAAAAGCCTATTAATCAGTAACGATGGTGAAAAATATAGCCCTGAAGCAATTGAAGAAGCTTTTGTACAACAATCGCCTTTTATCGACCAGTGTATGTTATACAACGATCAAAGCCCTTATACTGTTGCATTATTTGTGCCTGACAAACAAACTATTTTGCGTTACTTAAAAGAAAATGATTTATCAGCAGGCACAGAGGAAGGACAAAAAGCCACATTAAATAAAATAGAATCTGAAATTAATGAATACCGTAAAGGTGGCAAATATGAAGGAATGTTTCCTGAAAGATGGTTGCCAAGTGCTATTGCAATTCTTGAAGAAGCTTTCTCTGAAGAAAATCATTTTATTAATAGCACTGCAAAATTAGTAAGAGGGAAAGTTACTAAGTATTATAACAAACGAATTGAATACCTTTATACTCCTGAAGCAAAAAACATTTGCAATGCTCTAAATATGAAAGCAATAAAAATTCTTGAAGAAAAGCATAATTTAGTTTCCGATGAAGTAAAGAAAGAAACTGTTAAGGCAAATTAATTTTTTGTTTTCGACAATAAATACAAAAAGCAAGGAAAAATTCCTTGCTTTTTTATTATATCAAAAATATCATTTTATTTAAAAATCAAAAAAAAATGCATTTTGCTGGATCAATTTAAAAAGTAGTGGAAATAAATTTATTAAAATTTTATATTTGCAGTGTTTTGAATATTTTATGTAGAAGTTATCTTGATTCATTTAAAGCAATAGAGAAATGTATTACACCACGAAGTGGCAACTTATTTCAGCCCAAAGGCAACGCCTTGGGTAAAATGTGTATTATAAAAAATATCGCCCTGTAAAGGGCAACTTAAAAAAATAAATATTATGTCACAGTCATTACCAACAATGGTTTAAGTTTGTAACTTAAACCACATTCTATTTTGTTAAACAGGATTAAGTTACAAACTTAATTCATAAAAGGTAAAAATCCGAAAGCCGGATAAAGGTGAATTGTATTCATATATTGGTTCAATTATAAAAGATAATGAATCTATCCCCATAATGATTAATGGTATTGATTATAACGAAAAATATCTTTGGAGTGACTAATATTAACTTGTCCTTTCAGGACGTCAAAATGATCTGTAATCTAACCCGAGGCGTTGCCATCGGGCTAAATTAAATTAGGCTTTCAGCCCGGATTATAATGATTCTCCACAACTTTTTAAAGTGATCCGTTTTGCTTAAGCTCAACTTTAAACTTCTACCCTTTTTCTTTCAACAAAAGCCTATCATATAATAATAAACCAACAACTGTTATTATTCCAATTCCTGAAATAACATA
>Ga0164318_10004621_pt1 | contig 13252 bp, 13 predicted proteins | sample GuaBasSedimGuay9_FD_113734 | JGI IMG/M metagenome (GOLD analysis project Ga0164318, IMG submission 113734) | Subseafloor sediment microbial communities from Guaymas Basin, Gulf of California, Mexico - Guay9, Core 4571-4, 0-3 cm | ecosystem: Environmental > Aquatic > Marine > Hydrothermal vents...
CACAGCCGGAGATACAACCAGCAGCCACAGACGTCCTCTATCCGGAACAGCCTCCTCGCCCACCCGCACAAGCATCTCACCGGTTCGGGCATACACTTTCCAGTCCAGCCTCCTGGGGTCGTCCCCCGGTACATACGAGCGTCGTTCCAGACGTTCTTCAGCATCTTCTTTGAGCCTGGGAGCCGCTGCCGCCGATGCGGCGGGTCGCCCGGGTATATCTGAAACATCAAGTGCAGATACAGGGGGAGGAACGGAAATACACTCCCCTTCTTCCAGAGGGTAGTCAAAATGAAAAAATCCGAAGGGGTCACCGGCCCTCAGAAAACTACTGCCCGCCCACTCGCCTCTCCTGGGAAGAATCAGTAACGCCGATCCAGCCGCTTTCACCGGCAGCGGGGCGGCCGTCTGATACCGGAAAGGTCCGAATCTGAGAGCCCAGTGCCATGAGAGCCTGATTCCGGGAAGGAAACTCGTTCGACGGGGATCAACCTTCAGAACCTGAGGGAATCCGATTACAGCGGAATCCGGCAATACCCCGGCGCTCCGGGCCGCTCTCCGGGCAATTTTGTTTACCGAATAGATACCGAAAATCAGAAAAAGAAGGGACAGTAGTACAAGTGACGGCAGTCCGATCCCTGCAATAAGAGCCGGAGTTCCGGTTCGGGAAATACCCTTGTAGAGCAGCAGCGGAGGTAAAAGAAAAAAGACAATTCCCGCCGCCGTCGGTCTAACCCTAACCATGGCGTATACGCCGGAGCTCCCTGACGGCCAGATCGGACACAAGCTCCTGTGCCGTCACACCCCCTCCGCGCAGGCGGATACGGTGAGCGTAGGTAACCACAGCCAGATCCGCCAGATCCTGATCGATGGCATAGTCCCGGCCTTTAATCAAAGCCAGTGACCGCATGGCTGCAGTGAGCATCAGGGCACCCCTGGTGGAAACGCCCAGTATGGTATCCGGATGCTCCCTCAAGGCCGCTGCCAGGTTGACTGTACAGCGGATTAATCTGTCATCCACATGAACACGCCCGGCTGCCGCCTTCAATTCCCGCAGTTCTTCCAATGAACAGGCCGGCTGCAGCTCCGGCAGCTGCGTTCGCACCGGATTATCCCTGACAATGGAGTACTCCGATTCAAGATCCGGGTATCCCGGTTTGAGAAGAAACATAAAACGATCTTTCTGAGCCTCGGGCAGTGGATAGGTTCCTTCTGTTTCCACAGGGTTCTGTGTTGCAATTACCAGAAAGGGATCCGGGAGAGACCGGGTAAAATTGCCGATGGTTACCTGAGACTCAGCCATAGCCTCCAGAAGGGCCGACTGAACCTTGGGAGTGGTTCTATTTATCTCATCGGCCAGTACCACATGGGCAAATACCGGTCCGGGATGAAAAACAAACTCCCGCTTACGCTCATCCCAGACATCCACACCGGTAATATCGTAGGGAAGCAGATCCGGGGTGAACTGAATTCTCTTGAAGAGAGCTCCGTCCACCAGCTTTGCCAGAGTACGTCCCACGGTGGTTTTCCCGGTACCGGGAAGATCTTCCAGCAGAATATGCCCTCCCGCCAGATAGGCGGCCAGAACTTTCTCCAACAGGGAGTTCTTCCCTCTGAGCACTTTTGAGAATTCACTTAATATACCGGATAATGGGTCCATAGAAGCAAAGTATAAACAAAACGGGCTTGACCGTCTCATCCCTGTCTTTCAGAATGAGTACTATCATGTTGATCGATTACGGATTTTTCCGTATTTCACAGTTAATTCTGTTGACACTTTCAAAAACCATCGATAGGATGGCCCTCGCATCCGGGGGTGTAGCTCAGCTGGCTAGAGCGCGTGAATGGCATTCACGAGGTCGTGGGTTCGACTCCCTTCACCTCCAAACCGGACATGGCAGATATTTTTGATACAGGGGACATCGACCCGGAGATTGCAGATCTTCTGGGAGACGATACGTCCCCTGCTTCTATTCCAGACTTCTCAGATCTTTTCGAAGATCAGATTCCCGAACAGCAACGGGATCCCAAAGACGTCCCTGTGGAAGATTTTTCAAAGGAATGCTTTGCACCGATCACAAGATGGGAACAGGATCCCGATCCGGTTTTCTTTGAAAAGGACTATTACTCCAAGGTTCTCACCGGAGAAGGCGAGATTTCCAAACGAGTTCACTCGGTTCTCCAGAAATACCTGAAAGCGGAAGACCCCCAGGAAAAAGGTGTTTACCGCCAACAGCTGATTCCGGCCTGGTGGGACCTGGCCCGGAGCATGGTAACCCATTACCAGGGGCCCTTGATTGAAAAAAGATGGGCTCTCAGATACGGGTACTTCCTGCCTACCCTTGTTTCTCTGGAACAGCGGCGGATTATATCGAAGATTGTATCAAAAAACGAGTACGGTGAACCTATTCACTATGTGGATGAGTGGTTCGACCTCATTCTGGAAGGTAATATCAACCCTCTGGCAACCGATGAACTCAAGCCTTCAAGAATGAGTACCCAGAACAAAACAAAAGCTCTGCTGGAGAAAGCAAAAGGCTCAAAAGAGGCCAACCTCACCCTTTTACGAACACTTGTAGTCAAACGGGACGGCCTTGAATCCGATTTAAACTCTCAAATCAAACAGATAACCCGGCACGACTCCCATCCGGCCATTCCGGGGATAAAAGGTGCCTATACAGCGGAACAGAAACAGGCTTTCAACCGGTCCGGAGAGATACTCCGAAAGCTGAACAAACTGGACAAAGATATCAACCTCAACATCGAAAAGTTCAAAGATGCCGATGTGGAACTGGGAAAACTCGGAGAAAAAATTCAGCAGATGGGCGGTTTAAGCAAGGCCGACAAGGGCATCATGGAAAGCGAGCTGGACAGCATCAAACAAATGGCCAAGATGTGCGTCGGCCGACAGGGTAACCATATCCCCTTCCTGCTGAAGAATTTCTTCTTCCCGAATATGGACCTTATCGGTACCCGGGAAAATGTTATACGCTGCATGGATCAGGTGGAACAGGTAGATCCCGGAGTTTTCCGCAGAACTTTCCGACAGAAAACCAACCGCATCGTTCCCCACACCATTATTGTTCCCAGTTATGGGGAGAAAGGTGTCTGCTGGGAACCCTTTGAGCGTTTCAACCGATCAACCAGCCGGGGACGGATAGCCATACCGATGTTTCCCAAAAATCTGAAAACAGCTGTTATCTATGCTCTGGGAGATTTGCGTTGGAACGTTTCCAAGGAGAAGGCCGGCCATTACTGGATGGAGGAAGGATTATCCGGACATTACTACCAGTGGTTCAGTGCCAAAAAAATCCGGGGAGATGTCCGGCAGAAGTTTCTTGACGACTATGTCCTGTGGATTACCAAAGAAGTAGACGGAGTACAAAAACTCGAAAAAGAAGTTCGAACAATATTCTGGCGCTACATCCCCTTTACCCAGCCGGTAAAAGACACCCTGAGAAACCGGGGATTTGTGTACAATGAACTCTACAAGAAGGATATGAACCGCCAGATGTCCGACGGTTATTAAGTTCTTATCGTCTTTTTCTATTGAAAATCGGTTCAATATACTGTTCCAGACTCCATTTTTTCATCGCCCATTTAACGATTTTTGAATACAGAAAGAACGTTCCCGCGATAGACCCGAACAGAATTACAATGACGGCCAGCAGGGATAATCCTTCAGAATCAACATTGAATTTCTGATAGAGGCTTCCCACTGCTACACCGATAATTATGGCCAGCAGTATCAGAATCAGCAGATTCAGAACCGTAGCTGCCAGTAGAAAATAAACCGTATTGAGTTTTTTGTTCATAACTTCCTCATTTGCAGTTCCTGCCGGATAAGCAGAATAATCAGCAGTATTGACGATACAACCAGGGATGCATCGGCAATATTGAATGTCGGCCAGCGTTCCAGGCCGAATAATCCGTAGAATTTAAAATCCAGAAAATCCACAACACCCGCCGGCCGGAAGATTCTGTCAATCTGATTCCCCACTCCCCCGCCGATAATGGCGGCAAGAATCCAGCGCTGTCCGTTTGTCAGGTCCTTACCCCGAACCAGATAAAAACCGACCGCCGAGAGAACAAGGAGGGGAACAACAATAAAAAGACCGATCCGCAGAGCATCAGAGAAGCCGTTACCCATACTGAAGGCCGCACCCTGATTCTTCACGTGAATAAGTCTGAAAAAATCACCTGCAAAACTCCAGGCGATCGTGTAAGGCGGAATCAGTTTCTCCACCAGAATTTTTGTTATCTGATCCACGGCCACAATAATGGCACTCAGTAAGAAATATCTGTATTTACGCAAAAAAAACTCCCGGGAGGCAGGCCTCCATTAGATAAATATCAGTATCCCGTGGGAATATCAAGGAATACAGTTTCTATTCCCAGTTCTGATGCAACCGTTTCCGCCATGGCTTTCACACCGTAGATTTCCGTCAGGTAATGCCCGGCAAACAGCACATTGATACCCGCCTCCCGGCATTGGTGGTAGATTTCATGAGATCTGTCTCCGGTGATATAAAGATCCATACCCTCTGCAATGGCCTGGGAAACCTCCCGGGGCCCGCCGCCGGAGATTACCGCAATACTGCTGATTTCTGCTGGCCCGAAACGCAGGGCATTGATGCTGCTCTCCCATGCTCCGAACAGCTTGATAATCAGTGTTTCCAGATCCGAGGGTTCGGCAAGCCGTCCTTTAAAGCCGATTTTCCGCCCTTTGTAATCACCGAAGGGTTCAATATCTTCAAGCCCGAGAACCCCGGCAATACGGGCATTGTTTCCAAGTTCACCATGCCGGTCCAGAGGGAGATGACAGGCGTAAAGTGATATCTGATTCTCCATCAGGAAACGAACCCGTTCACCCATAACACCGGTAAGCGGAACCGCCGGTCCCCAGAACAGTCCGTGGTGAACAAAAAGCGCCTGGGCCCCCCGGGCAGCAGCCTGCCGGAAAGAGTCCATACAGGCATCCACTGCAAAAGCCATAGTCTCCACTTCGGCTTCCGGATTACCAAGCTGGAGTCCGTTCATGGAGGCATCAATATCGTCTATTGTTTCAAACTCAAGCCTGTTTCGCGCCCAGAGGTCAAAATCGATCATTTTCATAAACCTGATTATAGACTGAAAAACGTGATATTAACCACCGGCGGACATCTTACAAGAAAACCGTTCACTCTATAGAATGTCCGGCATGCCGCACTTTCCCCGTGAACTCACTCTGAACGAGATTTTACTGAATATTGAAGTCCCCGCTGTGAATGAAACAGCAGCAGAGACCGACGATAAACAATGGGCCGTTATCGGCCAGGACAGAGCCGTACAGGCTCTGGAAATGGGTATGTCCATCAAAGCCAGGGGCTACAACATCTATGTGGCCGGCGAATCAGGTACCGGAAAGCATACTGCCATCATGGATATTCTTTCCCGGCACCGGAACAAGAATGGTTCCCTCAGGGATATTGCCTATGTCCAGGATTTTACCAATCCGGACAAACCGATCAATCTTACCTTCCCTGAAGGAAAGGCCCGGCAGTTTAAAGAGGATATCAAGCTCCTTGTGGACCGGCTGAACAAGCGGATTGCCCACGATCTGGATGCGGAAACCTACAAAGCCAAAAGAGACAGCCTTATCGCAGAGGTTGAAAACGGCGAAAACAAAAATCTGGCCGACTTTGAAGGCAAGCTGAAAGCCGAGGGATTCAGTACCGTTCAGACTGAGGATGATGATGAAGGTATGGCCACTGATATCGCACCGGTAATTGACGGCGAGATTGTTCTCTTTGAAGATCTACAGGATCTGGTATCCTCAGGACAGATTCCAGAAAAAATCTGGAGCGAAACCCGGGAGCGGTATTTTGCCTACCTGGATACAATGAAACGAATCTACCGGGAACTCAGGATTGCCAGAGAACAACTGGATACATCCCTGACAGAACTGAAAAATGAAACCTTGAAACCCGGGCTCCATGAAGAGTGTCGTGCGGCAGCTGAATCCTGGCCGGATGTGAGCATCATGAAATTTCTGAACAGCCTGGAAGAGGATATCCTGGAAAACAGTGACTGGATAATCTCTGAAAGTGATGATGATGAGGAAATCGATCTTAACATCCGTTACGGTGTGAATATCGTTGTGGACAGGTTCGGTATTGAGGAATTACCGGTTATTCACGAAACCAACCCTACAAAAACCAACCTCTTTGGTGCCATTGAAGCAAAATACGATGTTTCCGGTGAACTCCGGACGAACATGATGATGATTAAAGCCGGCTCCCTCCTTCAGGCCGACGGAGGCTTTCTGATTCTCCAGGCCGAGGATGTTTTCTCCAAAGAAGGGTTGTGGGTTGAGCTGAAAAGGGCTCTGCAGACCGGACATGTTGTCCCGGAAGTTCAGTCCACCCCATTAGGCCCGCTGCCCATCCTGATGAAACCTGAGCCGGTCTCCTTTGAAACAACGGTTATACTTGTGGGACCGGCCCGGATATACGAATCCCTCTGCGCCCAGGATGATGAGTTCCTCAAACTCTTCAAGGTTGCCGCGGAATTCAGTCCGGTAATGGCCCGGGAGCCGAAAACGGAGCGGGAATATGCCGCTTTTGCCAGGGGCTTGTCCACCAAGGAAGGGTTGTTGTCCATTACATCCGACGGTATCAGGGAAATCATTTCCTACGGGGTTGTTCTCTCGGAAAAAAGGAATCGCCTGAGCACCCGTTTCAGCCTGATAAGCGATCTTATCCGGGAATCCGATTACGGGGCCGGAAAGACAGGAAAAACCTCTATCGATGGGGATGATGTCAGAAAGGCCATTGCTTCCAGAGAATACCTGAGCAACCTTCCCGAGGAAATGCTGATTAATCAGATTCGGGAAGGAACCCTGTTGATTGATGTTGACGGTAAAAATACCGGCGTTGTGAACGGTCTGGCGGTTCTGGAGCGCGGATTCTACGCCTTCGGTACACCATTGAGAATTTCCGTGGCGGTGAGCCCGGGGAAAGAAGGCCTTATCAACATAGAACGGGAATCCGGTCTGTCCGGCGAACTCCACGATAAGGGTGTATTCCTCCTGGAGGGTTATCTGCGTCAGCGCTATGCCCGAAGGCAGCAGCTCTCCCTGACCGCCAGTATCGCAGTGGAACAATCCTACTACGAAATTGACGGTGATTCGGCTTCTGCGGCGGAACTTGCGGCCCTGCTCTCCGCCATTGCGGAGATTCCCCTTCGCCAGGATGTTGCCGTAACCGGAGCTGTTAATCAACAGGGAATTATTCTTCCTGTGGGAGGTATCCATGAAAAGGTCCAAGGATTCTTCCAGGCCTGTGAGGCAAAAGGATTCACAGGAAGACAGGGGGTTGTTGTTCCGGCAAAAAATATCGGCTCTGTTATTCTTCCGGATAAAATCATTACAGCGGTCGAATCGTCACAGTTTCATATCTGGGTTGCTCGGAATATTGATGAGGTGATGACACTGCTCACCGGATGGAATGCCGGGAAGGAACGGCGGAACGGAAAGTTTGAGAACCACAGCATAAACGAGAGAATCCGCCGGGGTTTAGCCGAATTGGCAGACCTTTCCTGAATGAATGAATGGTGAATGGTGATTTCTGTATTTGACACAACCTGTTGTGCCGAGAGTATAATTAACAACAGAAGGAAAAGTGCATGCCCAATCCGAAAATTATAGAGAAAATTAAACAGTCGGTACGTCAATCCGTACCTCTGACAGTAACAACTTATAAGCTTCCCCATGAAACCGAGATGCAGATTGATGAGATACTGGCCGCCTATCTGGATGAACTCGGTCAGGGAGTTTTGAATGATCACCTTTCCTACTGCCTGAAAGAACTTGCCGTTAATGCCAAAAAAGCCAATACAAAACGTGTTTACTTTGACGAAAAGAAATTAAATCTGCAAAACAAGGAAGACTACGCTGAAGGCATGAAAGCCTTCAAGGAAGAAACCCTCAGCAATCTGGATTACTGGCTGGAGCTGCAGAAAAAGAAAGGACTGTTCATCAAGTTTATTTTTCACCCTAAAGGCCGTCATTTCCGTATCGCAATAAAAAATAACGTGGAAATAACCCGAAAAGAACAGATGAGGGTTTACGACCGTATCACCCGTTCCCGGGCCTTTGAAACTCTGGAAGAGGCATTTGCCGAAGTTCTGGATGACTCGGAAGGTGCCGGTCTGGGCATCGTTATTCTTGTCTTGATGCTCCGGAAGATGGGCCTTGATGAAGAGGCCTATGAGATTGAGGGAGAAAACGGAATCACCACTTCCAGCATCACCGTTCCCATCAATGAAGTGAAACTTGAGAAACTGGATATGCTTATTTCCCAGATTGTCGACGAGATAGACCAACTGCCCCAGTTCCCGGATAATATTGTTGCCATTCAGCGGCTCATTGCCGATCCGAAGAGTGAAATCAGTGATATTGCCCGGAAAATCAGTACCGACCCGGCTCTGACTGCCGACCTGCTGAAAACGGTAAACTCGGCCCAGTTCATGCTCCCGAATAAAGTGGATAACATTGTCGATGCGGTAAAAATGCTCGGCCTCAGGGGCATTAAAAACATGCTGTTCAACTACGGGGCTGATAAAATACTGAACCTGCCCTCTCATCCGGAACTCTGGGATCATGCCCATCGGGTGGCTTTCTACAGCTTCACCCTGGCCCGGCAGATTACCCGGAGCAAGGACATCATCGATGATGCCTATGTGGGAGGGATACTTCACGATATCGGTAAAATCGTATTCTCCGCCGTTCATCCGGAACTTCTGGACCGGATACAGCATTTCAGCTCCGAAAGGGACATCGCTCCCGGTCTGTTTGAAGATCTGTCCGCCGGGTACAATCATGCGGAAATCGGTGCCAAAATTGCCGAGAAGTGGAATTTTTCCGATTCCCTCATTGAATCCATACGCTATCATCATGAACCCGGTGCCTGCCGGCCCGAACACCGACTTGTGGTCTACTGTGTTTATCTGGGAAATGCCGTCTGCGGGTATGAGTCAGGTGAAATTCATTTCGATATTATGGATCATTCCATACTTTCAAAGTTCCGCATCACCACCGAAGACCAGTTTAAAGAAGTTCAGCACAAACTCTCCAACGATTATGATGCAGAAGTAAAGACTAATTGAAAATCCTGATAGAATAACTTGACGTTCTTATATATATGCAGTATTTAATATACATATTAATAAACTCAGGAGATTACTGTGGCCATTACAATCTATACAACGCCAAGCTGCGGCTACTGCAATGTCGCCAAAAATTACTTCAGGGAAAACAGAGTTCCCTTTACCGAATACGATGTATCCCGGGACCAGAGACGCGCCGATGAAATGGTGAAAAAATCAGGTCAGATGGGTGTCCCTGTAATTGATATCAACGGCCGGATTATCGTCGGATTCAACAAATCCGAAATAGAACGCAGCCTTCACCGCTGATTGATTGATTGAATCCACTGCCTGAGAAGGATTCCAAAGGCCACACCGGCATTCAACGAAGCCTTCGGTCCAGGCAGATGAATACTGACAATACCCCCGTCATTTTCAGCCCTCCTGAGGGCCGGGGGTGATACCCCGAGCTCTTCTGAACCGATTATAACAGTCCCCGACCGGGGAAATTCAAAATCAGAGATATCCGCTCCACCCAGTTCCAGAGCGAAGAGAGTTCCTGTAAGAGTATCCGAAAGCTCTTTCAAGGTTTTGACATCCCATTTAATCCGATCTACGGCACCCATGGAACTGCGCCGGGCCCGGCGGTGGTCCGGAGAGCAGCCTTCCGGAGAAAACCAGCACTGCTCCACCCCGAAGGCCAGAGCGGTTCTCATCACCGAGCCCGCATTAAAGGGGCTCCTCAGGCCGTCCAGATAAACACGTACCGGAAAGGTTTTATGAGTTCTGCCGTCAGCGGTATCCGCCGGATGGTTGTCCACGGCAGCCTCAATATCCCAGTCGGCCCAATCTCTACCAAGCTTCAATAACATACTGTGTCTCAGGGAATTCAGATTCCACAGCAGTTCTCCATCATCAAAAGAAAACTGAACAGCCCTTTTTCTTATTGATTCTCCCCAGAAATCATCCTGAGAAATCAGTTCCGACAATCCTCTGAGATAGGATGAATCAATTTCATTACCGAAAAGAAGCTCTTTCTCAAAATCCCTGAGTAAAATAACAATCTTGCGGCGGCGGGTTCCATCCTTCAGGGATGAAAGTTTACGAAGAGTAATCAGGACGAAAGATCCAGTATCTCTCTGAATACCCCTTCGTTCAGATCCGGGCGTTCAGCCCCCAGGATATCCACGGCCCAGGCGGATGCCTGCAGTACATTGGAGAGTTCCACGCCCAGCTCCCGGAGCCTGCCGGGAAGATCCAGACGGCCGAACAGGGAACGAACTTCTCCGGCAGGACTGTCCGATGCATCTTCAGCTGAGTCGGCGATTAAACCCGCCAGTTCTTTTAATTTCGGTGAACCGGCATACAGGGGGGACTCAAGCACCCAGGCCAGAAGCACCGCCGCGACACCAGCCTTGGATGTTTCCGAAGCGGCGGATACAGCCCAGGAAAGTATCATCCCCGGGCCGAGACCGGTTAAACCTGTGGAAAATGCCGCCAGTACCGCGGTTTCAGCCTCCCGGATACGATAATCAGGATCTACAGCCTGCTCTTTTACTTCCCTGAGTAATCCCGCCGCAGTTCTGATTGCGGACCGGGCCTGTATATCGGAAAAGAAGTCCGAACGAGGGGAAAGAAAAGCTTCAACAGCCGAAAAAAGCAGCGATGCCATAGACAGAGCCGAGGCCCGTACCGGCAATTTACCGGTAATGGAGGTATCAATAAGCACCGTCTCTGCCGGAGGGACTTCCAGGGGAACAAGGACCGCCCGTTGTGACTGGGAGTCGTTTAGAAGGGCTTCATTACGAAAGAGCAGTGTAAACCGCCCCGAAGAGGGTATTTCAAGTATGGGCAGCCCCGGTTTATCAGGAGTTCTGCCTGACATCAGATCTGCAGCAGACAGTATACTTCGGGATGTGGACGCGACAAGACGGCCCAGAGAAAGAACCTTTTCTCCGCCCAAAACCCCGATCATATCAGCATGTGAACCTCTGGCAAGGGAGAGCGCCTCATCCAGGGTTTCTGTGTCGGAAGAGATACCTTCCCTGGCAAAAAGGATAGTACTGATGCCTTCTGAATCCAGCTGATCCTGAATATCTGCAGCTCTGACTTCCAGCGACTTATCGGCAATCAGCAGGGCCCGACTGCCCCATTCGCTTACACCGGTTCCCAGCCTGGCCAGCGGTCCGATGGACACCTTCGGGGTACATTTTAAATCAATCTCACTCATCTCTATCCTCGTGAACAAAAAAGGCAGGACCCTAAGCCCTGCCTCCCTATATCTGCGTGATTCAAGCTGTCTAGACGCCGAAAACATCCATCAAACTGTCGGCCACGGCTTCAACTACCTTGTCGTTGATATAATTTGGATCCTGGAGTTTGGCTTTTACCTCTTCAATCCTGTCCAGCCGGACGTCTGGAGTGGCACGGACAATATCAGCGGTCTGCTGAAGAGCAGCTGAACGCCTGGCTTCTTCAGACACAGCCACCGTGTCGGTGGGAGCTTGTCTAGCGGCTTTCGCCGGCTTACCTGTCTTGTTGTACTTAGCAACCGGATCAACCGGTCCCAACCTGTCAATGGTCATGTATGCTCCTCGTTCCAATTCACTCTTAGTATCGGCAACGACCCCATAAGTTTAACCGGTAGAAATTGAAAAAGCGAAAGTTTCGGAAAATTGCATGGTTAAACCATGCTTTCCCGGCGCTCATTCTGGAATGAACAAGTTCATTCCTCATATCGCTTGGGAATCATCCCTTTTTCCCAAGTCCCACCAGAACAGCAAATTCTCCTTTAATGGTACTCCTGGATGAGAGTACAGCCAAGACCTCCTGAGGGGTTCCGGAAAGAAATTCCTCGAATTTCTTCGTTATTTCCCTGCCAAGGAGGATTTTACGCTCAGGAGAGAGCTCTTTGAGATCTTCAATCAGCTTGATTATCCGGTAGGGGGATTCGTAAAGAACGAAAATCATCCCCATTTCCAGAAGCTCTTTCAGGCGGCTTCGCCGTCTTCCGCCTTTGGGAGAGAGGAATCCCTCGAACACAAACCCCTTCCCCGCCGTTCCAGCCACACTCATCAGGGTTGTAACTGCAGAAGCCCCGGGAAGGGGAATAACGGGAAATCCGGCTTCCCGGACGGCTGAAGCCAGACGGCCCCCGGGGTCACTTACACCGGGAGTCCCCGCATCTGAAACGTAGGCAACATCCTTTCCCTCTTCCAGGAGTTTAACGATACCTTTTGAACTGTTCTCCTCATTCCTGGCCCGGCAGCTGATAACAAATCCGGCGGCAATACCATAACGATCCAGCAGCTTTCTGGTCTGCCGGGTATCTTCTGCGGCGATAACATCCGTTTCCTTGAGAATCCGGACAGCGCGGTAGGTAATATCTTCAAGATTCCCGATAGGAGTAGCAACGATGTATAAAGTGGTCATAACTCTATTATATCGAGATTGACCCTTCGGGTAAGCGAAGTATAATACTTGTATAGCCATGGAATCTGTCAGGAGGTAAGGATTATCATTTCCACCGCACCCACTCATTACAGGACGAGTCGTATCCGAAACAATATTCTCGACTACCTCAAAAAAAGTACGGCACACCCCTCAGCGAATGATGTGCATCAATTCGCCCGGGAACAGAATCCCCGGATCAGCTTCGGAACGGTGTACCGCAACCTGAATATCCTGGTGGATATCGGTGAAGTCCAGAGACTGGAATCCTCCCGGGGTAAGGACCGCTTCGATGCCCGTTTTCCCCAGCACGCCCATTTCCGCTGCGATACCTGCGGAAACCTCTTCGATCTCCCCCTGGTTCCCGATCAGCTGATTGTTGAACTCTCAGAGAAAACGGGGCATAAGATATCCGGCCACAACCTCGAGTTTACAGGAATCTGCTCCTCCTGCAGCTCTGACTCCTGACGTTGAGCACAGAAGTCCTTTACGCCGTAATTTTCATTCTCGTTCTCTCCACTCTGGGGGTACTGCTCTGGAGCTGGAAGAACAGGGAAGCCGGCAGATCGGGGAACTCCCGCCGGACAGACAGCCCACCGGAAGAGGGGGGAACCGACTGCCCCCTCTGCGGAGAACATCTCCCCCGGGGAACCAGGGTACATTCGGTTCTCTTTCCGGG
>Ga0164318_10004622_pt1 | contig 13251 bp, 12 predicted proteins | sample GuaBasSedimGuay9_FD_113734 | JGI IMG/M metagenome (GOLD analysis project Ga0164318, IMG submission 113734) | Subseafloor sediment microbial communities from Guaymas Basin, Gulf of California, Mexico - Guay9, Core 4571-4, 0-3 cm | ecosystem: Environmental > Aquatic > Marine > Hydrothermal vents...
ATAGTCAATATTTAATACGGAATTTCAAATTTCCAGTTTCATTTTATTAAAATTACAAACATTAAACAATTTACATTTTAGATTTAAACATTTGAAAAAATACCTGACAGGTTTGATTTATAATAGTTACAGGGATTTTTCATCTTTCTGTCAAACAATTAGAGAAACCTGTCAGGTGTTGGAAATTTTAAACATTAAACTTTAAACATTAAACTTTATAATTTTACAAACTAATTTTATTATGTATAAATATATTTTCGGACCGGTGCCATCTCGTCGTTTAGGAATGTCTTTGGGACTTGATATGGTTCCTCACAAAGTATGCTCATTAAATTGCGTTTATTGCGAATGTGGGCGTACTACCAATTTAACAGTAGAAAGAAAAGAATATGTGCCTTACGATGAAGTAATAAAAGAGCTCGATGATTTTATGAAAAATAATCCCGCACCGGATTTTATTACTTTTTCTGGCTCGGGCGAACCAACTCTTAACTCTCGCATTGGAGATATTATTAATCATATAAAATCAAATTATGAAAATATTCCTGTTGCTGTTTTAACAAACGGGACATTGTTTAGCGATAAAGAAGTTAGAAAAGAATTGCTTAAGGCAGATGTCGTTCTTCCTTCATTAGATGCTGCTTCAAGTACAGCTTTTGCTAAAATTAACAGACCTTTTCATTCAATTAATATTGATGAATATATTCAAGGTTTGATAGATTTTAGCAATGAATTCAAAGGTAGAATATGGCTCGAAGTATTCATTATTCCTGGTATGAACGATAATAAATCGGATTTAGATTTATTAAAAAAGATTATTAAAAAAATTAACCCCGAAGAAATTCAACTTAACACATTAGACCGCCCCGGAGTGATTGATAATATTAGAGCTGCAACAAAAATTGAGTTGCAGAGTATTGTTGACTATTGGGGGCTCGATAATGTTGAGATAATTGCTGCAGTAGCAAAACGTAAAGACGTAAAATCTTTTCGTAAAGATATAGAATCTGCAATTCTTGAAACAATTTTTAGAAGACCATGCACTCTCGAAGATATGACTGAAATTCTTGGATTGCATATAAACGAAATTAACAAATATCTTGACACTTTAGAAGCAGACGGTAAGATTGAAGCTGTGCGACAAGAACGAGGCTTGTTCTATCAGGTTAAGAATAAATAATTGATAATTTTAATTATAATGAAATGACATGTCTTTTGATATGTCATTTTTTTTTATAAAAAATTAACCCGCTTTATTCATGCAAAAACGAAGTGAATTGCATGAATAAGCGATGGATAGTGGAAAGTAAAGCGGGAAACCCCGCATTAGAAGTACCCAAATTTGGGGTTTTAAAAACCCCAAATTTGTTGGTAATTCTTAAGCGTAGAAAAATTATGAATTTTTCGGGTTAAATACCATAATCGCGGTATTGCACATAAAAAATTTTCCCCTCATTTTTGTGTTGTTTTTAATCAATCTAAATAAAGAAAATGAAATTTGTTTTAATATTACTCGCTTTTTTCTTAATAAATATTGAAGTATCTGCACAAATAGGTGGTCTTTCGGCTTCAAAATTAAATTCAGTATGTGTTGATGTAGTAAAATACCATGTTATTGAATTTGAACCAAGTTTTTATTATTCAAACAGTAGCAAATATTGGAATAACGACAATCGCTTGTCCAATACTTTTAACACAAGTGACAGCATAAGCAACTCAGCCGGTATGCAGTTCCGTTTTACTTATGGATTATTAAATAGATTAGAGGTTGGTGTTACTGTACCATACGATTTGTCAATGAGTAGTTGGGGATTAAGATACATAGTTTCGCAAAATAATAAATTGGGTTTTGCTTTAATGTCTGGTGTAAATGTTCCATTGGGTAATAATATACAAGATAGAAGCATTAAGACAGAAGAAAACACCAGTCAATTTGGTTTTGGGGCTGTTCTTTCTTATCAAGAAAATTCAAATTTTTCGATTGATTTTAATGCTCAGTTTAATAGCTATTTAAAAAAGTTGAAAAGCACAGAAAATAATAGCTTATATTTGAGTGCTGAAGCCGGTTATTTTTTCTTTTCACATAGTTTCCAAATTATTGGTGGCGTGGGATACCAAAATCATTATTATGATGCTGATAATAAATTTCTTGTAACTCTTTATCCCGGTATGTCAATTGAGACAGGAAAAGATTTTATTATTGTATTACAAGCGCCATTTGATATTTATGGTAAAAATATTGGAAAAACAGTTGGCTTTGGTTTTGCTTTAACATTAATTATTTGATAAAACAAGTAAATAATTTAGTATAAGTTTAAAAATAAATTTGTACAGAGATTTTATTTGATATTTTTTAAAAACTTTTTCCAATTTTTTCTCCCATTTTTACTTCAGTTTCTAAATTGTTTTGTGTGTTTCTCAATAAATCTTCGTCAATCTTAATTTTATTTTTCTCAAAAAGAAGCACAACTGAAGAACCTCCAAATTTAAAAAATCCTTTATCTTCTCCTTTTACTGCTTTATATCCTTTATAAGTTTGAATAATGCTTCCTACCATTGTTGCTCCAACTTCTGTCATAATAACATCACCAAATTTTTTTGTGTAAATTGTAACATACTCTCTCTTATTCTGACAAAAAATTTCTATCATTTTTTTAACAGCAATAGGCGAAACAGAATAATAATCACCTTTTATTTTTGTTAATTCAGAGATTTTTCCGTCAACAGGAAAATGAAATCTGTGATAATCAGTAGGACATACCCTCAATATTATGATACTTCCATTTAAATATTTTTTTGCAAGAGAATCGCTTTGAAGAAATTTCTTAAGATTAAACTGATAGCCTTTAACAATAAAATTTTGATTGCTAACATTACTATATGCAAGAATTTTACCATCACCCGGCGAAATAATCACATTAGAATCGGCATCTATTTTTCTGGCACCGGCTTTTAATTTTCTTGTAAAAAAATCGTTAAAAGAAATGAATTTTTGCTTTTCAGATTCGTCTATATTAATATTATACTCTTTTATAAACGGTTGTATTTTTGCAATAGATTTCGGAGAATCCATCATTTCACCATAAAAAGAAGAAACAAATTTACGTTTTACTATTGAATGAAGTGAAAGTTTTCCTACAGGATTATTGTATAACCAAACAAGCCATTTTTCTCCAACTACTTTTTCAATTTTAATTTCACCGCTTGCCCTATCTATATATTTTATTGGTGTGTTTTTTGTTCCAGGGTAAAATGTTAATACTAATACAATTAATATTATTGAAATAAGAATTATTTTTTTTTTTGATTTCATGTGTTTGTGTTTTTTAAATAAATTTTTCAACGCTCACATAGTTGAGTTTGTAGCTTCGTTTTTTTATTTTTTATGTTAACTGCAAAGTTACAAATTTAGTCGAAATAAAATCAAACTCACAAGTTAAAAAAACAAAGAGGTTGATTTTCGTCAACAACAATAAAAAAATATTTTTAGAAACCAATTTTAAATATACAAATCTGTAATTCACGTATTTTTTATAAATATTTTGTACATTTGAAAATATCAGGAATAGTTGATTGTGGACCAACTTCCCTCGCTCGGCGAAGCCTCTGACTTCATCGTAAATTAATTCACAAAAATTAATTATCAGAACCGTGCCACGGCTATTTACCACGTAAATTAACCCGCTTTATTCATACAATTCACTTCGTTTTTGTATTAATAAGCGGGTTAATATTTTGTACATTTGAAAATATCAAGAAATAAAGGACTGAAATTTTTATAAAAACATCTGCTTTATATCCGAATTTATGTTGTAACAATGGCACTTCTATATATTGTTACATATATACAAGTTGAAAACAATACCATGAAAAATTTGTTTTTGGTTCAAATATGATGTAATTTTGCACCAAAAAGAAAGATTATGATTAGGCAAAGTATTTCATTTACAGAACCCAATGATGAGTGGCTAAAAGCTCAAATGGAAAATAAAGAATATTCCAGCAAGAGTGAACTTATTAATGATTTAATTAGACAAGCAAGAAAGCAGCAAGTTCAAATTGATTGGATAAAAGCAAAATTTGAGAAAGCTGAAAATAATGGATTTACCGAAGATAGTAAAGAACAAATTTTAAAACAATCAAAATCTTTGCTAAATGAGTAAATACCGCTTAAGCAATGAAGCTAAAGATGACCTAATACGAATCCACCACTATGGAGTTGAAAAGTTTGGTATGGTTCAGGCTGACAAATATTTCAATTCATTTTTCAAATATTTTGATATTATAGCCCAGCATCCTTATTCCTTTGAATCAGTTGATTATTTAAAAAAGGGTTATAGACGTTGTGTTTGTGGTTCTGATTCTATATTTTTCAAAATTAACGGAGATATTATTGAGATAATGACTATAATTGGTAGACAAGATTTGAATAGTGTTCTATAATGATATTAAAAAAATGACATGAAAAGTGCATCAGAAAAAAACATCTGAATTAAACCACTTATTTTCCTAAAGGATGCGCAAAATTTTTAACATCGTCATCGGTAATTGAGTTGTCGCATAAAATGATGAGGCGTTCTATAACATTGCGAAATTCACGAATATTACCTGTCCAGTTAATTTTTTTTAGTTCATCAAGGGCTTTTTCGGTAATGGTTTTTTTAGGCATTTTATAATCGTTGCAAATATTTTGAATAAAATAATCTGCTAATAAAGGAATATCTTCTTTGCGTTCGTTTAGCGAAGGCACTTCAATAAGTATCACGCTTAAGCGATGATAAAGGTCTTCTCTAAAGTTGTGCTTTTCAATTTCTTTTTTTAAATCTTTGTTTGTGGCTGCAATTATCCTGACATTAACATTTATTTTTTTATCGCCGCCCACACGGTAAATTATGTTTTCCTGCAAAGCTCTAAGAACTTTCGATTGAGCCGACAAGCTCATATCGCCAATCTCATCGAGAAAGAGAGTGCCGTTTTCTGCTTGTTCAAATTTACCTATTCGTTGTTTATTGGCAGAAGTAAAAGCACCTTTTTCGTGTCCAAAAAGCTCGCTCTCAATTAGTTCTGTGGGTATTGCCGCACAATTAACTTCAACAAATGGCTGGTCGGCTCTGTTACTCTGTTCGTGAATCCAGTGAGCAACAACTTCTTTACCGCTACCATTATCTCCGGTAATCAATACTTTAGCATCGGTAGGTGCAATTTTGGCAATCATTTGTTTTATCTTCACAATTGAAGATGCATTGCCAATCATTTCATATTTACGATTAATTTTTTGTTTTAATTTTTTTGTCTCAACAATTAAATTTGATTTATCGGTAGCGTTACGCAATGTTATCAATAGTCGGTTTAGGTCGAGAGGTTTTTCAATAAAATCGAAAGCACCTTTTTTTATTGCTTCAACAGCAGTTTCAATATTGCCATGTCCTGAAATCATAATTACCGGAATTTCAGGATTAATTTTCATTATTTCTTCAAGAACTTCAATGCCGTCCATTTTGGGCATTTTTATATCACAAAGTATAAGGTCGAATTTATTTTGCTTAACTAAGTTGATGCCCTCTTCACCATCAATAGCCAAAACTGTTTGATGTTTTTCATATTCAAGAATCTCCTTTAGCGAGTTCCGAATACTCTTTTCATCATCTATAATTAATATTTTCGACATTATTTAGTGTTTATTACCAAGTCCTAACGGTTTATTATTGTTTTTGACTATCGGCAATTTAAGCATTTTGTCTTTTATTATCACAAATCTGTTAGAACTTTTTGATTATTATACAAAAATAATTAATTCCACAATCTCCTTAACTTTTATAACGAAGCCATTTCCATAGTTCTTTGTAAGTGGTTTTTTTGCCATACATTAAAATACCTGTACGGTAAATTTTTGCAGCAACCCAAGTTGCACCTATAAATGTAATAATTAATAATCCCATTGACAAAAATAATTGCCAGTATGGAACACCAAAAGGAATTCGAACCATCATGATTACGGGTGAAGTAAACGGTATTATTGAAAACCAAAAAGCAATTGGACTGTCAGGTGTTTGAATAGCATTCATCATCACAATTATTGCCAAAATTAAAGGAATTGTTATTGGCAACATAAATTGTTGAGTATCGGCTTCGCTGTCAACGGCAGAGCCAATGGCAGCAAAGAGAGCTGCATAAAGTAAATATCCGCCAATGAAAAAGAAAAGAAAACTTCCCAGTATTATTCCAAAATTAATGTTCTCGATTGAACCAAAAATATTTTCAATTTCTGACATACTTTGTTCTGCATCAACAGCATCAATTCCCTGAATATTTTGCATTGAGCCGGCAGTAGATATAAGCTCTGTTTGTGCTTTAATTTGAGATGCATCTTTTTCGGGGAAAACGGCTGATTTTACACCTGTTATAATCATAATAGTTAAAATTACCCATAATAAAAATTGTGTTAGTCCAACAAACGCAATACCTATAATTTTACCCATCATGAGTTGAAATGGTTTAACCGATGATATTATTACTTCAATAATTCTACTAGTTTTTTCTTCAATAACACCACGCATTACTTGAGCACCAAACATGAAGATAAATAGGTAAATTAAAAATCCGTTTAGATATCCAATAATCATTTTAATCTCAGGACCGTTTCCTTTTTCTTCTCCGTCTTCAGTCCATTTAATGCTTTGAACATTTATATTTGTTTTAATTGATTTTAAAACGTTTTCGTCAATACCTTCCGATTTGAATTTTTGTCTTTCTATTTCTTTTTCAATAGAGTTTGATATGTGAGATTTAATTCCCAGTGTAATATCTTTTTCTGAATAATATTGAACTTTATTCGATTTTAATACATTTTCAGGAATCAGCAATAAACCAAAATAACCGGATTCGACAAAATCAGTTTTTGCTTTTTCATAGCTTGAATTAATAAATTTAAATTTTAAATAATCGGTATCAGCCAGTTTCTTTTTCAGATGCGAAGACCTGGAAAGGATTAGGTTAACTGTAAATTTTTGATGTTGAAAAGTGGTGTCGAGCGAATGTGCAGTCTTTCTATTGCTAATAATTTGGCTTATTGATGTTTGAGTGCTATCGAGAAGATTATTAATTTTTGTTTTATCAATAATAGTATTATTATCGAAAACAGAATTAATTGATTTTTTTGAATTATCAATAATTGAGTTAATAACATTTTTTGTTCCTAACTTCTCATTAGAGATTATTTTATTTATTGATTTTCGATGTTTTTCAATAACAATATTTACTGCGGTTTTGGTAAATTTTGTTTTGTCAAATATTTGAGAATTATCAATTACAGCAATAGTTTTTTCTTCTGTGTCTTCCAATTGAGCTATCCATGCAGGCAATATCATTAATGCAGCAAACAACACCGGACCAATCAGTGTCATTATAATAAATGTTTTCTTTTTTACACGGTATAAATATTCTCGTTTTATTATCAGAATAATTTTATTCATCTGTTTATAATTTAATTATGAATTAAAAATTACGAATTACGAATTATGGCTATTTGAACTTTTTACGGTTTTAATAATGAGTTCAGTCTAAAAAGGTCTTATTTGTCATTCCGAATTTATTTCGGAATCTTTAACTTTCATGGTATCAGTAGATTCTGAAACAAGTTCAGAATGACAAATAGGTAGATACTTGCTTTTTAGACTGGACTCAATAATACTTCCGAATTTCAAATTTCCAATTTCAAAATATAATCATTTCAAGTTATGTGTCCAAATTAAATCTAAATTCCGTTTCATCGGAATATATTTTAATTTTTATTTATTAATTCTTTTTTTCTTCAACAACTTTAATAAAAATATCATTCATACTAGGTATCAGTTCATTAAATGATTTTACTTGAACACTTGGCAATGCCATTGATAATAAGTCATTTGGTGTTGAGCCGTTATTAAGTTTAACTTGAACAATATGTTCGTCTTTTAGAGTATCATTTTTGGCAATGTCAGTATTTATAATATCAAAATTGTTATTTATCTTGTTTTTAAAATTGTCAATATCTCCTTTGAATGATATCTCAAAAGTGTTTGATTTATATTGTTGTCTGATATCATCAATCTGACCATCGAGAATTTTTTTCGAGTTGTTAATTAAGGCAATATGGTCGCATAGTTCTTCAACAGAACCCATGTTATGAGTTGAAAATATTACCGTAGCACCATTCTCTTTCAATTTTAATATTTCATTTTTGATGAGGTTTGTGTTAATTGGGTCGAAACCGCTAAAAGGCTCGTCAAAAATTAAAAGTTTAGGTTCATGCAAGATGGTTACAATAAATTGAATTTTTTGTTGCATCCCTTTCGACAGTTCTTCAACTTTTTTATCCCACCATGCTTGTATCTCAAATTTTTCAAACCAATATTTAAGTTTCTTTAATGCATCTTTTTTAGAGAGACCTTTTAGTTGAGCCAGATATAGAGCCTGCTCACCAACTTTCATTTTTTTATATAGTCCGCGTTCTTCGGGAAGATAACCAATATGGTAAATATCAGATGCTTTCAGTTTATTATTAAATAAAAATAATTTACCGCTGTCGGGTGCGGTTATTTGATTAATAATTCTTATAAAAGTAGTTTTCCCTGCACCGTTTGGACCTAATAATCCAAAAATACTTCCTTCATTTATTGAAATGCTTACATCATCTAAAGCTAAATGATTAGCATATTTTTTTACTATATTTTCAGAACGAAAAATTTCCATTAATTTTTATTTTGTAAGTTTATATGTAAAAAAAAATCTTACTAATGTAAGATTTTTAAAAGTTTAACCAAAGTAATCTCTCATTTTTTCAAAAACAGTTTTTTCATTTTTTGAGGGCTTTGGAGTAAAGTTTTCAGACGATTCTAATTTTTCGAGCACTCTTTTCTCTTCTTTTGAAAGATTTGTAGGAACCCAAACATTTATTTTAACTAAAATGTCGCCTTTGCCATATCCGTTAACTTCAGGAATACCTTTTCCTTTAAGTCGGAGGATTTTGCCTGCTTGAATACCAGGATTAATTTTGATTTTAACTTTACCTCCAATTGTTGGTATCTCAGCAGTTGTGCCTATTGCAGCCTGAGGGAAACTTAAAAATAAGTTGTATAATAAATCGTTGCCGTCTCTAACAAGTTCAGGATGTTGCTCTTCTTTAATTACAACAATCAAGTCGCCGTTAACACCACCTCTGCGGGCAGCATTTCCTTTTCCGCTTACCGATAATTGCATTCCTTCGGCTACACCTGCAGGGATATTTATAGAAATTATTTCTTCGTCTTTAACAATACCTTCGCCTGCACATTTTGGACATTTATTAGTAATAATTTTACCTTCTCCACCACAAGTAGGGCAGGTTGAAGATGTTTGCATCTGACCTAAAAATGTGTTTGCAATACGGGTTATTTGTCCGGTTCCGTGACATGTGCTACATGTTGAGAATGATGAACCTTTTGCAGCTCCTGTACCGTTACAATCAGAACATTTTACATATTTTCTGACTTTAATTTTTTTCTCAACTCCATTAGCAATTTCTTCTAAACTAAGCTTAACTTTTACTCTTAAGTTAGAACCTCGGTTAACTCTGCGAGAAGATCTTCCACTTCCACCAAATCCACCAAAATTTCCAAAACCGCCACCAAAACCGCCAAAAATATCACCAAAATGAGAGAAGATGTCATCCATACTCATTCCGCTACCACTAAATCCGTTTGCTCCGCCAAGACCCGCATGACCATATTGATCATATTTCCTTTTTTTGTCTTCGTTGCTTAGCACTTCATATGCCTCAGCTGCTTCTTTAAATTTTTCTTCAGCTTCTTTGTCTCCCGGATTTTTGTCTGGGTGGTATTTAATAGCTTTTTGTCTATATGCTTTTTTTATTTCTGCTTGCGATGCATCTTTTGACACTCCCAACACTTCGTAGTAATCTCTTTTCGCCATGGTTTTATTATTTAGCCGCTAATTTATTATTGTTTATTGACCATTGTCAAATTTTGGGCATTCTTTTTTTATTTATTAAAGATAAAATTGCCAAATGTTTTATAATTTGCAATGTTAAGAAAAAATAACAAATTATTCATTTGATAAGCTTGTGATTATTCACCAATAACAACTTTTGGGAAACGAATAATTTTGTCGTTTAAGTAATAACCTTTGCTAACAACGTCGACAACCTTACCTTTTAATTTTTTGTCAGGTGCAGGTATCTTTGTTACAGCTTCGTGAATATCAGTGTCAAATTCTTTATTCATTGCATCAACTTCTTTTACTCCGCGAGATTTAAGGTAATCTATAAGCTTGTTATAAATAATATTTATTCCTTCTTTTACAGCTACTATATCTTCTGCATTTTCCATTGAATCGAGAGCTCTTTCAAAATCGTCAACTACAGGCAATATGTTTATAATTATATCTTCGCCTGCCGATTTAATAATATCCATTCTTTCTTTCAGAGTTCTTTTTCTGTAGTTGTCAAATTCTGCTGCAAGCCTCATATATTTGTCATTGGCAATTTCATATTTTTCTAATAATTCTTGCTTTTCATCTTTTTTTTCAACTTTAGCTTTTTTTTCTTTTTTAACAGATTTTTTGTGAGTGGTTTTTTTAGATTCTGTTTTTGATGATGTTTTAGTTGCTTTTTTTGCAGCTCCCTTAACTTCAGATTCTTGCTTATTTGTTTCTTGTTTTGCCATTTTATTTAGTAATAAATTATTTTGTTCAGATTTTTTATGAATATGCAATTATAAATTGTACAAAATCACATTTCAAATTGTTTGCCAACATATAATTTCCCGACAAATTGACATCTTTTTCTGTAATTTTGATAAAATGACAAAAGACAGGAACAAATCCTGCCTTTTTTGGTTAATAAATAGTTGTATAAGAGAGCTTAATTTTGAACTAAGTAATTTAAAACATCATGAAGACGTTGCCCTCTAAGATTTTTAGCAATTATAATACCGTTTCCATTAATAAGAAGGTTCGAAGGAATTGACCTTATACCATATATTTGAGCAGGTTTTGAGTACCATCCTCCCAAATCGCTAACATGGTTTTTCCAAAGAAGATTATCTGTTTTTATTGCACTAAGCCAGGATGTTTTATTTTTATCAAGTGATACGCTATAAACAGTAAATCCTTTACCTTGGTTAAATTTCTTATCCTTAAATTTAACATAAGCATTAACAACATTTGGGTTTTCCATTCTACATGGTCGGCACCAAGATGCCCAAAAATCAATAAGAACTAATTTCCCTTTTAATGATGATAAAGCAATAGGTTTCCCATCTGGTGATTGATAAATTAATTCGGGTGCTTTATTCCCAATATTCAGTCCAACAACAACTTTTTGGTTGCTATGAGTAAATGTGGTTTTTTCAGTACTTTTTGGAATGCTTTTTAAATTAGAGTACCCAAAAACGCTTGCGAACAACAAAGCGATTATTAGAATTGTTTTAATTTTTTTCATATCTATATTTTTACATATTTAGATACAAATAAATATGTTTTAGAAATAAAATACAAGTTAATAATAAAATAATTCAACATTTTTCAGATTATAATAACTAATATTAATCATCAATTCGTTCAATTTTGGCGCCAATATTTCTCAACCGTTTGTCAATAAACTGATATCCACGATCAATTTGTTCAATATTGTGAATTGTGCTAACTCCTTTAGCCGACATGGCTGCAATTAGAAGAGCAACACCAGCTCGAATATCAGGAGAAATTAAAGTTGCACCTTTTAAATAGTGTTGTTTGTTTAAACCAATAACGGTAGCTCTGTGCGGGTCGCATAAAATTATTTGAGCACCCATATCAATAAGTTTATCGACAAAGAAAAGGCGACTTTCAAACATTTTTTGATGAATTAAAACACTGCCTTTTGCTTGAGTAGCAACAACCAGTAGTACACTTAAAAGGTCGGGAGTTAATCCTGGCCATGGAGCATCGTCAATAGTCATTATTGAGCCGTCGATAAATGTTTCAATTTCGTAGCTATCTTGTGCAGGAATATATATATCGTCATTAATTTTTTCGAATTTTATGCCGAGGCGTTTAAAAGCCTGAGGTATAATTCCAAGATTTTTGTAAGAAACATTTTTTATTGTAATTTCTGAAGAAGTCATTGCAGCTAAACCAATAAAACTACCAATTTCAATCATGTCGGGTAATACGGAATGTTCGCATCCTGAAAGAGAATCGACACCCTCAATGGTTAGCAGGTTTGATGAGATGCCTGAAATTCTGGCACCCATGCTGTTTAGCATTTTACATAATTGTTGTACATAAGGTTCACATGCAGCATTATATATTCGGGTTGTTCCTTTGGCAAGAACAGCAGCCATAATAATATTTGCAGTTCCGGTAACTGATGCTTCTTCAAGAAGCATATATGTTCCTTTTAATTTATCGGCATTTATTTTATAAAATTTATTATTAGAATCGTATTCAAATTTAGCTCCAAGTTTTTGAAAGCCTAAAAAGTGAGTATCTAAACGTCGTCTGCCAATTTTATCGCCTCCCGGTTTTGGAATATAAGCTTTGCCAAAGCGTGAAATTAATGGACCTATAGTCATTACTGAGCCTCGTAGCGAAGAACTTTTTTTTATATATTCACTTGAGTGCAGATAATTGAGGTTAATATTTTTTGCTTGAAAAACATAATCTGTTTTGTTTAGTTTTGAAACAGAAACTCCTAAACCAATTAACAATTCAATTAATCGATTCACATCTCTAATATCCGGAATGTTTTTTATTGTAATTTTTTCAGGAGATAATAATGTAGCACAAATAACCTGAAGAGCTTCATTTTTAGCCCCTTGTGGTGTGATTTCTCCTTTTAGCTTATGACCGCCTTCAACTCTAAAAATACTCATTTGTATATTTTTTTAGTAAGAAAATTAAAGTATGAATATACAGAAAAAATTATATAAATGAATTTAAATAAATATTTTTATTAAATAAATTAACTCGCTTTATCATGCAAAGACGAAGTGAATTGCATGAATTAGCGATGGATAGTGGGAAGTAAAGCGGGAACCGAACCGCCAGCTGGCGGTGAGCTCACGCAAGTAAACCCCTCATTAGGGATCAATTTAAAAAGTTGTGGAAATAAACTTATTAAAATTTTATATTTGCTGTGTTTTGAATATTTTATGTAGAAGTTATCTTGATTCTTTTAAAGCAATTGAGAAATGTATTACGCCACGAAGTGGCAACTTATTTACCTTCGGTGAG
>Ga0164318_10004623_pt1 | contig 13250 bp, 9 predicted proteins | sample GuaBasSedimGuay9_FD_113734 | JGI IMG/M metagenome (GOLD analysis project Ga0164318, IMG submission 113734) | Subseafloor sediment microbial communities from Guaymas Basin, Gulf of California, Mexico - Guay9, Core 4571-4, 0-3 cm | ecosystem: Environmental > Aquatic > Marine > Hydrothermal vents >...
AGATTTATACGAACGCAATAATGTATTAAACAGCAAGGAATTACATTCAAGATACGAAATCAGAATTTGCGAATATGTTCAAAAAATACAAATTGAGGCACGAATTCTTGGTGATTTGGCAATTAATCATATTATTCCGACGGCAATAAAATATCAAAATATACTGATAACCAGCGTAAAAGAATTGAAAGAAATTATTGAAGATGAAAGTGATTTGGAAGCATTAGCAAGTCGACGAATCGGAACCATTAAGAAAATTTCTCATCATACAACACAAATCAGTTTAATGACCCAAGAAATGATTGAAGAACGCAAAAAAGCAAATGTTATCGAAAATTGCATTGACCGTATTGAAAAATATGAACTTAATGTAAAACCGTATTTAGACAAAATTCGTTATCATATCGACAAATTAGAATTAATTGTTGATGATGAAATATGGCCTTTACCGAAATATCGGGAACTTTTGTTTAACAGATAAACTAAAAACGGGCTTTTTAAAGCCCGTTTTTTATGTTTTATATTTTTCGAATGCATCAAAAAACACATCCGGTAAAATCGGTTTCCCGTTTTTTAAGATTACGACAATCACTTTTGCTTTTAGGATAAGTTTGTTATCCGATTTTCGGTGAATATATTGATTAAAAATAGTTTTCAAATGACCTTTCCGTTCATAATTGAGATAAGATATAAATTTATCACCACTTTTAAGCGAAAATTTATAGTCAATTTCAACGCGATAAACAACCGGGTCAATCTGCTCTTTATGAAGCTTTGCAAAATCCAAACCTGTTGCAAGCAAAAATTTATGACGTGTATGCTCCAAATAATTCTGATAGACTGAATTGTTTACAATCCCCTGAAGATCACACTCATAATCTCTTACTTCAAGTTCGGTTTTGTAGATATAGTTTTGCATTACTAAACTTTCAATTTTTCGTTAATACTGTTCTTTTTCATTCGGGAAATCTTGCGACCGAACATCTTTTACATAAGCCGAAACCGCTCCTTTTATTTCAGATGCTAAATCGTGATAACGTCTTAAAAAGCGCGGTGAAAATTCCTGTGTTAATCCCAACATATCATGAATAACCAAAACCTGGCCGTCAACACCGCCACCGGCACCAATTCCGATAACGGGAATTTTAATACTTTGAGAAACTTCTTCGGCTAATTTAGCCGGAATTTTTTCAAGTACAAGAGCAAAACAACCCAATTCTTCTAACAATTTGGCATCTTTTTTCAATTGATTGGCTTCTTCTTCTTCCTTTGCACGTACCACATAAGTTCCGAACTTATGAATGGATTGCGGCATTAATCCGAGATGTCCCATGACAGGAATTCCGGCAGACAAAATTCTGATTACAGATTCTTTAACTTCCGCACCGCCCTCCAATTTCACAGCGTGTGCTCCTGTTTCTTTCATAATTCTGATGGCGGAATCCAAAGCATGTTTTGAATTTCCTTGATAGGTTCCGAAAGGCAAATCAACTACAACCAATGCTTTTTCAACGGCTCTCATAACCGATTTTGCATGGTAAATAATTTCATCCAATGTTAAAGGCAATGTTGTATCATATCCCGCCATTACATTTGCGGCGGAATCACCTACTAATATCACATCAATGCCGGCTTGATCGACTAATTTTGCTATTGAATAATCATAAGCCGTTAACATGGCAATTTTTTCGTTTTTCGCCTTCATGGCTTGTAAAACGTGCGTTGTTATTTTCCGTGCTGTTTTATGAATTGACATATCTTTACATTTTAAATTTATTTTATTTGATTTTTTTTATCATTTTCTTCATCAGATTGTTTTGTATCTTCGAGAATGGTATGCTCTTCTCGATTTTCAAGAGCTTTATTCAGAAACCGTTGCAATGACGGTTTATTAAGCAAAACAGCTACAAACATAATTCCGAACATATATAAAGGTTGATACATTTTTGTTAAATAAAAAGCAATTAAAGTCATTATAGCCGCAAATTCAAACAAAGAATAAATAATCATCATCGTTAAAAAATATTTTTCAGTATTTTGCTTTAAAGATTTTATTTTACTTGCTTGTTTTTTCCTATTATCATAAATTTTATAGGCAAGCGGAACAGAAATAATTACTGCAACATACGAGAGATACAAAAAAATGGTGTTAAAATCATCATTTGATTTAAGTGTTTCTTTCGGAACTTCAACAAGATAAAGATAAAACAGAGCAAAAAATCCGGCTAATTCCGCCAATAAAAAAAGCCAAATAAATGTATATAATTTATTTTTCTTATTTATGAATTTCAGATCATCTTCGTTATACATAATAAGTTATTTATTTAACATTCAATAATTTAATTTCATAAATCAATGTTGAAAACGGCGGGACATAATTTTGTAATCCTTCTTGTCCGTACGCAGTTTCAGACGGCGCAATCAACTTAATTTTATCACCGACTTTCATACTTTGAATCGCTTCATTCCATGCCGGGATCACATGTTCGTTGCCGAGAATAAAAGTAACCGGTTTTCCTTTATCTATTGAAGAATCAAAAATTTTACCGTTGATAAAGCTTCCCGTAAAATTTATTGTAACCTTTTTCCCTATTTCTGCTTTATAACCTTTTCCGGTTTTTAATTTTATAATATAAATGCCGCTTACAGTTGGTTTTTGTGTAATATTTTCAGCCGTAATATATTCCTTAAGAATTTGTTTTTCTTCTGCCTCTTTTTTAAGCATATATTGTTTATATTCCTTATTTAACTGATGTTCAGAGACAATATCAATAATTTTTACTTCAAATCGTAAATTCTCATCGGGAACGATAAAACTCGGAATACTGTCACGTTTTGTTTTTCTGTAAAAATTTTCGGCAGGAATAATAAACGATGCACTGTCACCTGTTTTTAATTTTTTTAAAGCATCTTGCATCATTCCGTCTTCATCAGCATCGCTCACTTGTACACGAAATTTTGAAAATAAGTTCTCTGAATTAAAAAGTAACGAATCCGTTTGAGTGAAATATTTTAATTTTAAATTCAGAATATTTCCTTTGATAACAGCTATTCCTTCAGGGTTTTCCGTTATAATTTTATATTTGAAACCGGTCGAATCATTTTTATAGTTATTTTCATTTTTACATGAAAATAAAATAAATACACTAACAAATAAAAAGAAAAATACTTTAATACAAGTCATCTTTACAATACTATGAAAAAACAAAGATAAAACTATAAATATTCATAAACAATAAATTCAGAAAACATATTAACTTTCAGTAATAACATCAAAAAAATTATAAAATATCTCATATTTTTCATTTTATTTCCTTTGAAAACATCTCTTTTAAATATCAAATAAATTACTTATCTTCATTTTTGATAGTTTCGTCAACAGTTTAACCATAATTTATCAAGTAATTTAATCATATTATCAAAAAAAACATATATTTTTACAAAATTTAAACAGTTGAATTACAATTTAATAGACAACTATATTAATTTATCCCATGTTTTTTTTATAAAATAAAGCTAATATTTTTTTTTTTAATAATTTTTAGTATAAATTTGTCATGAGTTTAATACTCATAAAGTGTTTTTTTCATAGTAAGTTTTAGGTTAGTTGTTAAAGGCGGAATTTTCAATTCCGCCTTTTTTTATTTACATTTATCGTAAAATTTTAATCAATGCAAAATGAAATATTAAAACTGATCCGCTTTTCGGAAACTCCTTTTGACAGTTTGATGCAACAAAGAATCCATCGAGTTTTGATTGTTTGCAGTGAATATGATTCCTTCAGCTTAGAAGAAGACGGCAGAATTGAAGAACAAATTTTTAACGAATATGTTTCATTAAATCTTCGATATCCGCCTCGAATTATGCATGCAGATACTGCAGAACAAGCATTAAGAAAAATGCAAAAAAACTATATTGATTTGGTTATAACCATGTTAAACGTAGGTCAAAAATTTGATGCTTTTGAATTTGCAAAAGAAATAAAACGCAAATATCCCGGAAAACCGGTCGTTGTTCTGACCCCTTTCTCCAGAGAAGTTTCCTTAATGTTAAGCCACGAAGATTTAAGCGGAATTGACTATGTTTTCAGTTGGTTGGGAAGTGCGGATATATTGCTTGCAATCATCAAATTACTTGAAGATAAAATGAATGTTGAAAGGGATATCAAAGCGGGCGTACAAGTAATACTCCTTGTTGAAGATTCTATTCGATATTATTCAGGATATTTAACTAATATGTACAAGATTTTGTTGGTACAATCTAAAAAATTTATGAAAGAAGGATTGAATGAACATCAACAAATGAGGAGAATGCGAGGAAGACCAAAAATAATGATGGCAAAAAATTATGAAGAAGCAACTGAAATTTATAATAAATATAAAAATAATTTACTCGGAATTATTTCTGATACGAAATTTCCGAGACACGGAAAAACGGATCCGGATGCCGGGATTCGATTTTTATCAAAAATTAAAAAAGACAATCGGTTCTTACCCTTATTATTACAATCGTCAAATATCGAAAATAAAAAAAGAGCGAAAGAATTAAAAGTTGGATTTATTCACAAATATTCGGAAAATTTAGCTCTGGAATTAAAAAATTTCATGAATCTGTATTTTGCATTCGGGGCTTTTCAATTTATCAATCCTACGACAAAAGAAGTCATCAGAAAAGCAATTAATTTGAAAGAAGTTCATGACAGTATTAAAGAAATTTCTGAGGAAAGTTTCAGATACCATATATCCAGAAATCATATCTCTAAATGGCTTTATGCCAGAGCATTATTTCCGCTTGCCGACTTCTTTGTCGGACTTAGAGAGCAAGATTTCAGCGGTGGTATAACTGAAATAAGACAATTTATTTATAATAATATTGCCAACTTTCGAAAATCACAGTCAAGAGGTGTTATTGCAGAATTTGACAAATATCATTTTGATGATTCAATAATTTTCTCACGAATGGGACAAGGTTCGCTAGGGGGAAAAGCAAGAGGTTTAGCATTTTTGGATTCATTAATAAAAAAATATCCCGAGCTTGATAAATTTCCGAATACCATTGTAAAAATTCCTAAAACAGTTGTTCTTTCCACTGAAATATTCGACAATTTTATGGAAGATAATAATTTGTATCCCTTTGCTTTGACAAATAAAAGCAATCAAGAGATTTTAGAAAGATTTGTTGTTTCAAAAATAAGGCAAGAAACGCAGGATAATTTAAAAATGCTTTTACAAGTGATAAAACAACCCCTTGCCGTTCGCTCGTCCAGCGTTCTTGAAGACTCACATTATCAGCCGTTTGCAGGAGTATATTCAACCTATATGATAGCTAATTCTGCCGATTCCGAAACAAATTTAAATCAACTTCTTATCGCAATAAAATCCGTTTATGCTTCCGTATTTTATAAAGAAACAAAAGCATACATGAAGGCTACCAAAAATTTAATAGATGAAGAAAAAATGGGTATTGTTTTACAGGAAGTTTGCGGAACAACATACGAAAATCGGTTTTATCCCACTTTTTCCGGTGTTATACGTTCCGTTAATTTTTATCCCATTGAAGATGAAAAACCGGAAGGAGGAATCGTAAATGTAGCTTTGGGACTAGGAAAACACATTGTTGAAGGAAAACGAACATTAAGATTTTCACCGAATCATCCGAAAAAAATTCTTCAACTGTCTTCTCCGGATATGGCTTTACGAGAAACACAAAAAACATTTTTTGCACTTGATTTATCTCCCGAAAGTTTTAAGGCATCAACGGATGACAGTATGAATTACAAATCATACCGCATTAAGCAAGCGGAAAAGGATGAATCAATTTATGATATTTCTTCAGTATATGATTTTCATGATAATGTATTAAAAGAAGGGAAAATTTATGAAGGAAAACGCATTATTACTTTCGCTAATATACTTAAACACAATTCATTCCCTTTGGCTGATATTGTTAAAGATGTAATGAGAATTTGTGAAAATGCCATGAATAATCCGGTGGAAATTGAATTTGCCGTCAACCTGAATCCTGAGAACAGCCCGTATAATTTTTTTAACCTTTTGCAAATACGTCCCATCGTTGAAAATATTATCGAAGATGAAATTGAGTTTTCGGATAGCGACATTTCGAATTCAATTCTATATTCCGAAAAAGTTCTGGGACACGGCGTTATAAAAAATATATACGATGTAATATATGTTAAACCCGACAAATTTGATTCGCTGAATAATCAAACATGTGTTGAAATTATTGAACGATTGAATAATCAAATGGTTGAAGAAGATAAGAATTACATTTTAATCGGTCCCGGCAGATGGGGTTCAAGCGATCCGTGGTTGGGCATACCTGTTGTGTGGTCACAAATTTCCGCTGCCCGGTTAATTGTGGAATCAGGACTGGAAAATTATCAGATTGAGCCAAGCCAAGGCACTCACTTTTTTCAAAATCTCACCTCTTTTAAAGTCGGATATTTCACCATAAATCCGTTTAAAAAAGACGGCTTTTGGGATTTAGATTTTTTATCTGAAGCTGAAGCTGTTTATGAAGATCATTTTGTAAAACACATTCGTTTTAACAGCGAACTTTTAATTAAAATTGACAGTAAAAGAAGCAAAGGCATTATTATAAAGCCTAATGATGATTAAATTCATTTCCCGCTGCCGAATTTTACGGCATTAATACCGTAATCATCACGTAAAACACGGAACTCGGTTCGACGATTCAGCTGATGGCAAATTTCTTTTTGCTCATCGGTTTCAAGTTTATTGATAAAAGTTTCGGTAAGCTTATCACCGTTTTTCAAAAATTTATATTTTGATAATATTTTCCTTCCGTTTTTAGTTTTTGCACTAATCATTTTCGGATTTTTCTCACCATTACCCACTGATGTTAGTCGATCAGCTTTTATCCCTTTCGAAATCAAATAATTCATTACGGATTGAGCCCGTCCTTCGGAAAGTTTCTGATTATACTCATCACCGCCTCGATAATCGGTGTTTGCCGACAGTTCAATAGTGATATGAGAATTAACAGTTAGAATTTTCACTAATTTATCCAAAGAAACCATAGATTCGGGACGTAAAGTCGTTTTTGCAACATCGTATTCTATATTAGGTAATTCAAAGGTGTTTTTTATCGGAGCCAAATCTAAAATAATGTCAAAGGTTTTACTTTTATTCAATCCTTTTGTAGAGCGATCGACAACAGCGCTCAAATATTTTGATTTTGAAGCTATCACGGTATAATCCGTTTTCGGATGCAAATTAAATCGAAATGTCCCGTCGGATGCAGACGTAATTTCGGATTCATGTCCGCTCGGACTTGTTAAATGAACTTTTGCATCAGGAAGAGGTGCATTTGAATTTGAATTTATGACTTTCCCTTTCATTACAAAAATTAAATCGGGCATTGAAAATTCATATAAATTTATGTATTTATCTCTGTCTGAACTTAAATAACCGAATTTCTTATTTTGATAAAAGCAAATACCGAAATCATCTTTCGGAGAATTAATCGGCGATTTCATGTTTTCAACTTCCCACGTTGTTCCGTTTTTTACGGCTTTAAAAATGTCGAGTCCGCCCATTCCGGGATGTCCGTCTGAGGCAAAATATAATGTTCCGTCATCACTTACGTACGGAAATTTTTCATTCCCTTTGGAATTAATTTTTGAACCCAAATTTTCAGGTTTGTTCCATTTTCCGTTCGAACTCGAACGTTTTACCACCCAAATATCTTTTCCGCCTCTGCATTTCATTCCGGGAATGCTGTCACTCACAAAATACATGGTCAATTCATCTTTTGATACCGCCGGATGTGCGACCGTTACACTGCTGTCACCCGTTAACTCAACTTCTTGCGGGTCAGACCAACCGCCTGCATTATACCGTGATTTATAAATTTTGCAGCCCATATTTGCATTTTCAGTTTGCTTACACATAGAATAATACATGGTACTTCCTTCATTTAAAATGACAGCTGCTCCTTCACTTCCCGGGGTATTCACATTGCCCTCAACAGGTACGGGAACACTCCATTTTCCTTTTCGATCTTTTTTTGCCGTAAAGATATCAGCGTAACTTTGTCCGGTAATATTGCTGGGATCTTTGCCGTGCGCACTTTCTCGTGTAGAAGAAAAATAAATTTCGGCTTTACTTTTCCCGAAAGACGGTGAGAAATCAGCATATTTTGAGTTAATATCTTCGACTTTTATAACGGACCAGCGTGTCGGATTTGCTATCCAATCAAGTGCAAAATCGCAGGATTTTTCTCCGATTTTTCCTCTTTCATCGGCAGGAATTAAATTTTGATATTTTTTAAATTGAATCTTTGCTTCATCATATTTTCCGAGAGATTTTAATGCATTGCCGTAATATAACCAAGCCAAGGGTTTTTCCACATTATATCTGACCGCTTTTCGATACCATTTGGCTGCTTTTCTGTTATTCATCATAATCCTGCCGCATTCACCCAGTTTGAATGCAACTTCTGCTTTTTCCGGTTTCGATGTTAGTTTTTCATACACTTTTTCATACGTTTCAGAAGCCAAAAAATATTCGCCGATTGCAAACGCTTCGTCAGCTTTTTTAATCATTCGTTTTTGAGAATAAGCATTAACGGAAATCAAAACAAAAGAAAGAAAGAAAATTACGGTTTTAATATTTTTCATGGTGAGAGGATTAAATGATAAAAGCAAAGATAAAAAAAATTAAAACAGAATAAAATATGATTGATAAATCACTAATTTTTTAAGTTAATATTTTTAATAAATAACTAATTATCTATCTTATTTCTATAAAATAAAAATATTTCCGCCTGACGAATTTCTGCTTGCACCCGTAACAGAGGCAAGTGTATTAATTTTTTCGATACTTCTTAAGAAACCCAAAAATGCAAAAATTATTGCTTCTTTAAAATCAATTATCTCTTTATCGGGAACAATCCATAAACATTCACTAAAATTTTGAAGTAAAGAAATAAAAAATCGATTATGTGTTCCGCCGCCTGTAACAAGAATTTTTCTTTTATTTTTTTGAACAATGCATTTGTTAAGCTGAAATGCCGTATGTTCGTAAAATGTTCTTAGAATATCTTCAACAGATATTTTATAGTGATTAAATATCGGTAAATAATAATCTTCGGCATATTCTCTGCCGAGTGATTTCGGAAATTTTTGATTATAATATTCAATATTATTCAATTCTTTTAAAAGTAGTTGATTTACTTTTCCTCTTTCTCCGATTTCACCGTCTTTATCAAATTCCTTCCCTACTGATTTTGCAAAATGATTAATTATAAAATTAAACGGACAAACATCATAAGCAACTCTTTTTTCTTCTTCATCATATGATATATTTGCAAAACCGCCTAAATTCAGACAATAATCATATTCCGAAAATAACAATTTATCCCCGATCGGAACCAAAGGTGCTCCTTGTCCGCCCAAAGCCGTATCAAGATTTCTGAAATCGGAAATAACCGGAATTCCGGTTTCGGCAGAAATAAATGCTCCGTCACCAATTTGAAATGTTATATTTTCTTCCGGATGATGAAATATCGTATGCCCGTGAGATGCAATAAAATCAGGCTTTATTGTATCTTGCAAAAAATCATTCGCTTTTTTCCCGATAAATGTTCCGTATTGTTTATGAAGCTTTATAAAGTCATAAGCATTAAGATTTTGTGCTTCCGAAAGTTGATTTTTCTTGTAATCATTGTAAGCAAAGAACCCTGTTTTTAATATCTTAAATGAATGATTTTTATTTGATTCTTCAAATGAACATAAAGCAAAGTCTAAACCATCGAGCGAGGTTCCTGACATAATACCGAGAATTATTTTTTTATTTTTAACGGATTTTTCAGACATTTTTATTCAAAATATTTAATTAAAAGCGCAAATTAAAAGCTAAAATCATTGATTTTCTAATAAAAATCAAATATATTAATAAAAAAATAAGTTTAAAATTAATTCAGGGTAAAATAGTCTTGACAAATTCAACCGGCAAATGCAACGTTTTGTTTACAAATTTATAAAATAGATTTTTAGGATTATCATACTTGACTAGATTTAGGCAGTCAAAAGTTCGATATTCATTGATTATTTAAAAAAATAAGTTTGAACAGTAAATGAAGAGCACCGGATAACATTTATAATGAACGACTTTGGAGACGTTTAAAATATGAAGATTTATATTTACGTTCATTTAAAAACGAAATCGGATTATATAAAAGAATTAAAACTTATTTTTGAGTTTTGAGTCCACTATAAAAAGTCATCCGATTAATGATTTTGCATAATGCTGATATTCATTTATCCTAATAGTCAGTTAATTACAAATTCATCGGATGACTAAGTTATCACTTTTTGACTTTTTGGAGTAGACTCAGTTTTATAACTTTGAGAGAAAAAATCAAGGAATTGCATAATAAATTTAATATAGTAATATTGCTTAATTTAAAAATATATGATATTATCTAAAACCAAAGTTTTAATCATTATAATGATTGCACTTATTTCATGTTCAAACAAAGAAATCATAGATTATAAATCAACAACTATAGATGTGATTCCGATACCGAATAAAGTAATGAAAGCAGCCGGTTTTTTTGAGATAAACAAAAAGACATCTCTGGTATTTGACCGTTCTTTGAAGAATTCTGCCGGCTTTTTTAAACAATATTTAACTAAGGGATTAGGCATTGAAATCTCAGGCAAATCGAAAAACTATTCAATTGTTTTTTCGCTTGATACTGCTATGGTCGGAATTGAATCCTATCGAATTACTATTGATAAAGAAAGCTTATTGATTGAATCACCAAGTGATATAGGCGCATTTTATGCTGTACAAACCTTACGGCAATTGCTTCCTCCTTCTTTCGAAAACGGAACTTACGGAAAAGACAAAGTAAGACTTGACTTATTAAAAATTGAAGATTCACCGAGATACGAGTACAGGGGTTTTATGCTTGATGTTGCACGTCACTTTTTTAATGCAGATGAAGTAAAGCATGTTATAGATTTGATCTCTGCTTATAAAATTAACAAATTGCATCTGCATTTAACAGATGACCAAGGTTGGAGAATTGAAATAAAATCGTGGCCGAATCTGACTGAAAGCGGTTCAAGATCTTCCGTCAATAATGAAAAAGGCGGTTTCTATACTCAAAAAGATTATTTAGAAATTCAAGCGTATGCCTTAAAAAAACACATTACTATAATTCCTGAAATAGATATGCCCGGACATATTAATGCCGCTTTGGCTTCCTACCCTGAGTTGAATTGTGATAACAAAGCAAGGGAACCGTACAGCGGAATCAAGGTGGGTTTCAGTTCGTTATGTATAAAAAATGATGTCACATATAAATTTGTTGATGATGTGATAAGAGAACTGTCGAGTATGACAACCGGTAATTATATTCACATAGGCGGCGATGAATCAAGAAAAACTGATAAAGATGATTATATCAATTTTATTAATAAAACAAGAGAGATTGTAGAATCATACGGTAAAGAGCCGATCGGTTGGGACGAAATAGTTGATGCCGATATTGAAAGCAATGCAATCGTACAATTTTGGGGGAAAGTAAAAAATGTAAAACTTGCCTCACAAAAGGGAGCAAAGATTATTATGTCGCCTTCTGATAAAATATATTTAGACATAAAATACAATGATTCAACAAAATTAGGATTAACATGGGCCGGACTAAACGATATTAAAGATGCCTATAATTGGAAACCGGATTCTTTAATTGAAGGAGTCAGCGGAAACAATATCTTAGGAGTTGAAGCACCCTTATGGACAGAAACAATTGTTACACCTAACGATTTAGAATATATGGTATTCCCTCGCCTGATCGGTGTTTCTGAAATTGCATGGTCTAAAGAAGAAAACCTAAATTGGAAAAACTATAAAGAACGTTTAAAGAAACATACTTTAAGATTGGATAATTTGAACATTAATTATTATAAATCAGAATACTTTAACCGGTAATCTTAACTCCGGTTAACGCAAAAATAAAGGTATTGTCTCTTATTTTAAATGGTAAATTTCCCGTATTTTTTATGATGTTTCTAAAGTAAAAAGTATTAAAATCTTTTATTGTCTATAATAGAATTTCGATAAATCTTGTATGGGAAAAAAATTGTTTTTAATATTTTATAAAATGATTTTTACTGATTTTTTAGACATTTTCATTAAATATTTAATAAAAAACAAAAATAAAAAGCTAAAATCATTGATTTTCTGAAAAAAATCAAATATATTTATAAAATAAACAATTATAAATTTTTTCAGGGTAAAATAGTCTTTATGTGTATTAAATTCAGAAAAACAATTTTATTAATTTAAAATCAGATATTATGAAAACTTTAAAATCAATTTTATTATCAGTAATCTTATTATCCGTTGTATTTACTTCATGCAACAAAAATAAAACAGCACCTGAATTACCGCCCGAATCAGCATTTGTTGCAAACTTTTCTGATTTTAATGACAACGGAAAAGCATTAGCGGATTCCACATCAGTAAATTGGGTACATGCTGCCATTAATGTTGGTGTTTGGAATGTTATAATTACTGTAGGCTTAGCTGTTCCTGTTGCGTCTTATATTGAAGCCGTAAAAAACCATGAAGCAGAATATCAAGGTGATAATACTTGGTTTTGGACGTATTCTTTTAATGCCGGAGTCAATACGTATACTGCAGAATTATACGGTTTTCTTAAATCGGAAACTGTTGAATGGAAAATGTATATTACAAAATCAGGTGAATACGAACATTTTTTATGGTACACAGGTATCAGTAATCTTGACGGGAATCACGGAACTTGGACTTTGTATAATAAACCGACAAATCCTACAGAATTGTTAGGTATTGAATGGAACAGAACAACGGACAGCACAGGAAATATCAAATATACCAACATTGTTCCCGGCGGAGCAGAAAACGGCGGATATATTTTCTACGGAAATGACAGTAATACGGATTTGAATGCCTATTATAACATTTATAACAAAGGTGAAGATAATTTAATTCAAATAGAATGGAGTCAAGCAAATCAAAACGGGCACGTAAAAAATACAAAATTTTTCGGAGACGATTTATGGCATTGCTGGGATGAAACCCATCAAGACGTTGATTGTAATTAGTGTCTGTCTATAAAGTCAAGCAAAAAGCAATATTTTTTGTTTCTGCCATAAATATGAAAAATAATAATGTGAAAATATTCACATTATTTAGATTGATTATAGATTAAGC
>Ga0164318_10004624_pt1 | contig 13250 bp, 11 predicted proteins | sample GuaBasSedimGuay9_FD_113734 | JGI IMG/M metagenome (GOLD analysis project Ga0164318, IMG submission 113734) | Subseafloor sediment microbial communities from Guaymas Basin, Gulf of California, Mexico - Guay9, Core 4571-4, 0-3 cm | ecosystem: Environmental > Aquatic > Marine > Hydrothermal vents...
ACTATCAGTACGTCGAAGTCATTTTTCAAGCGCAACGCAGGAGCCATGGGGCTATCCGCCGCCACAGTAGATTGCCCGTGAGAAATGCAGGCTAGAAACGGATGATGGAGAAATTCAGAGCGTTGCAAAGTTCTCGCTGGTATTGTGCACGTTTTTTAAGACAATCCGTATTTTTTTATTTTCAGCCCCAGGGTCTTTCTGTTGATTCCCAGGATGTCAGCCGCCCTTGTTTTCTTGCCCTTTGTTCGGCGAAGCACAAAATGGATGTATTTCTTTTCCAGTTCTTCCAGCGAAAAGAGTTCCTCGGAAAACATCTGAAATTCTCCCTGTCTCTGGGTGATAAAAGAAGGCAGGTCCCGAGGGCGGATCAAATCGGTTTCCTCAAGGATCAGGACCCTTTCAATGGTGTGCTCCAGCTCCCTTACATTACCCGGCCAGGCATATTCCTTCAGGATATCCATGGCTTCCCGCGATATGTTCGGGATAGGCTTTTTGAGCTTGTCTGAAAATTTTTCAAGGAAATGATGGGCAAGAAGCGGAATGTCATCCCTTCTTTTCCGAAGTGGCGGCAAATGAATGGGAACGACGCTGAGGCGGTAGTAAAGATCTTCACGGAATTCACCCTTCCGTACAGATTCCTCCAGATTCTTATTGGAGGCGGAGATTATTCTGATATCCAGCGTTATCTTTCGCTGGTCCCCAACCTTCATGAATTCCCTTTCCTGAACGACCCGGAGGAGTTTCGCCTGTATGTTGAGGCTCAAATTGGCGATTTCATCAAAAAAGAATGTGCCATGGTTGGCCAGTTCGAAGAATCCGTGTTTTGTCTGCACTGCTCCGGTGAATGATCCCTTTACATGGCCGAAGAGCTCGCTCTCAAGGAGATTTTCCACCAGAGAGGAACAGTCCACGGCAACGAATTCATTATCTTTCCTGTCGCTGTTGGCATGAATCGCCCTGGCCACCAATTCCTTGCCGGTACCGCTCTCACCGGTGATCATTACGGTGCTTCCCGTGGTAGCGACCTTGAGGATTTTTTCAAAGATCAGCTTCATTGGTTTGCTTTGACCGATAATCAGGTTATCCTTGGAGTCGATTTCGAGGCCAAGTGCACTGACCGTTGGACGTGTGGGAGAATGGTGGTGGGAGAGGGATTTCTTAAGGGCGGCGTCAAGGTCATCCAGGCGAAATGGTTTTACCAGGTAGTCGAGGGCCCCGAGCTTAATGCAGTGTACTGCGGAATCGATGGTGGGATAGCCGGTAATCATGATGACAGCGGTTTCCGGCGCGCGGAGGCGTATCTGCTGGAGCACGGAGACACCGTCCATGTCAGGAAGGCGTATGTCTAGGAGCACAAGGTCAAAAGAATGGTGATCCAGGAGATCGAGTGCTTCCTGTCCATGAGATGCGAGTTTTGCAGTTATGTGCCGGTTTTCCAGGGCGCGCTGAATGCCATGCCGGACAACGGGTTCGTCATCCACCACCAGTACCTGCTGTATGTCATCCAACTCGTTTTCTATCATCGTCAGTGCTCAAACTAAATATTGAGCTATTCCCTCTTGCCTTTTTCCTTGTTCCTAATTTTCCACAATCATGGGAAGTCGGATCCTGAAGGTGCTTCCCTTCCCGGGCGTGCTTTCCACCTCAATAGTTCCATTGTGTGCTTCTATCACACTTTTTACTATGGCCAGGCCGAGACCCGTACCAATGACCTTCCTGGTTTCCGGGTGTTTTACACGGTAAAACTTGTCAAAAATCTTGGGCAACTCTTCCTCGGGAATGCCCACGCCCGTGTCACTTATCTCGATCTCCATGAATTCCCCTAAACCGGCGGCGCGGACAGCCACAGTCCCCCCGTTGGGAGAGTAATTAATGGCGTTGGTCAGGAGATTATTCAGAACCTCTTCCATGTTTTTTGGATCGGCCTGGACAGGTTTGAGATCATGGAATTCACTGGTGATGGTGATGCCCTGTTTTTTTGCCCTTGGATCAAGCAGGGTTATTGCCTCCTGGATCAGTCTTGCCAGATCAGTGGGAACCCTGCGCTGTACATATTTTCCGGCCTCAATCTTCGCGATGTCGAGGAGGTCATTGATTAGGTCGAGGAGTGCGTCAATCTTGTTCATCCCCCGGGATATATAGTCTTTCTGCTTCTCGTTCAGCGGACCGGTCAACCCTTCAAGAATCACACTCTGAAGCTGCCTGATGGAAACCAGCGGGCTTCTCAGCTCATGGGCGACCATGTTTACGAAGTCGGTTTTCATCTGATCGAGCTGCTTGAACGGAGTTATGTCTTCAAGAACCGTCACCGTACCCATGATATCTCCCTGCGGCCCTGTGGCCGGGGCAGAAATGGCGCGCAAGGCCCTGGCTCCGGCCTGGATTTCCTGCGTAACCCACTCGCTTTTTCCCTCACGCTGGTTCAGGATTGATGCGAGGGTTTCAATGAGCACCTGGTCGCTGATAATGCTGGAGATTGCGACCGGCGCTTCTATTTCTTCCTTGATGTCAAGAAGCTGCATGAAAACAGGGTTGTGCAGGACTACTTCCATGCTGCGGTTTGTGACCATGACCCCATTCGCCATGCAATTGATCATTGTCCGCAGGCGACTCTTTTCCAGGTGGAGATCATAGAGATTGCGGATGTTCTCCTCCTGGTATTTTCGAGCCTGCTGTTCCAGTTTCCGCTTTTCACTGGCGCGCCTCACCGTAGCGAGGAATTGATCAATTTGAAAGGGCTTGGTGATAAAATCATAGGCGCCGTTTTTCATACATTCTACCGCGGTATCAACAGTCCCGTGTCCCGTGATGATAATGACGGGAAGATCAGGATGCCGCTCCTGTACGGCCTGGAGAACCTCTTCCCCGCTGAGAACAGGCATCTTCAGGTCCAGGAGGATCAGGTCGATTGATTCCTTTTCGAGGATTTCAAGGGCCTGTTGACCATTTTCGGCCGTACACACGTGATAATCCTTTGCGGTTAACACGCGATGGCAGCCTTCCCGTATGGGTCTTTCATCATCAACCACCAGAATGCGAATCAGATCACTCATAATCATCCATCCCAACAAAGACAGGTTGTTCGCCGCAGGATTCAGTAAACTCGCAGGGCAATTCAATGGTAAATATGGTCCCCCCTCCAGGGGGGCATTCCACGTGGATTTGTCCACCATGAAGCTTGACAATCCTCTGGGAGATGCTCAGGCCCAGCCCAGTGCCTTTTCCGGCCGGTTTGGTGGTGTAAAACATTTCGAATATCTCCTGACGGTCTTTTTCAGGAATGCCGGGCCCGGTATCCTGGACCGTGAACAGAAACATGCCCTTTTCATGGTCATAGGCGGCGGAGATTGATAGCTCGCCTTTTCCTTCCATGGCATCGGCCGCATTAACAAACAAATTCGTAAAGACCTGCTGCAGTTGTCCCATGTCGCCGACAAGTTCAGGCAGGTCCGGCTCGAAATGTTTCTTTATCTGTATATTCTGAAACGAAGCCTGATGGATCATGAGATTCAGGCACTTGTTGATGAACTGCTCCACGTTGAAAGAGGACGTCTTCCCAACGGATTGGCGGCTGAATTCCAGCAGCTCTGATACGATTTGTTTGCAGCGGAGCGTTTGATCTATTATTTCCTGGATGTCCGTCAAATACTGGACATTGTCCTGCAGGGATTCCTTGAGCAGTTCAGCGTAGATGAGTATTCCTGACAGGGGATTGTTTATTTCATGGGCTATGCCGGCCGCCATGTTTCCTATGGAGGCAATTTTTTCAGATTGCACGAGTTGAAAGTGAGTATCTTCCAATTCTTTCTGCATCCTGAGGACTTCTCGCATATCAGTGAATATGCCGACGCTCCCTTTTTCCTCTCCATCAATGGTAATGATGGATGCGGTCAGGGTTATGGGGATCTTTTCTCCATTTTTGGCGGTAATGGTCATACTGGTAGGGTTGAGTTTCCCCACCGGGCCAAAGGAGTCACTCCTCATTTTTCGCATGTTTTCCCTGGCCACGTCCATGTCATAAAACCGGCTCAGATGCCCGCCATCCATAATTTCTTTGGCAGGATAACCGGTCAGTCGTTCCATTCCCTCGTTGAAGATGAGGACATACCCCTTTGTATCCACAACGACAATTCCGTCCACGGTACTCTGAATGACATGCTGGAGAAATATACTCGATTTTTGAGCTTCTGCTTCCAGTTGGATCCGGTCAGTAACATCCCTGGCCGTTTCCAGGAATTGGACAATATTCCCGTTTTTGTCAAAGATAGGTGAGACAGTGATGGCATCGTACCGAGTTTCTCCATCAGGTGTCTTTATCTCATGAATGGTGCTGATGAAGTGTCTTTTTTCCCTGACCTCCTCCATGTAACAGCGTCGCCCAGCCTCCCTGCAGGGCTGTTCCAGGCCATACCGTATTTCATGGCATATTTTTCCAAGCACTGAATCGTTGTTGAGCTTTCGCTTTTCCAGGAAAGTTCGGTTAACCCGGTGAATAGTCTTGTCCGGGTTAACCACCATAATCCGGTAGGGAAGGGAATCCAGGATGGTCTGGACATCAGCCGGTTGCTGCGGATTGATTGCCTGGGCGGGCCTGCGCTGTACCTTGTCCTCTAATGTATGTTTTCGGCCTTTATTCATGGGATGGTTTTACGTGCTCCTGATCCTTTTGAGAAGCTTATTTTCGAGTTCGACGATAATGGTTCGAAATGCCGCGCTTTGGGAGACAGACCCTGAATTATTCCACCCCTTCTCCAATGCCTCGTCCCTCTTCTCCCTGAACTGCTCCAGGCTGGTCGCCATGGAACTCCAGGCGAACAGTTTCTGGAGCACGTGCCGTTCTGGAGCACTCAAGTCCCTGTCCGTGTCAAATGTTTTTCCTGCCTCTGTTTTGATAATCATGGGCTGATAGTATGGTCAAGGAGTTCAGTACGTCACGAACAAATCTGCCTCGCTACGAAAGCACGTGAGAAATGCGGACTAATCTCGTTATTATACATGTTTTGGGGCAAAAAGAAAGGCCCGGAAGGAAAACCTTTTCCTCCAGGGCCTTGTGGAGACACCTTCATTCTTGAGGCAAATTAAATCTCTGGCCGCGGCAGGACCCCGGCTCTCTCTGCAATTTCAGGGACCCGATGCTCCCACTCAATGGCCATGAGATGGACGCCTGCAATTCCTTCCATTTCTTTAAATTCCTCGATCTGTTCAATGGCAAACCGGATCCCTTCCTCTGCAACCTTGCCTTTTCCGGCTCCCTGGAGCCTTTTTATGAGTTCTTCCGGAACATCCATGCCGGGAACCTGTTTCGCCATGTACCGCGCCATACCAACGCTTTTCATGGGGGTTACGCCTGCAAGAATAGCGCATTTTTCATGAAGACCCATGTCAACAACCTGCTTCATAAATTCCCTGAATCTCTTCATGTTGTATATGCATTGGGTTTGGACAAAGTCAGCTCCTGCGGCAATTTTCTTGGCAAGCCGGTAAACCCTGAACTCGCTCGGGTCTCCAAAGGGATTTGATGCAGCCCCGATAAAAAGCCTTGGAGAAACATCAATATCCTGCCCATTGAGGAATTTCCCCTCGTCCCGCATCAGCTTCACCATATTGATCAACTGCATAGAGTCAATATCAAAAACATTCTTGCTTCCGGGATGATTTCCGAATTTCTGGTGATCCCCGGAAAGACAGAGCATATTTCGTATGCCGTGGGCGTAAATCCCAAGGATATCGCTCTGCATGGCCAGGCGGTTTCTGTCTCTGCAGACCATCTGAAAATTTGGCTCCAGGCCTTCCTGGAGGAGGACAAGGGATGCCGCCCAGCTTGACATGCGCACCACGGCCGTTTGATTGTCGGTTACATTCACGGCATCGACACAGCCCTTCAGGTGTTTGGCCTTTTCCTTCAACGCTTCGACGTTCGCTCCCTGCGGAGGACCACATTCTCCGGTAAAGGCGAAGTGACCTGCCTTCAGCACTTTTTCCAGGTTGCTCTCTGCTTTGTATTCGCTCATTTTACCAGTTCCTCCCTGATCATTCTTCTGGGTCCACCGTCCCGCGCTGTGGTCCAGTCCTTGGCGGGTCTGAATTGAAGGAGATCATCGAGTCGGCCTTCCTGCATGAGTTTTCGCACGATCATATCCCAGACACAGTCAACGTCCTTGGCAATCTCGCATTTTCCCCCCGCAGATCCTCCGCAGGGACCGTTAAGCAGGCTCTTGGAACAACGGGCTATGGGACAGAGCCCTCCAAAATAGTGGACAACGCAGGTTCCGCATCCTGCACATCTTTCCGCCCAGACGCCGTGTTCAACGGCTCCCCCCATGAATTTGGTGTTAACGCCGGGAAAAATCCTCTTGGCGGGATAACGCTCCGAGAGAAACTGAGGCCCAACGCCGCATGCAATCGATATGACCGCATCATAGGGCGTAACAATATCTTCCAATTCATCCACGTATTCAGGGTCGCACTGCCGCTCGAGTGTGTGTTCCCCCACTTCGAGGTCTCTTCCGTCCCTCTTGGCCGCGATTCTCAGCGTTGAGGCAAGAATTCCGACTTCTTTTGAGCCACCGACATTGCAAACGGTGACGCAGCCTTTACAGCCAACGACCAGGATTTTATGAAAATCCTTGGTCATTTCCAGAATTTCCTTGATCGGTTTCGGTTCCGCGATAATCATGCTCGTACCTCACAGAAATCTAAGGGTTGATTTTTTTCGGCAGGGGGCCCAATGTCTTCAATCTCTCAACCATATCACGCGCCATGTCCACGAAATCCTGGCCCCTTGCCGCAGAGAAACTGAAGACATCGATTCTTTCAGGTTCAATATCCAGCTCGCTCAGGATCTTTTTGGCATGTTCGACACGCTTTCGGGCTTTGGCAATACCGCTGATATACTGGCAACTGTCTTCCTGACAGCCTGCCACGTACACACCGTCAATCCCGTTTTCAAACGGTTTCAGCAGGTGTAGAATTTCTACGCGCCCTGTGCACGGCACCTGCACAAGTTTTACGTTTTCCGGCAAAATTTTTTCCATTCTGTGTGCAACTTCGGCTGCCGAGGACGCACAGTTGCTGCAACAAAATGCGACAATCTTCGGGTCATAGTTTTTTTCCATCTGTATTAACTCCTTCTTCCTCACTGCTCTAAAAGGATCAGCGGCGCTTGGTTCAGCATCTCGTCACTGCAACTGGTCATAATAATCGCCTTCCCGGGGCATTCCGCCACGCACATACCGCAGCCTCTACAGAGGGCGGGATCAATAAAGGCCGCGCCAAGGTCATGGTCAATGACGGGAACGTGGAACGGACAGGTTCTGACACAGGTACAGCATACCGCACATTTTTCTGTTCGCACTTCTGCCACAAGACCGCCTGTCCGGACCGTATCCTGCTTCAGGATCTCAAGGGCTCTGGCAGCCGCTCCCCTGGCCTGGGTAATGCTTTCCCCTGTGTCTTTTGGATAGTGGGCAAGTCCGGCAAGGTAGACCCCCGGTCTTGAGGTTTCCATTGGGCGCATCTTTTGGGGAGATTCAGCAACGAAGCCGTCAGGGTCCAGCTCGACCTGAAATATTTCCGCTATGGTAGATGTATCATTCGGGATAATTGCACTCTGGAGTGAGACGAAGTCCGCCTGGATGGAAATTGATTTTTCCAGAATGGAATCATGCACGATAACCTGGAGTACGCCTTCCTTGGAGGTGGGTTCAACGGTTGGTTTGTGTTCAAGGTCATAGCGGACAAAAATGACGCCTTTTTCCCTTGCCTCTCGGTAGAGAGACTCACGTTCACCGAAGGTGCGCATTTCTCGGTAAAGGATAAAGATATCCATGTCAGGATTCTTGGATTTCAAGTCTATGGCAGTGCGTACGGAAAACGTGCAGCAGAAATTACTGCAATAGGGACGCTCAGGCTCACGTGATCCGACACACTGGATAAAAACCGCGCACTTGGCCTTATAAAGGGGATCCGGGTCGGACAGGAGCTTTTCCCCAAGTTTATCCCAGGTGTAAATGTTGCTGTTTTGGCCGTATGCATGTTCCGAAGGAGTGGATGCTTTCCCACCTGTAGCCAGGATGGTAACACCGTGAGCCACATCAATCTCCTTACCATTCTGTGCAAGGGTGGTGAGGAAGCTTCCGGCAAACCCCTTGGTGTCCTTAACTGTTGTGTTGAGCAGGACCTCGATCCCCGGATTTTTTTCAACCTGTGAGATGACTTCCTTCAGGTACTCACTGACATCAAATCCCTGCCAGGTACGCACGACGTGAGAAGCGTTTCCTCCAAGTTTTTCCTGTTTTTCCACCAGGGTTACGGGAAAACCGCTTCCGGCCACGGCAAGGGCGCTTTCAAGACCGGCGAGGCCACCGCCCACAATCAGGGCGCGTTTTTCCACAGGGATATTTTTTATGTCCGGGGGTGTCATGAAAGCAGACCGGGCGACGCCCATTCGTATCAAATCCTTGAGTTGCGAGGCGGCCGGGGTGACCTCCCTGTTTCTCAGATCCACCATTTCATACAGGAATGGATTCAGGCCCGCCAACCTGAGTGCATCTTCCAGAAGGCTCTTATGGGTGACGGGGGTGCAGCTCGCGAACACAACACGATTCCCTTTGCTGCTTTTGATGCTTTCCACGAGACTGCCGAGGAGGTCTCCGGTCACCCCGGAGACCGCGGTCACATCCGGCAGTGTAGACGCGTATTCCTGGATAACCTTTCCGATAGAATCATCCATCCCTGGACAGAGATGATAGGCGACAAGTATCCGTGGCGGGTCCGCAGGGACAGGGGACGGGTCGGGATAGGTCCGGGGCCCTGAAAAGGGTACGGGCTCCAGGAGATCAATGACCTCGGAAACAGAAGCGCTGGCCTCTATCAATGAATGGGTGATGTCGAGAGGACCATTGATGCCTCCACAAGCGAAAATTCCAGGGATACTGGTAACCGTTGATGAAAAGGGCTTTGAAGCAAGATAGCGGCCTTCATTGAGTTCCAGTCCCAGACCTTCCGCAAGAGAAATTGCCTGGGCAGAAGGCCTGATGCCAACGGAGAGGACGACCATGTCAAATGTTTCCCGTTTTGCCTCTCCTGATTTATCAGCATAGGTAATGAGGAGATCATCATTGTCGGCATCTGGTGTTACCGAGTGGACACGGGAGCGAATCAACCGGACGCCCAGGTCCACGGCCTGGTTAAAGTAGCGCTCCCATCCCTTTCCATGGGTTCTCATGTCCATAAAAAAGATGGTTGTCTCAGTGTCTCCATTTCCTTCCTTTATGTTTACTGCTTCTTTGAGTGCGTACATGCAGCACACAGAAGAACAGTAGGGGGCATCGCATCGATTGATATCACGTGATCCCACGCATTGAAGCCAGGCAATTTTCTTCGGAGGCTTATTGTCGGAAGGGCGAAGGACTTTCCCCTGTTGAGGGCCGGTAGGCTTTTGCATTTCTTCGAATTCCACACTGGTGATAACATTTGACAGGTGCCCGTAGGCATAGGTGTCAAAACTTGTGGGATCGAAGGGTTCGAGACCCGCTGCAAGGATGATTGCGCCGGTCTTTATTTTTTTTTCTTTCCCGTCAGTTTCCAGCGCAACCTGGAAATCACCTGCTTTCCCTGACACATCCTGCACGCTCGTGTTTAACATCACCTTGATATTTGGGTCCAGTTCACACAAAGAGATCCGGGTATCTATCTTACAGCATGAGCAGAGGGGAAATATCCTGTGAAGATGGGGAATCATCCCTCCGAGCGAAGCAGAGCGCTCCACGAGATACGTCCCAAATCCCGCGGCTGAAAGATCCAGTGCGGCCTGAATCCCCGCGACACCTCCTCCGATCACCATCACCGGGCCTTGAGGTTTTTCTTGTGCCATAGCATTTATCTCCTGATTCGGTTGAGGTTCCTTTATAATCCCAAAAAGTCAAAAGCGCAAGGGTGAGACAATAGAATCTAAGCCATAAAAAAACGAGGCAATTTTCCTCGCTTGAGGTATTATTACCCACCCTTGTGAATTTTTTTTCATGCCACAGGCCAGGGCTTGTGTCAAGGGAAATATTTGTGATATAAACCGAATCACTTTGTCGTTCACTATTGGAATTTCAGCGTTGTTTTGACCTGTGAAATTGGTTTTCACGTTTCTTAGCCCGCATTTCTCACGGGCCTTCGTAGCGAGGTGGTGGAGAGGGCGATGGATTGACCGTGAGAAATACGGGTTAAAAGAGAGAGGTCTATCTGTGGCGGGCCATCTTTATCTGGTTATTCGTTTTTTCCTGTGATAACATTGCCAGTACCTTGTTTGAGTGGTTTTTCGCAAAGGGTTGAATAATCGATATTGCTCTGATATCCTTTTCTCGTCATAAGTGTTCAAGAGTCCATTTTTTTCGGAGTCCTCAACCTTGGACTCCGGACTTTAAACCGTAAACGAATACGAGAGAATCTACGAGGAAATGCCCATATACGAATACAGATGCCTTGAATGCGGAACCACCTTTCAGCAGCTCATCCTGCACAAAAGAGAGGAAGAGCAGCTCTGCTGTCCAGACTGTGGGGAAAAAAAGCTTCAAAAGCTCATTTCACGGGTCGCATATCATGTATCCGAGGCTGATCGCCTTGCAGAATATCGTCCCGGGACCCGGCAGGATGACAGCTTTTACAAGGACAGCCGCAACATCGGCCTCCAGGCAAAAAAACGTGCCCAGCAGATGGGCGTGGACCTGGGCAGCGGATTTGAGGAAAAGCTGGAGAAGTTAAGAACCGATCCGGGGAGTGTAATTAAAGATAGCGAATAGCTGTCCCCTGGAGGGGCGTATCTGTAAGGAGGGAAAAAAAGAACATGGTCAGTGAAGGAGATCTGGTCCTGGTGTATTACCAGGACCAGCCCGCTGTTTATGCCAGGATCGAATATATTGATCCGGACATCAAGAAGGACTGGTATCAGGTGACGTTGCAGTTGCTGACTATCCCTTCCCAGACGGTTACGTGGATACTCAGGGCCTCTTATATTGATGGTGCGCCTTTTACCATGGGAGGCAAGGCGATGCACCTGGAGGAAGTGAAACGGATCACCCGCCAGGAAAAAAATAAAGAAGAGAAGCCGTCGAAAAAGACGCAGGGGCATGGGGGAAAGGTAATCCCCTTCAAGAAAAATTAACCACAGTGGAGAAATTGCATGTCTGCGCCCGCCATTTTTGTTATCCGCCTTGTTACCTCCATGTTGATGGCGCTGTTCATTTCCTATTTTTTCTTCCAGAAAAAATCCTTGCTGCTCGTGGCAGGCCTGGCCCTGGCCCTTTTTGGCCTGGCATATGTTTTTGAATACGCCCGAAAACGAAACAGGGATGATTGATTGTCGCGAAGTTTCAAGTGTTACGCGTAAGAGATTTGTATATAAAATATTTTAGAAAATGAGAGGAAATAAAGATGAGTGAAAAGAAAAAATATGTCTATGCCTTTGAGGAAGGTGATGGAACGAACAAAAAACTACTGGGCGGAAAGGGTGCGAATCTCTGTCAAATGAGCCAGATTGGTCTTCCTGTTCCCCCTGGGTTTGTCATTACAACGGAGGCATGCCTGACATACCTTGCCCAGAAGAAAAAGGAGCTGACCCCTGGGCTGATGGGCCAGATCCGGGAAGCCATGGCTGATCTGGAAAAAAAGACAGGCAAGGGTTTCGGCGATCCCGGGAATCCTCTGCTTGTTTCAGTGCGGTCAGGTGCCGCCATCTCCATGCCTGGGATGATGGATACTATCCTGAATCTCGGGCTCAATGACAAGACCGTAAAAGGTCTCATAAAGAAGACCGGGAATGAGCGTTTCGTGTATGACGCTTACCGCCGTCTGATACAATTGTTCGGAAGCGTTGGCTTGAGAATAAGGGGAGAAAAGTTTGATATTTTGTTCGATGAGATAAAGAAAAAATATAAAGCGGAAGATGATATTTCGCTCGGTGTGGATGGGCTCGTTGAAACCTGTGATCGTTTCCTTGAACTGGTGAAAAAGGAGAGTGGCAGGCCGTTTCCACAGGATCCGTACGTGCAATTGCAGATCGCGGTGGAAGCGGTGTTCAGGTCATGGATGGGCAAGCGGGCCCGGGATTACCGGAAGGAATTTAACATTACCAAGGACATGGCAAATGGGACCGCCGTTAATATCTGCACCATGGTATTTGGAAATATGGGCGATGACAGTGCAACCGGTGTTGCATTCACCAGAAACCCCGCCACCGGGGAAAATCGTCTCTACGGTGAGTACATGATCAACGCCCAGGGAGAGGATGTGGTGGCAGGAATCCGGACACCTAAACCCATCAGGGAACTGCGTCGAGAGATGCCCGAAATCTACAAGGAATTGGAGAACCTGCGTCACACCCTTGAAGACTATTATCGGGAGGTGCAGGATTTTGAATTTACCATTGAAAAAGGAAAACTTTATTGTCTTCAGACAAGAAACGGAAAAATGAATGCTTCCGCCTTTATCAAGACCTCCATTGATATGGTCAACGAGGGGCTGATCTCCGAGAATGAAGCTATATTGAGGATTCAGCCTGATATGCTTGCCCAGATGCTTCATCCCAGGCTTGATACAAAGGCAAAGGTGGAGGTCCTTGCCCAGGGCCTGCCGGCTTCTCCCGGGGCTGCGTCCGGTAAAATGGTCTTTGACGCAGACAAGGCTGAAACAAAGGCAAAGTTGGGGGAAAAGGTCATCCTGGTGCGAGAAGAAACAAAGCCGGAAGATATCCACGGGTTTTTTGCGGCACAGGGCATCCTCACGAGCAGGGGAGGGAAGACGTCGCATGCCGCCGTCGTGGCGCGGAGTATGGGAAAACCATGCGTCTCCGGTTGCGAGAGCATCCAGATAAACCACCTGACCAGGGAGGCGATTATCTCGGGCATGAATTTTCGCGAGGGTGACCTTATTACCATAGACGGAACGAGCGGAAACGTATATGCGGGGACTGTCCCCACCATAGAACCGGAATTTGTAGAAGACCTGCTGGTTCTCCTGGAATGGGCGGATGACATCAGTGAAATTGGAGTAAAGGCAAACGCAGATACACCCGAGGCCGCGGAAAAGGCAAAGAAGTATGGGGCCCTGGGTATAGGATTGTGCAGGACTGAGCGGATGTTTAACCAGCCCAAGCGGTTGCCCATTGTCCAGGAAATGATCCTTGCGGACACCGTAAAAGAGAGAAAGGCGGCCCTGGATCGCCTCCTTCCTTTTCAACGGGATGATTTCAGGGAGATTTTTCG
>Ga0164318_10004625_pt1 | contig 13249 bp, 8 predicted proteins | sample GuaBasSedimGuay9_FD_113734 | JGI IMG/M metagenome (GOLD analysis project Ga0164318, IMG submission 113734) | Subseafloor sediment microbial communities from Guaymas Basin, Gulf of California, Mexico - Guay9, Core 4571-4, 0-3 cm | ecosystem: Environmental > Aquatic > Marine > Hydrothermal vents >...
GACGGTTTTCTTGCTCATCTTAATGAAATCGAACTGAGCGTAATATTAATAGGTCTTATTTTCGAACCCCGTAAAGGGGATCATGTCCCGTTTTATTCGAAACATATAAAGAAATTAATCCACCAGACAGATTCATACAGCAATTTTATCTACCGCAAAGAACACAAATACCGCATACGGCCGTATTCCAAGCTGTGTCATTTTAATCTCGCACCCGCGCTTGAAGCCTGGTTAAAGGGGAAAAAGTTTCATGAAATCCTAGAAATAGTTCCTGTTGATGAAGGAGAAATTGTGAGGTATTTTCGTATGGTTATTCAACTCCTAAGGCAGATCAATAATGCTTACGGCGTAGAACCTCATCTTCAGGCAACCGCACGTAAAGCCCTCCACCTTATTAATAAAGACATTATTGACGCAAAAAAACAATTGCGGGTATAGCCGCACAGCTTGGAATGCAGGCTACTTAAAAGGATTCTCAAAAAGGGCCTGTATAAAATTTTTTGTATGTGCCTCAGGAGAAGTTGGAGGATATGACTGCGGAGTTGAACAGGACGCTAAGATAAGCATCAAAAATAAAACCGTAAAAACAATATGTAATGTCTTATATCTTCTATACTTCATTACTCACCTCGATTTTCCATCAATGACTCTAAGATACCACATATTACAGGAGTGTCAATTCATAATCTTAAGTCTTCCCTAATGCGTATCTTTCTTACTCTTTAATATTTTTATGACGTTCATTTTCGTCATAAAAATCAAGCTCATTTACCGGCAAAATAACGGAAGTCCCGATATTTACTAAATGGGCGGCAGTACGTTTAAAATATCTTGCAATTAATGTAAGACATACGGAAAGATTAGACGACAAGTTCCCCTGTGCCAGCTTTTTAATCGCCTTTTCACACTTGAGAACAATTTCCCTCTCAAGCCCTTGTATCTGGCGAGCTAACTCCTCATCGGATTTAATAAACGCACTGCGTGTCTTCTCTGCAAGTGAAATAAGTTTTCTGTCAGCTTCATCAAAATACGAACGGAACAACTCCTCATCAAGAGGTTCGGCCAGGAGTTCACTGACTTCAAATAAATTTTTTGCATAATCACCGAGCCGCTCAGCATCTTTAGTGACGCTCATTAGCACCAGACAAACCGTAATATCAACCGAAGGCTGCAATGCCAGGTGTTCGACAATTCTTGTCCTGATACTCTTTTCCAGTTCATTTATTTTCCTATCAACAGCATAAATTTTATCCCTTAGCTCGGCCTCGGGCTTACCCTCAATTAACTTTTCACGTACAGACTTGAACATGTCTTCAGCATCGACCATCATGGTCTCAAATTCTTTGAGCACGCTTGATAAAAAATCTTTGCCCTTCCAAAAGTTTAATAAATTTTTAAACATCGCCATCCCCCCCCTAAATTAAAAAAGCTTAGATAATAAAATAAGTATAAAAGGAATAATAAAAAAAATACAAATAACATAAATAAACGCATACTTCCGTGATTTAAATGATATCTCGCCTAGCTTGTAAGCCTCCTTTAAGATTATATTGCGCATAAACTTAAACGGGTAAAAAATAAGTATTCCTATAGTGTTAAAAATCAAATGGACAAATGCAATACTAACTCCTGCGCTGGTCCCTGCTAACGAAGCTAATATAGCAGTAATTGTCGTACCAAGATTAGCACCCAAGGTCACGGGCATCATCTGCTCTAATGTAATAATACCTGATGCAGCAAGAGGAACCATTAGGGATGTAGTTACAGAGCTGCTTTGTATAATAGCTGTAAAAATAGCCCCCATACAAATTCCTATTATGCCACTTCTCCCTAATACCTTTGTTAATACTGCTTCCGTTCTTTTAATCACAAGTGTTTTCATTATTCTCACAATAAAAAACAGGGCAACGAATAATATAACTAATGATAACACTAATATTAAAATATATGCCAAGGTTTTAGGAAGGTTAAGGCAGACTATAAAAAATGAATCAACCAACTCAATCACCGGTTTTAGGGCAGCCTTAAGAGGACTGGTAAATTGAAATGCAGACGATTGGGTAAACATGCCGCTTAAAAGGTAAGCAGATTTTTCGAGAAAATGTGTAATCATCTCCAGAGGAAAAAGGACGATAACACAACTTACGTTAAAGATATCATGAATCAGAGCGCCTGAAAACGCCCTCCTGAACTCTTCTTTCCTTGTAACGTGAGCGAAAGATACTAATGTATTAGTTACTGAAGTACCTATATTGGCACCCATAACAATAGGTATAGCACCCGTTACAGTAAGCGTTCCTGCGGAAACCATTCCCACAACAATAGAAGTTGTGGTTGAAGAGCTTTGTATAATACTTGTTGCTAAAATACCTATGAAAAGTGCAATGAATGGATTGGAAGTTGTACGAATAAGACTCTCAGCAAACCCGCTGCCAAAACTTTTTAAGGCATGCCCCATTAAATTAATGCTTAGTAGAAAAAAGTAAAGCAAGACACAAATCAGGAGTGTATTAAATATAGCTCTTCCGAGTCTTTTCATTGTTGTTTGATTTAAAAATAAAAGGAATGTTAATTATTAAATCATTATAAGCACTTTACTTGTAACATAATAAAAATAACAAGTCAAGGAGAAGATAAAACATATTTCAGCAACAAAGAGTCAAATTTTTACGCATTAGTTTTAACAAATATCCTTCACGGCTTGAGGCTGATGAAACTAAAATTTCCTTGACCCTTAGCTTATCCATAATATAAGACAAAACAAAAGAACCTGCATAAACAATATTCTCTCGTTTATTAACATCCATATCATGAATATTCGGTTTTGAAGAAATTAATACATCTTTTATCTCTTTAATGTTTAAAGGGATTGGTTTTTCAAAATTTTTATTTCCCTTCATCTCTTCTTTTTTATACTCGAATGCAAAATACCTCAGGAACCCGCACGTACCGTAACAAGCATCAAATTTCTTCTTCGCCAAATAAGAAATTACCCCTTTATAATTAGAAAATATATTCGCCCTAAACCATTTTATACCAATAGTTTTAGACTTTTTTAACTCCTCTCTTATATATGCTACACCAGAGGGTATGCTCTTTGCCCATTTAATTTTCTTTCCTCTCGCAATAATAAATTCTGAACTTCCTCCGCCGATATCGATAATCAGAGAATTCGACTTTAATTCATATTTATTTTTGACGGCTCCAAAAATTATTTTCACTTCATCATCTTCCGATAAAACATCAACAACCAGACCAGTTTTCCTAAAAATGGCATCTATCAGCTGCATACTATTTCGAGCACGGCGGAATATGCTTGTGCCGAATATTTTAATGCAATTAACTTTATTTAACCTTGCATACCGGCATAATGAATCAACCGAGCCGGCACTTTTTTTGATCTCACTTGAAGGGATTCTAGGATTAATACTTAGAAAAGAACCAAGAGAATTTACATAGGAACGGCGCTTGAGGGGTATGTATTTCCCCCTTGAGAGAACATCGTAGATAACTAAATGAAATGAGTTTGCTCCCAGGTCAATAATTCCAACACGCATTTTAATCCTTTTGTTACAGACAACAGACTAAAGACAACAGACTAAAGACTAAAGAAAACTAACGTAACTTTTAAAAAAAATATGACTGTTTTCATTGTACGTTTTGTTCCCAACACTTTTCAAGTCTTTGGTCTTTGGTCTTTGGTCTGTAGTCTATCTCAACTGAATGTATAAACCTTCTTAATCGGCTCGAGAACATTCCATGTGCATTTTAACCCTGAGGGGAATGTTACCAGGTCTCCTTTGTTAATCTCAACCTCTTGGCTTGGAGTCTTTACCTTCACCTTTCCTTCTAAGATATAGGCGGTCTCGTCACTCGAATATTCCCAATCGAATACACTCACCTCACAACCCCAAGGACTCCATGAGTCGATGTTTAGTTTTTTTAATTTCTCCTGTGTGGGTTTTTCAATTTTGATTTTCTCCATCTCTTGTACCTCCTCTTTTTACGCAAATTCACGCGAATCTAATAACGCAGATTATCGCAAATGCTCATCTGCGTCAATTTGCGTTTGATTTGCGAATATCTGCGTAGTGTTTCTAAATACCCTAATGGCGTGCGTGGGGCATTGTTTCTCACACAAGCCGCATCCACGACAAACATCCTCTTTAACAATGGGACAGGGAACGCGGCCGCCTTTCATATGACGCTCGAGTGCAAGATAAGGACAAAATTCACCGCATATAAAACACAATTTATTTTCTGCCCACCCAAGACATATCGATCTATCAACAGAAGCAATTCCAATCTGAAGATTTCTTTTCTCACTTAAATCAAGTGGCTTTATAGCTCCTGTAGGACAGGAGATGCCGCAACGGTTACAGTATTCATCACATTCACCGATACGCGGAACGAGGCGGGGTGTAAACATTCCGTCCCATCCACTCTCAAAAAGTGATGGTTGCAAGCCGTTAGTAATACACGCCTTAATGCAGTTGCCGCACCGTATACAAACATCCTTAAATTCCTCCTCATCAAGTGAGCCGGGCGGACGTATGAGATCTTTACTCACGTGAGAAGAACCAAAAAGCTTAAATCCCAGTCCTAAAACAAATCCCCCCAGAGTCGCTTTGATTACATTTCTTTTTGAAACATCAACTCCGAGGGCACCTCCCTCTTTCCTCTTAAGACGTTCCTTAAGGCCACTGCAGCCGTCAAAAAATGCTCCTAATGGACAGAAATAATAACACCACATACGCCGTGAAAATATAGTAGCTATTAAAATTACCACAATTAAAACAAGAAACCATATGTAATAATCAGGAAATGGTTTTTGAAAGGCATTAACACCCCGAGCAAAGATCACAAGGGGATCAAGCAGGCCGAGGACATTAATAAAGAAGAAAGAAAGTAAAAAAAGTATTATAAAAATAAAATAATTGAGCCCTTTTACTCTTTTAAAAAATGAAAGGTGTTTATTAAAACTTGGCAGTAAATCTTGCAGAAAGCCAAGAGGGCATATATTAAAGCAAAACCATCTCCTCGAAAAAAAAATTCCTATTGCTATTAAAATAAAAGCAGGGAGCACGGTTACAAATGAAACATTCCCTAGGATTATGGCTTTAATATTTCCTAAATGAAGTGTGGGGCTTAGGGCAACAATGCATGCGGGAAGATGTTCAAAAAAAATACGGCTTAAGAAAATAGTGAAAAAAATAAATGATATTATCTGGATGATGCGCTTTTTCATAATATTAAAAACGCAGATTCACGCAAGACGAGTTACGAGTTGCGCGTTGCGTGTTGCGTGTTTTAACCCGTAACTCGTAACCCGAAACCCGCAACTACTTTTAACTATCTGCGATTATTTGCGTGTAATCTGCGACCATCCCCGCCTGCCGTAGCGAAGCGGCGGGCAGGTGCGTCCAAAATATTTTTTTTAAACTTCAACTGTTTTTATCTCAACATTATCTAAATCAATTTCACCTAATCCGTGCTCATATGCATTAGCAATATGTCCTATATCACGTCCGGTGTATCCGAACAACGTTGCCGCATAAGAATCAACCGCTACCTGGTCAGTTCCGACAATAACTTTATCTTCAATACGTACATCCCCCGGCCCCTTAGGCCCGTTGGTTGTCATGATACGGGTTGCATCAACTATAATAAGATCAGGCTGAAGCACAGTACTAACGTCAGCAATACACTGATGAAGATTATTAATATGAAAATACCAGCGGTTCTTCACGGAACCCATATGGTTTTTCATGCCAAGGGTCAGAGTAGCGGAACTGTGAGTCTTTGCAATAGGCATATTAATAAAAACATCTGCTTCCTGAATTTTCTTTGCTATATCCACTTTTTTTAGCTTTTTCCCCCTGGGCACCGAAACAGTAACAAAATCTTTACCATCCCCCAAGGCATACAGTTTTGCCTTGGTTTTGGCAACTGCATCCTTTATGCCATTTACTTTAAATGCACTGACAGGATTGTCGCACGAATGCTCAACGATATTGACCCGACGGGCACCTGCATCGTAACAAAGATTAATTAATGAAGTCACAAGTTCAGGATGAACATTGGCTGCTTCCTCAGGAGTCCTTGACCAGGCCGCGTTTGGTTTAATAACAACTCTATTGCCCGGCTTAACCCAGCGTTCAATGCCGCCAAGGGACTGTAATGCACTTTTGATTAGTTCTTTTTTATTTTTTCCGGATGCAACGGCAAGAATACTTTTCCCTTTACTTGACTGTGGAGGAAGACTTAATGCCTTTTTAGGGAAAAAATATGAAACAAAAACTGTAATAATAAATGAAACGATTGATTTTAAAAAATCTCTTCGTGTCAACATTGATGTACCCTTATATTTAACGCAGATCAACGCAAATCTCCGCCGAACTATTCGTCGGATCCGACAATATGTGTGGCGGATAACGCAAATTACGCATATGTCTCATACATTTGCGATTATTTGCGTGTAATATGCGATTATCTGCGTCCTATTAATCCGTGTTAATTACCGTGTTATCTCGATCCAATCACACTTTAAAATTCCGCTTTCCTCAACATAGTAGGCAAATATCTCGTCTCCTGCTTGTATATCTCCTAAATTACTTTTCTCATCATTAACATAAATTAATGTCTCAGCGTCAGCCACTAACTGCAATTCTTTTCCACCTTCAACTCTAACTACAATAAAATCATCATTAACCTCTTTTATCTCTCCTTCGAGTTCTTTTGTTACCATGAATTCTTCCAAATCATCTAATGCTTCCACAGGACTTCCTTCAAAAGTATCTTCAATCTCGAGGGTTGCATCATCAAGAATTCCTTCATCAGGAATTTCTTCGCTTCCTATATCTTCCCCTGCCTGTGCCCAGGCAACTGAAGAAAATGCTAGTACTAACAAACAAACTAAAAATTTTTGTAAGAATAAGCGTATCATTATTTTCCTCCTGTTATTATAACCTACTTAACACATTTAACTTATATACAGCAAGATATAAGCTTACTTCAAAAAATATTGACAGTCAACTACTAAAAAATCCCTTATTCTAATTAAGCATTCATAATCAAAAAACTAATATAAAAAAAATAAATTATTACAAAAACCCCTCCTTCCCATCTGTCAATTATACGCTTTCGGCCCGTAAACATACTGATAAACAGTAAAACGCTTGCACCTACCATAACCCCAATATCTATATTTGCTTGGCCCTCAAACGGTAATGGTTTTATAACTGCGCTAACACCTAAGACGAATAAAATATTAAAAATATTCGATCCAACTACCGTGCCCACGGCAATCTCAGCATTTTTCTTAAAAGCGGCAACTACGGCCGTAGCAAGTTCAGGAAGGCATGTTCCCAATGCTACAATACTCAAGCCTATCAGAGAATCACTGACTCCGAATAAGTTTGAAAGCGATAAGGCATTACTATTAATTAAATTACTACCGGCAAATAATCCGACCAAACCTATCACAACTAAAAAAAACGCCGAATTCATAGAATATTGTTTTGACGGCAGACGTTCAGGAAGCATCTCGTCCATCCGAGAAAATTTAAAAGAAAAATATAAAAAGACAACAAAAAATATAAGAAGAAGAGCGCCGTCTATTCTCGTGAGGACTGATGATGAACATTTCATTATTAATTTATCATTTACTAAAACGGAAAAAAGCAGGACCGCAAAAAGACTGAAAGGTATCTCTTTCCATACAACCCCCTTATGTACGGTTAAAGGAAAAATAATAGCTGCACAGCCAAGGACTAAAAAAATATTCGCAATAGTACTTCCTACAATATTTCCGAAAGCAATTCCCGTATTTCCACTGAAGCTCGCAACAATATTTACAAACAATTCAGGCGAGGATGTACCGAAGGCCACGACAGTTAATCCTATAACAAGGTCAGAAACATGCAGGCTGTGAGCTATAGATGACGAGCCGTCAATGAGAAAATCCGCCCCTTTAATAAGTAAAGCAAATCCCAGAATTATTAATATAAATGATAACATATTTGGTTATTATATCATTTTGGCAGGGTAAAGAGAAAAAAAATGGTGTCAGACACCATTTTGTATTTGGTGTCTGACACCATATAGACGCAACCGGTTTGTTTTGTTTTATGCGAAGGTCTTGATAATTTGTCTTCGAAGTTCTGCTTCAACCTTCTGCTTCATAACTGTCCTGATCTTATCTGCCATAAAAATTCCGCCTTTTAGTAAAGAATCAACCGCAGATTGATCAAGCAGGTAAAATCCCAGCTTAACACGTGCCTCTTTGGTAAGCTGAGGATTAGCCTGCGGACTCTCAGGAACCCACAACTGCTCAATGGTTGTTAATACAGTACTAAGTTTTAATGCCCAAGGAATATCACCAGTAACCACACGCACTTTATTGCGCATAATATTATCCACAACGTTCCATCTGACCCTAACAAACTCCTCAAATAATGTGACTTCCCTTTTGTGCCCATATTCTGCAAGTATATTTATGATATCAAATCTATTAAGCACATCACGTCCTAAGAAGCTATAATCATTACTTTCTTCCACTTTATAGATATCATATTTACATACCTCTAATTTACTTACTGCTATTCCAAGAGTCTTACTAACATCAGAAGCTATCTTCTCCTCATTCCCTTCAGCTGCATAAATTAATACTTTCTCATAATAAGAAGAACGGTATGTGGCCTGAAATTCCTCTATGTCATCACTATACATTTTCTGAACACGCTTATAATCAATAGCCAGTGCAGCCTTGATATGACTTTGCTTTGCCTGATCAATCGCTTCGTGAAACTTTGAGGCATCAGCTAATGTTTCAATAAGCACCTTCTTAAAATAAGGAACTTGATCCACATCCATAAACTCTGCCTCGACTGCTTTCTCCATCATCAGCTCGGCCATGGCCTCAATCTCCTCCCGTTGTGATGCAGCCTTCATAATTGTTGAACTCAGCATCTCTTTGACATCAGGATATTCAGTGTGAAAGTCAAGTGCATGCACAGGATATGAGGTTGCAAACTGTAAAGCAGCACGTCTATTGATAAACCCGCGCAAAGCATACTTCAGCCATCCTTTTTCCACATCAAACTCATTCTCCGATATATAAATTCCAAAGCGATCATTAAAATATTCAGCCCTCTCAAGGGTCCATTTAAAATGCTCAGGAAACTCTGCCCTCTCCTCAGCAATACTCTCAAGATGCCCCTTCTTTAAATCATTCAATTTAAACCCGTAACGCGGGCAGTTTGTCTCATGCTTGAGGTATGCCTTATCAAGGTTAAACCCAAGCTCTGGTGCGGATGAAATTTCAATAAGCTCTTTCAATAAATCAGCACAATAAGTAACACCGTGAAGCATAAATGTATCTACACCCTTCACTGTAGCCGGTGTCAAATAAAAGCCGCTGCCAACGCCTAAGAAATAATCCTCTGCATTTACAATAATAGAGCGGGCAAGAGTTATTGAATTAGGCTGAATAACAATATCTTTCTCACCCCGGAGTCCTTTTTGATTAAGGACCTCATAATAAAGATAATTGCCCAGTTCAGTGCCAAACTCTTTAATCAGGCTCTGGGAGGTGACATCTATATTCCTGTACTTCCCTTCATCCTTATTCTTAATATACCGTGCAATAGCTTCAGTACCTTTAGCAATAAAACTATCACCCGTAGGAGGTACGGGTTCTTCAGGTCCAAACGTTACAGCATATTCCGCATCCCCCTCGCCAAAATTATAAATTAAATATTTTAACATCTCTGTTGCCAGAGACCCAATATTTTTAATAGTAAGATTATCAGTTTCTGTCTTATCAAGCTTATCACTAAACCCAACTAAAAGGTTTTTAATTGAACCATAACAGTCTGCTACAGCACTGAATAATACAGAATTAGTACTAACTCCAGGCAATCTTAATAATTTATTAAGCCCTATTAATGCTGTATAAAGATGATCTATATTTTGACTTTGATATAAAACATTTAACAAATTATCAAGTTCTTTTATAAATTCTCCATCTTCAGTAAAATAAGGCTCTTCTAATTCAGGAATATCTTTTTCTTCATCCGCTTTCTCAGGCTCAGAAACTTCTGGAGCAAATATACTGCTCGCTCGCAACTCTTCATTCATCTTCTGAGTTTGCTCATCTGTAAGACGGCCTGCTAATTCTAGTCCAAGAAGTTTGTGAAAAGCCGTCATGGGCGTTTTACCTAATTCATCGAGAAGTGCGTTAAATTCAGCTTCAGTAACAGGCTCTACGTAAGGTCCAAATATTTTTGCCTGGGAGCCAAAAGCCTCTTTTACCTCATTGCGGGTCTTTTTATCATCAAGGATTCTCATAAAAATTCCCTCCCCGCCTTCTTCCGCTCTGAGCTCAGTTAAAGCCCTGTAAGATGCTTCGGCAAAATAATCACGCGCCATATTCGGACTAATATTATCAAGCGTTCCTTTTGCAAACCCAATCGCGGGCATACTAGGTATAACCTGCTCAGGGACAAAAGAAATGACAAACGGCAAGTAATACTCAGGATTAGCAAGAATCTGCTGCCAGTTAATATGCTGGTCTCCCGTACCCTGCAGTACCCACTCAACGCCTAATTTCATTAAATAGTTACGTAATTCATCAAACTTCTTATCTTCAAGATAAATGAACGGTACAAAGGTTCGGTTTGTTTTCTTAGCATACATCACTGCCTGATGAATAGCCTGAGCCAGTGAACGCATGTCTTTTTCTTGAGTAATACTTGAAACTATCTTCCTCAACTCTTCCACATTAGTTTCTGCTTCGCGCCTCCGAGCAGATTCAATCATCTCATCCAAAGCAAGAGCAATAGGACTAACTCCTTGGCTGCCGGCCTTAATCCACTCACGCTGTTTTTTCTGTAATTTCTTCAAACGTTCATCCAAAAGTCCTTTGCCCAACTCAACATAAGGCTGACGTAAATAAAGATTCTCCTGAAGGATCTGCGTTGCACGATTCTCCAAATTATTCACGTCAATATCATCAGCAGTATACCCTTCCTTAGCCAAAGCACGCGCAATAAGGCGGTTTCCTACCGTATGCGTCATACCATAAAAGGTAGTAAAAAGACGTGCAAATTCTATTGCAAGAGTCTGCTTGTCCTTTTGGCTCTTAAGCAGTCCTAACTCCTCAATCGGCTGGATATTAAAGACATTGAATTCCTTGATATCAAGTTTTATATTATCAGTTAAATTAATAACAAGTTGTGACTCAGAATCTGCGTAATTATGTTTCTGATCCTTCCACCAGCTTGCTTTGATGGCACGAATATTCTGAAAACCCTTCTGCCATATGCTCTCATTAAAGTTCTGCTCCATTGCCTTACCGAACCAGAAAAGTTCATCCGGTACAAGAAGTGCAATCTTTCTAATGTCTTCATCAAGGATTTTATCACCCAGCTTGTTTGCCGCATGAACATTCTCTCTGACTCCCATAATACCTCTATATCTAGCATCCCAATAATCTCCTGCAATCAAACCATGATAAGCAAGAAAGGTCATCATGTGAAGGTCAGCTGTCCAGCGTCCGCCAACATTATCAAACATAGCACCAAAGCCCGGAGCATCCTCTCCTAACGCCTCAAGCAGACCCGAATTTCTCACAAAAGCAGAAAGACGGCTAGCCTCAGGACGATCTGTTGTCTCAAAAAACATATTTCCGAGCACAACAGCAAAAATTCCTTTAACTTGCGCCCTGTCTACATTGAGGTTAGCCCAATTACATCTTTCAATAATATCGGAAAACTTAAATTCCTTAAACAAATCTTTGCCAGAGATTTCTTTATTATTGACAAAATTAATATCATGCAAATAATCAATAACTATTTTGGAAAAAATATTTCCGGAAATCCCTTGGCTGTTCGCCACCTTTTCAAATAAAACTTTTAATACTGAAGCAAACACCATCATAGTCTCGTCGGTTGAACCGGATTTTGAACTTGGGATAACAGAAACCTGATCCCATCCTGCATCTACTTTCTCCAAATATGCTTCAATTGCCTGAAAAAAGTCCTTACCGAGTTCATATTCACCTACAATAATTCCTGCCTCAGGGTCAATAATCTGGAACACTTCCGCCATACCTTGAAACGGCGTGTGCTGTCCTCCGATGCCGCATTTAATAACCAACCTTATAGGCTTTCCAAGCCGCTCAGCACGTTTAGTAAAAAATTCTTTCATCTCATCGACCTTGCCAACGAAATAATCTTTTCCATGCATATAAATAGGTTTGGTTTGCTCTTTGTCTGAATATCCAACCAATACCTTATCAACAAAGTAGCCCTGGTTATCTTCATCACCTATTGCAAACGAACCGTCAATAACAGCACCGGCTGGTACTCCGTATCCAGGCTCACCGTATCCACCTTTAAGTAATGCCCGCTCTGCTGCCTCCTCAAGTGAAACAGTATTGCCTGATGCATCACGGAAACTGCTAACAGGTCTCTTATCTCCCTCATCTTTTACCGGAGTTAATTTAAGCAGTTGAGCAATCTCGAGCCAGAATTTTTCAGAATATCCTGTGAAATGATTTAATACATCGTGTAACTTCTCACTAACAACATGCGCTTCCTGCTTCTCCTTATCGAACTCATCCTGTGGCGGTGCGACGTCACTTCCTGAGTCTATAACCACAAGGCCCGGCGTTGCGTCAATTAAATCACCTTCCCCGCTAAGAAGTAAAATACCAGGTGTTACGCGCTGTGCCTCCTCAATATAATTAATCAATGCTTGAATAACTTTTGAGTTTCCTCTATAAGTTTCTAGGGAAAGCATTACCCTCTCATCAGTAATTTCACCTTCGATTAATCCAGCTGCTTTCTGTTCTTCAAGCTTTTCGCGTGCCTCATCAATCTTATCCTGAGGAACATCCCACTGTTTTGTGGCTAAGAAGCGTAAATAAGAAAGTGCTTCGGCTTTTTCTTCAGGAGTTAAGTTATCAAACTCGTTAATAGGAAAATCACGTCCGCTGCCAACGCCTACTGCTTCAACTTTAATATGGTCGCTAACAATCTGAGACGAATTCCACATATTAGTTTCAGGCTTTATCTTAGCTACATCACCCGATTTAGCGGGCTTTGCATCGAGAAGAGGCGGGAATTTACTGCGTCCTCTGTCTGCAATCGCCAGCAGTTCTTCCTCTGTTGCTGTACGTAACTCCTCAATAAATTCTTCCGGAGTTTGGCCGTCCTTTTTATAAATATCGATTACAAACTCTGGA
>Ga0164318_10004626_pt1 | contig 13247 bp, 14 predicted proteins | sample GuaBasSedimGuay9_FD_113734 | JGI IMG/M metagenome (GOLD analysis project Ga0164318, IMG submission 113734) | Subseafloor sediment microbial communities from Guaymas Basin, Gulf of California, Mexico - Guay9, Core 4571-4, 0-3 cm | ecosystem: Environmental > Aquatic > Marine > Hydrothermal vents...
CTAGCACTGAGGGCCGGACAGATTGTCCGGCCCTCCTGCGAACAGCTGTGTATCAGTCAGGCAGACCAGCAGTGAACTGGTCCACTGTTGCCTTCACCGACTCGAGTTCTGAATCCAGATTGTCTGATATCGCCTGAATTTCCTCCCTGGCCCCTGCAAGTTCGTCTCTTAAAGCATCAACTTCCGCCTGAAGAGATTCCAGCTCCGGATCTGTATCCCGCAGTTCTTCCAGTTTTACAGAAAGCTCGTCAAGAACCGCCAGGTCAGGGATCAGGGTTCTCAGAGAGTCTGTTTCGCTTACAAGACCATCCAGTTTAACCTGAACTTCATCCAGAAGCTCCATCCCCGGAATATCAATATCCGGTATCTCCGTTTCAGGCACATCAGGTACATCGGGAACACCAAACGCCATCACTGTTCCGGAAATCAATGCAAGCAACATAATCGCCTTCATACAACCCCTCCATTTCTGTTTGTTTCCAGAGAACTCTCTGAAACACTACATAATACACCAGTTCGTTGAATCAGCAAAGTACGGCAAAGATTGACCATTTGGCACACATCGAATAAACAATCTGTCTATTTGATTGCCGGGCTTGATCATAGAATAGGCATTTAATATGCTACCTTGTCTACCGTTTGGAAAAGTTAACTTAAACGAAAGGAAAAGACAATGAGACTGATCCCTGGAAACACCATACCGGAGGAAACAAAAGGAACAGATAAGCTTACACTTGTAGATTTCAGTGCCGACTGGTGCGCCCCCTGCAAGATGCTTCACCCTGTGCTGGACAAACTTACCACAGAGCTTAATGACAAGGTTAATTTCATGACTGTGGACATAGACAGAGACCCTGCAACTGCCAATCAGTTTGGTATCCGGGGGGTACCCACAATGATCATCTTCCATGGAGGTAAAGAAGTGGACAGAATGGTCGGATTCAGAGACAAGGCTTCACTGAAGAGAGATCTTGAAGCTCTGGCAGTTGGAACACTGGGCTGATGAGTTTCAAGGTCGAAATTGGCGCAGTAAACAGTGGGACCGGGAGCAGTGAAAACTCCTACCAGCTTGTTATAGCTGGCGGCGGTCCCGCTGCCCTTTCCGCTGCCATCTATGCCGCCCGTTACGGGATAAAGCATCTGGTAATAGAAAGCTGGCAACCAGGCGGGCAGGCGGCTCTCACAGCAGAGATAGAGAACTACCCGGGTTTCAGCTCAATAGCCGGTTCAGATCTTACAAACGCCATGAAACAGCAGGCAACTGCTGCCGGGGCGGTTTTCGTTATGGAAACGGTTGAAAATGCAGTGGAGGAAAACGGAAAGATCCTGATAAAAACAGACCTGGGGCAGTACACCTCAGACTATCTTATCATTGCCACAGGAGCTGCTCCGGCAACACTCGGTGTACCTGGCGAGGAAAAGTACTACGGCAGAGGCGTGAGCTTCTGCGCCACCTGTGACGCACCGTTCTTCAAAGGTAAAAAAGCCATTGTAGTCGGAGGCGGAGACAGCGCGGTTAAGGAGGCTCTTCACCTGACGCACGTGGTCTCTGAACTCGGTCTTGTTCACCGCAGAGACAAGCTCCGCGCAGAGCCCTATCTTGCAAAGAAGCTTGTTGAGCATGAGAAGGTAACCACCTGGTGGAATTCCCATCTGGCTGAGGTTACAGGAGATGATCAGGGGGTAACAGGAGTTATCCTCGACACACCTGAGGGCAGAAAACACATAGAAACAAACGGTGTTTTTCTGTATGTAGGTACTGTGCCAGCCACGGAACCGTTCAAATCTCTGGTGGATCTTGACGGGAAAAAGGCAGTTGTTACCAGAAACATTGTGGGAACTTCAAATCCCAGGGTATTTGCTGCTGGAGATGTAACAAACAACGGTTTCAGGCAGGTAGTTACTGCGGTATCCGAAGGGGCAAGAGCCTCTGCCGCCATATTCGAACTGCTTGAGAGCGAAGAATAGAGAGGTAGTAATGCCGTTACTGTCAGAAGAAGACAGGAAAGCAATAAGGGGACACTTTGATCTCATGACAAAGGATGTCAAGGTAACTCTTACAAAAGCACCTGGAAAATGTGATACTGAAACAATACTCAGCGAACTCAACGAGCTTTCCTCAAGGCTCATCGTTGAGGTTGTAGAATCAACAGACAAAGATCAGATGCTTCCGTCGTTAAGCATAGGAGATTCCGGACGAGTTCTTTTCAAGGGAATTCCATCGGGATACGAGTTCAGCAGCCTGCTTACAGGAATCATCGATGCAGGCAGAGATGAGCAGACTCTTTCCGATGAGACAATGGCCTTTCTGGACAACCTTCAGGAAGACCTTCACATCAGAGTGTTCGTAACACCTTCATGCCCTCACTGCCCCCAGTCAGTGGTTCTTGCCCATCGTCTGGCAGGCTATTCTGACAGGGTTGTTGCCGAGGGTATTGAGGCTAACGAATTTCAGGAACTCTCGATGAAATACCAGGTTCAGGGCGTTCCAAGAACAGTGATAAATGAAACATTCGCAGTTGAGGGTTCTCAGCCGGAGCCATACCTTATCGAAGGGCTGAAACGGCACATGGGAATCGAGAAAGACGCCTGATGTCTCTGCTGATTCTGGCACTTTTATCCGGCTGGAGCCTGTCCTTTCCAGGAAGCAACCATGGCTTTCTTGAACCGAGGATATTCTTTCAGCCGGATGAAGATCAGTTCATATACACTGAAATAGCAGATGAAGTTACCATGGTAGAATATGGTCCTGTCACCTTCGGTGTGGGGTTGTCCATCGATACCTACATGGGAACCAGCAGCAAAGAATCAGACATAGCCTTCAATGTGTACGGAGGTCACTGGAACATCCGCGGTTTCTTTGGAGTGGACTACAGGAACCTTCTGTTCTCTCTGTTTACCGATCACGAGTGCTTTCACAATATCGATATGGCGGACACCAGCGGTCAGTACATGAACAACCTTAAACTGGGTGTTGAAAACCACCTGACCGCGAACCTCCATCAGGGTTTCCTGCCGGCAGGGGCTGTGCCTGAATACCGTGTCAGTGCAGGCATCTACCGTCCCAGGGGTTCTACATTCCAGAAGGGCCATGTCTTTGACTGGTCACTCCATGGAAATGTTGACTATCCTCTTCTGGCAGAAGGGGACATGGTCTACGGAACAATCCTTCACTCAGATGTATACTTCCACCTCGACGGTGGTTCAAGCAGCAGGTTTTCCAGTGAGATATACGGCAGACACCACTGGGACAGCGGCGACATGGTAGTGTTCTTCAGACATCACCTTCACGATACGCAACCGATAAGGCCCCTTGAAGGCGAAACCAGTTTCGGTGTCAGATTCCAGTGGTAGCCTGTATCAACCTGTAAGAGAAAATATTCCTGTAAGCAGAAATGTCCCAGCTAAAACTGCGATGATCTGGGCAACCACATTGAAAATCCAGAGTAGAAAAGCCTTCCCGAAACTGGTGCTGTAGGAAGCCTGCAGAACCAGAATTGTAAGACCCAGCCCTATAAGAAAACCCACTGCGGTGCCACCTACCGGAACCCATGAGAAAATCAGGGCAAGCAGCAGTGTTGAGAGGGAACAGGCGATGGATGCCTTTACAGCTCTGCCGAATGTAGCCCTGCGGACTCCGGCCATCTTCGCCCCTGCATGCAGGAAGAAAGAGTCAATAATTACTGCGATAACGGCAATCAGCCACAAACCGGCAAAACTAAGTGCCAGGTACTTCACTCGAGCCCTCCTGATCCGTGAAAGGGTAGTGCTGCTCTGCTATAACCACCGGCGGCACCATTCCTGCAGCCCGCTGCACAGATTTACCAATACGGAGAATTCTGGAGAACAACTCGAGAGGGCGCCAGTTCCATCGGAAATCCTTCAGTGGTCTTACGATCTTTCCGTTCTCCACAAGGAATACCCCGTCCCGTGTCATTCCCGTGAGCTTGAGAGTTTTTTGATCGACGAACCTGATATACCAGAATCTTCTTATCAGGATTCCCCTGTCCACCCCTGCAACAAGGTCTTCAACAGAACCCTCTCCGCCGGCCATGTCCATGGTTTCAGGAACGAACAGTGGCGGTCTACCTGTTTTTTGCGCTGTGAATCTGTCGCAGGGAAGATTCTTCAATACACCTTTTTCAATCCACACAACATCCCTTGAAGGCAATCCTTCTGTGTTGAAAGGTATTGCCGGCGGTGTGCCGTACAGGGAGGAAGACAAACTGAAGTTTTCACCGGTGATTTTCTTCCCCTCCATACCGCTGAAAACACTTGTACCCTCGTCGGCCAGACGTGCACTCATTATCCAGGGAAGAAACATCAGCAGATTCCAGGTTGCCTGGGGTTCCAGGATCAACTTGTAGTCGCCGGGAGGCACATCTGTGGCGTTCTCGTCCATCTCTACCTGTTCAACTACCTTCTGTATCTCCGGATCAACTTCCAGCTCTGCCCATGCTGTTCCCTTGAGAAAGGTTCTGCTTGAAGCAAGCCCTCTGTCCATTGTAAAGGAAAGCCCGGCAGAGGTGTATCTGTGCGCAGCAAGGTTTCCAGTTGATGTTGCAACGGCGGTCTGGTTGTTCTGCATCCAGCAGATCCCGGCAGCTTTCATGTTATTTTCTTCGGCTGTATCAATGAGTTTCCCCACAGTCTCCATTCTTGGAGCAGCAGGGCATTCCCCGGTGAACTCATCCCAGGCCTCGTCGATGACAGGGTAAACCTGCCCCCCCTCCACAGGTGGCATGTATTCAGGGTCGGGCGTGGAAGTGTCCAGCAGGTTTCTGGCCTCAGATGCTATTTCTGCAAGCGCACTGTGGTCTATTCTCTGAGAAGTAACCGTTGCCTGCTTGCTCCCGTCTCCTACTGTAAGCTGCAGTTCTCTTTTGAAAACATCCATATTCTGGGTTATTTTGTTCTGACCGAATCGGACAGAAGCATTCCTGTTTTCGGTAAGAACCGCAATAGAGTCGGTGGTTCCGGATGCTTCAACTGCCGCCTGAACAAATGCAAGCATTTCCTGTTTCGTCATTACCTGCCACCTCCAACCTCAATGCCCCGGAACCGGCAGTAGCTTGCACCATGGGTCATTCTGGCAGACTGCCCCGGCTCCCCCTTTCCACAGGTAAGCAACCCCATAGTTCTAAAAAACTTCCTGTCAGCGATGCCGTCAAGAGAACTCCAGAACTCCGGTGTTCTGCTTCTGTAGATCACCTTTTTAAGAGGCCTCGTTTTCTTTCCGTTCTTTATCTCCCAGAACAGGTCTCCACCGAACTGAAAATTCTCACGGCGCTGGTCTATGGAGAATGATCCTCTGCCTTCAATCCATATACCGTGGTCAATATCTGATGCCAGTTCTTCCGGTGTTACACCGTTGTCCGGCGGTTCAAGGTAGAAATTGGGTTGCCTGTTTATTGGAAAGCATTGGGTATCCATTGCCCTGCAGCAGCCTCTGCTTGCCTGTTTTCCAATAAGAAGAGCAGTTTCACGGACGGAACCGAATTCCTGAAAAATACCGTTCTTCACTGTGTACCATTTCTGACCTGGAACCAGATCATCATCCCACCCCCAGGTTGCTACTCCGTAGGGCAGTGTGTTGTCCGCCAGAAAATTAACCAGAGAAGAACCATAGCGAAGACTACCCTGATCGGAGAGCTTCACAAAAGTTCTTCCTGCCATGTTTGCTTCCCAGCCAAGTGCTCTGTCACTTTCTGTAGGGTGCCCCACAGACTCGTGCATGGTAAGGCTCAGATGAAGACCGTCGAGAAGCAGATCCATCCTGCCTGACGGGCTCTCATCTGCAAGAACTTTCATCAGAGCCTCTTCCCTGGCCTTTTCTCCCCATGAGGCGATGCCTGACTGTTCAATCCACTCCCATCCTGCTATTCTGGCACCGTCCTGCATGCTTCGGCTCTGGGCATCGCCCCCTGCAACTGCCGTGGCCATTACATCAGGCTGCGTGAAGATCAGATCAGTTTCTATCAGATCTCCCCTGGTGGTTCCAATAACTCTGTTTCTTTTTTCGAACCACAGCCTGGCCTGACTGCTTTTTATTCTGGGGTCTTTCATCATGTCGTCTGAAACCTGCTGCAACAGTGCGATCTTGTCTTCCCTGGGAACCTCGAAGGGGTCTTTTCTGCACGGCCCGGTGTATACTCCCTGCTGTATATCCAGAGGGGCGAGCTCAACCTTTCCCCTCCCACCGGCAGCCCCTGCAATTTCAACAGCTCTTGCCGCAGCAGCCTCAATGTCATCCCGTTCAAGACCGGTGCAGGCTGCAAAACCCCAGCTCCCGTTAACAAGAACACGAATACCAACGCCCTGTGTTTCAACGGTTCTGCAGTCATCAAGTCTTGCATTTCTGAAGTCGGTGTTCTCTGTTCTGATCAGCTCAGCTCTGACTTCACCGTAGTCAACATCAGCGCTCTGGAGGATATCAACTGTTCTCTGCACAAGCTTTTTCACTCCACCACTTCCTGTTCGGTGCATTTTGCCACGATTTTCGCAATTCTCATTCTGTAGGAAGGTCGCTTCCCCATTGTTCTGTTTGCAGATACTGCAATTATCAGACCAGCGACAAGCCCGGAAAATGCTCCTATTGCTCCGTACATCGGACCGCCCTCAAGCATGATAAAGTAACCGGCAATCAGCAGAATAACCGGGAGCACCAGTGTGATAAAGATGATCTGCAGGGTAGCGGCTACCGGCAGTTCAAGCTCGACGATGTCACCAGCCGAGATTCCCGGCAGTGTCCCCGTGGTTATTATTTTCTCCTCAGGCCGTGTACCTGTAATGGCTACACAGCTGTCTTTCGCAGCACACACGTTACAGCCGGAGCCACCTCCAACGGCAACCTTTGCCTCTCCGTTAACAATCTCCTGTACCACTCCCCTTTGAATCATTTGCACCTCCAGATTTTCACAATTTAACCAAATGAGTCCGGAATGTCACTTTTACACAGAGAATCCTGAAAAACAGACTGGTTGCCAATGGTTACAGGTGTTGAATATAATATCCGGTCAACAAGGCATTCTACCGCCTTTGACAACGGGGTTATCAAGCAAAGAGGGGCAAGTGCTTTATTTTTCTTTCGGGTCCAACATGTCTGAAAAGCGTCTTCTCCAGAGAATCAAGGCAGAGAAGATAGGGGTAGCTGTTCTGAACAGACACCTGCTGAGGTTTCACAAACCCAGTTCTCTGGACGGCAGTGCCAAGTGTGACATCCAGGAAACAGGGCAGCCTGAAGATTTTGTGCTGGGCGTGCTGTATGACATCGAAGAGTCTCAGAAGTCAATTCTTGACGAAATAGAAGGTCTTGGTTCTGGTTACGATCTTAAAACAGTTTCCGTAACTATTGATGGCCATCAGGTTAATGCGTGCACTTACTACGCTACAACTATCAACTCCAAGCTGAAACCATATCACTGGTACAAAAGACATGTTCTTGAGGGAGCAATTGAAAACGGAATGCCGGAAGACTACATAAAGAGCATACAGGCAGTCGAATCTGTTACCGACAAAGACGACGCAAGAAGACAGAAAGAACTTTCAATCTACCAGCGATGATACCAGAACTGTGTTAAAAACCTGAACCTACCCCAGCGTATCTTTGTCCGGTTTATCACCTGCAATGTACCCGTAGAGACCGAAGGAAACATTCATTCCTGTGATCATCAGCACACCTTCTCGCCCTGCGCACGCCTGACCGGTCTCCAGGGAAAAGAGACAGACGCAATCTGTGGCGTAGACAGTCTCGCACCGACCATAAACGGATATGCGAAGCACTGTAAGGGAGTATGTAAACCTCCCCTGGTTCCCGTACACTATGCGGCATTCGACTTATGCCTGGTCTGGATTACTTAAGTGCTTCTGTTCCAGCAAAAGTTCTGTCAAGTCTCATTGAGTTGAGAACCATTGTATCTTCCTCTGTAGACTCCCCGGTTACAAGCCTGGCAACAACCTCACCGACACCGGGACCCAGCATGAAACCCTGTCCGCACATGCCAACCGCGGCGTAGAAACCTTCCGGTCCGACCTGCCCTATTATCGGTGTTCCGTCCGGCGTCTGCGGGTAACATCCTCTCCAGGTTCTTCTTACTTTCAGGTTGGCCAGTCTTGGGTACAGTTTAACCATTCTTGCCGCGACCTGCGGCAGAAAAACAGAGGTCTCTTCACGCCCCTTACCCTGCAAAGGCGGGTCTGGTGTTATACAGAACACCACCTGACCGGTGCTGTACTGGTAGAAGTAGTAATTGGCACTACCTTCAGATCTGCTGATGTCAACAACCATGGGGTTGAAAAACCTCAATACCGGTTCAGTTATTCCAGCTTCGTGCATATCGGGATAGACTGGAAGATCAACACCCACCATGGCGCCCACTTCTCTGGCATACGATCCTGCGCAGTTGATAACCTTTTCTGCCGAATAGCTGGCTTTTTCTGTTACAACGGTGAATACATCACCGCTCTTCACAGACTTTACAGTTTCCCCGAAATGGAAATCTGCTCCTTTTCTCACGGCCTGACGGTAGAAAGCATAGGAACTCTCCATGGGGCTGGCACTGCCGTCTTCAGGAGAAAATGTTCCACCAAGAAGCCCCCGGCGGTTGATACCAGGGACCTTTTCAGCAATTTCCTCTGCACTGCGCCAGGAAATGTTCAAACCGGCTTTCTGCTGCGCCGGAATAATACTCTTCAGCGAACGGGAGATCTCTTCGGAATAGGATACAAAGGTGTATCCACCCATAAACCAGCCTATATCATCACCATGAGTTTGCTTCCATGTGGAGAATGTCTTCAGTGAATGCAGACTGAGAGCCACCTTTGCCGGGTCGCTGTGTGTTGCCCGGATTCCTCCAATGGCACACTTGTTGTTACCCTGCCCCGATGACATCCCTGAATCAAGCACGAGAACCTTTACACCTCTCTCAGCAAGGGACATTGCCACAGGTGTTCCAATAGAACCTGCGCCTATAACTATTACCTCGTGCATCATTCATCCTCCTCTCTGCCGCAGAATATCCCAAGACGGGTTTCCGCGAAAAGAGGTCTCTTTGTAAAATCGGTGATCTCATCAGGGTCAATTCCCTCGGATCTGATAATACGGGGAATAAGAATTTCGCAGGTTTTGCCTCCGCATGCCCCGAACCCCGCCCTTGATCTTGCCTTCAGTTCGTTCATGTCCCTTACTCCCTCACGGAGAAGCTGCCTTATCTCTCCAGCAGTAACCCGCTCACAGCGGCAGACTATGGCACTGTCTGCCACAGGCAGCTCCGGAACTGTTTTCTCAGGTGCTGTTACCTCCGACTTCTGTACCCTTACACCGGCAACTCTGTTGGCAATACTTCGGTGAACTTCCAGGTCGAGAAGCATTGTAGACGGAAAGCCTGGCGCAGCTTTGAGACTGATAACTGTTCCAGTTCCAATTGTTTCACCTTCCCATTCAGTTACAGTTACGGTCTGCCCCTTCTCAACAACCCAGTCTCCAAGCTCCCATGGAACGGTCACTGTGGGAAACTCACTTTTTTTCCTGTAGTCCACCAGGGTAATAGCCAGACCTGGACAAATCGCAACACACTTCCTGCATCCGATACAGCCTCCACTGTACTGCGGAAGTCCTTTAACAGGATGACCTGAAGTTATTATTAAACCTTTGGGACAAATTGTCATACATGGATTGCACGGTATCTCCTGCAAACAGTGAATAACGGGGAATACCCCTTCATGCTGCTTTGATTCCCTGTATTCCGACACAGCTCCCCCGGGACTTTTCAGAACCTCTGCCTTCTCAAGCCAGTCAGCAGGTATTTCAACTGTTTCTCCGCGAAGACTGTTCGCTATTTTTCTGCCGCAGATCTTCCCGCTGAACATTGCGGCACTGGCTTCAGCTATTTCTTCAGAATCTCCTGTAAGCATAGAGGGTATTCCAAATTCAACGGCTTTGGCGTGAAACTCATTTACAGAGCTCAACCCGACCGCCACCAGAAGTGTGTCTACTTTGAAATTCTTTTCTGTTCCCGGAATTGGTTTGAAGTTTTCATCCACCGCGGAAATGGTTACACTTTCAATACTTTCCCTGCCATGAGCAGCCAGAACCGTGTGTCTGGTGTAGATTGGTACTCCCAGGCGGGCTATCTTGTCTGCGTGTACCTTGTAGCCACCACACCGATCCATCCCCTCCGCAAGGCCCACAACAGTCATCCCCGCCTGAATGGCGTGGTATGCGCCGATGAGACCCACATTGCCGCCTCCAAGAACAAATACCCTCTCTGAGCATCTTATCTGATCTCTGTTTACGAGGGTCTGAAATGCTCCTGCCCCGTACACGCCTGGAAGTGTGCATCCTGGAAACGGCAGAGATTTTTCTCTGGCTCCTGCAGCCACAAGAAGCTGCCGGGGCTTAACTATTTTGTAACCGTCCGGTCTTCTCACTCCCAGTGTTCCATCACTGAAAACCGCAAGCACAACTGATTCCAGCCACACATCAACAGACTGGAACTCCTTCAGCTCTCCTGCAATAATACTGGCGATTTCCGTTCCTCTTACTCCTGCACGGCAATCTTGTTCCGAACCGAAAAATTTGTGGGTCTGAAGAACCAGTTTTCCACCCAGTCTGTCTTTGTCGTCCACAAGAACAACCCTGTAACCTGATCTGCCAAGCTCCATTGCCGCAGATATACCTGAAGGTCCGGCTCCAATGATCAGTACATCGGTCTCCAGCCTTTCAGGAGCCTTTACCTCTGGAGGATCAATATCACCGAGAGAAGGAAGACCCTCAACAGACTGCACAACCATGCCCTCCTCCAGAGGAATGATACAGCTCTTAAGTGGTATGCCGTCAATTATCAGTGTACACTGGGAACACTGACCATTAGCGCAGAACAAACCCTGCGGGCCGCCATCTTTGTGGTGGTGACCGAAAACATGCTCGCCGCCGGCGAACACGGCGGATGAAACCATCTCACCTTTTCTGCCAATCATCTCTCTTCCGTTGAAGGTGAATTTCACCCAGTTGTCGGAAAGAGGAGGCAGAACCGGATGCCGCGTTATTCTGGCTTCAGTTGCCAATTCAGTTCTCCCTTTCTACCTGTTGTGCCATTTCCGGCCGTACCTTGTTCCACCCTTAGTCGCCTTTACAAAACCTCTACAGGTGGGATAGTTCACACAGCGCCACACACGCAGATGCGGATACTGAAACCTCTCCGTATCTCCTCCGCACAGAGGGCATCTGGGTGTATTCGGACCTGTTATTTTGTTGTCTGCCTTTTTGAATTCCTCTTCCAGCTGCCGGTACTGTTCCTTCCTGGATGGACCGCCAAATTCTGCCAGAACTTTTCTCAATATAAGAAAGCCCGCAACGACTGCTCCTATCACAGGAAGCATCCTAATAATTTCCATCAGGTGTACCTTACTGCTAAAGGAAAAAGAGTTCTTTTCAGCCTGATTTGATAATACAATATACCCGCCTTTGACCAGACCCCGATTAAGCCGTTGACACAAGTACACCTGCAACGGTAATATTCACTTTCCGGAAACTGAAAGTAATTGCATATTAATTTATAATTGTACCAATAACAACGGAGATATTAATGAAAAACTACAGTTCCGAAAAACTGAGAACCGTATCCGTGCTGGGTCACGGTTCTGTTGGAAAAACCAGCTTCTGTGATGCCCTGCTTTTTTCAGGCGGTGGAAGCGAAAGACTTGGAAGCGTGGATGAGGGAACAAGTGTGTTTGATTACACTGCAGAAAGCAGGGAAAAAAAGCACAGTTTCGGATCATCCATTGCCAATCTCGACTGGAACGATCACAAAATAAACATCATAGACACCCCGGGGCTTGCGGATTTTCACGGTGAGACAATTGGTGCCATCTCCGCATCTGATCTCGCCATCCTTCTTATAGACGGCAAAGACGGAGTAGAGGTCGGCAGTTACAAAACATGGAATTTCGCCAAAGATGCCAGCCTCCCTGTGTTCGTGTACGTAAGCAGAGTAGACAGAGAGAATGCTGCCTTCGACAGAGTTCTGGAGCAGGCCAGGGAAATGTTTAACAAGCACATCATCCCTGTTGTTTTCCCGGTTATGGATGGCGACACATTTACCGGTGTTGTTAACGCCATAACCGGTAAGGCGGAAGACGCGGAAGGCAAAGAAATTCCTGTTCCTGAAGCAGCGAAAGAACAGATGGAAATCTACAGAATGCAGCTTGTCGAGGAAGCTGCTGAAGCTGATGAAGAACTCATGGAAACATTCTTTGCCAACGAAACCCTCACAGAAGATGAATTGAAGAGGGGTATCAAGCTGGCTGTAAAAAACAGGGGGCTGTTCCCTCTTTACTGCGGCACCTCCATCCCCCCTGTAGGGCAGAAATTTGTCCTCGACGCTGTTGTTGAGTATTCCCCGTCTCCGCTGGAGGCAACCCCCGCAGAGGTTCTTGACGGCGATCCTGTTGTTCCGGATCCCAGTGGTCCGTTTGTGGCCCGGGCATTCAGTACAAAACACGATAAACATGTGGGAGACATGGTTTACCTCAAGATACTCAGGGGCTCGGCAGAAGGTTCGCACGAAGCCATCAATGTGACCAGACACCAGACTGAAAGGCTGGGCAACTACTACTACATGAACGGAGCATCCAGAGAAGACGCATCAAAAATGGTGGCTGGTGATGTGATTGCAGTAGCCAAACTCAAAAACACCATAACAAATGATGTTCTGTGTGACAAAAGTCATCAGGTAAAGCTTGTCCCAATAGCATTTCCCAATCCGGTTTACAGAGCAGCCATCCGGGCGAAGAAACGGGGAGATGAAGACAAGATGGGTGCCGGTCTTCACAAACTTGGGTCCATGGACCCTACTTTTATCACAAGGAACGAAACCAATATAGGCCAGACAACCGTGAACGGCATGGGGGAACTTCACCTCATGACCATGCTTGCCCGTCTTAAGGAACTCAGTGGTGTAGAGGCAGAGCTGTTCAAACCGAGAATTGCCTACCAGGAGACCATCACCAAAAAGGCATCCGGTGCATACAAACACAAGAAACAGTCTGGCGGCAGAGGCCAGTACGGCCATGTACTCATGAGAATTGAGCCTAAACCCCGCGGTGAGGGTTACGAATTCGCAAGTGAGGTTTCAGGTGGAAATGTTCCTACAAAGTACATTCCAGCCGTGGAAAAAGGTGTTGTGGAAGCGATGCACAAAGGACCTATCTCAGGCAGCGAAGTTATCGATGTAAAAGCTATCGTTACA
>Ga0164318_10004627_pt1 | contig 13244 bp, 10 predicted proteins | sample GuaBasSedimGuay9_FD_113734 | JGI IMG/M metagenome (GOLD analysis project Ga0164318, IMG submission 113734) | Subseafloor sediment microbial communities from Guaymas Basin, Gulf of California, Mexico - Guay9, Core 4571-4, 0-3 cm | ecosystem: Environmental > Aquatic > Marine > Hydrothermal vents...
CGCGGCCAAGTTTCGCCAGTTCCAACATAAATAACATTATCAGGATCGTTTGGATCGAGTGCAATAGCACCTATGGATTGACAATAGTCATCAAAAATGGGATTAAAAGTAGTGCCGGCATCATTAGATTTCCAAACACCACCTCCGGATGTACCAGTATAAATAATACGTGGATTTGTGGGGTGAACTTCCATATCATTAATACGGCCACTCATTAGTGCCGGACCAATATGTCGTGCACTTAGATCGCCAAACAGACCTTTTGCACTAATAGTTCCAGTCGTTTGTGCATTCGAGTTAAAAGGCAACAAACCGATACTCAAAATAATTGCAAAAAATAATTTCTTTATCATGGTTTTTATGATTTTGTTAATAAAAAGAGACATTCAAAAATTAACAATTCTATCATATTGAGCGTAGCCGAAATATCTCATATACAAAATTCTTCGACTTCGCTCAGAATGACTAAGAGTATTTTTTTAGCCTATTTAATTTCCTCAGCAGGAGCTTCAACAGCTTCTTCTTCAGGGAATTCAAATTCCGCATCATCAATTTTAGGATTCAATTCGATAGTATCCATTGCAATCACTTGTCCGGGTTGACCTTTAAAACCTTGAGTCATAGAAAAAGGCATATAAATATCACCAACTTCCTGATAATCACTTAATTTACTTTCGGAAACCTGACCTTTCATTGGACCAGCTTTAATTTCAGTCTGAACAACAATAGGAACAAAGTTTTCAGTATCGAAGAAATAATAAGAAATATTTTCTTCTTCTTTTCCATCTATAATTACCGGAGTTTTAGTAAGCTTAAGCTTGAATGTTTCCGTACCATCAACTTCTTCTTTTCCTAATAATTCTACTGAGTATCCTTTTTCTTTATAGTTTAAGAATGGATCAGGAAAATCTTTTATCTGACGTTTCATATTATCAGTAGTTTCTTGATCCATTTTTTCAGCTTTTTGAGTCATAAAATTTATGCCCCAAAGTATTTCTCCATTAAAAACACCTTGTTTCATAACTTTACCCTGAAAGTTAATGATAGTCATTTGTTTACCACTTTTCAACCGAATAATTTCTATGGGAATCTCCATTCCTTGCTGATTCATTTTAGCAGTCATTTTCATTCCATCAATACTATTCCAAGCATCAATACCTCCGGTATTTTCAAAATAGTTAGCAATAATTTCATCAGCAGTTTGTGCATTTAATTGAGTGGAGAAACTAACAATCAAAGCAAGAAATAATAATTTTAATGTTTTCATAAGTAAATAATTTTTTGTGATATTTTTTATTCGCAAGTATTTTACTTGCCCAATATAGTAATTACGATTTGAGAATTACTACTATACGACACACAAATGTGATAAATGTTACAGAATATTACACCATTTTTAGATTTATTTAACATAAAATCTTTACTCAATCCAACTACCTCTTCTTATAAACTATCTTACCTCCAATTACCGTATAATTAATAAGTGTATTAGGAATAGCCGAATCTTCACATTCCATAATATCCTGATTTAAAACCACAAAGTCGGCAAATTTCCCCTTTTCAATACTACCTTTAAGCTGCTCTTCAAATGCTACCTTGGCAGCCCAAATAGTCATTCCTTTTAGAGTTTCTTCACGACTTAAAGCATTTTCTATCTGAAAACCATCGGCAGGATAACCACTTATATCTTTCCTTACAACAGCTGCGTAAAAAGTTAAAAGAGGATCTATTTTCTCAATTGGGAAATCAGTTCCAAGAGGAATCCAATTATTTTGATTTAACAATTGTTTGTAAGCATATCCACCCTTTATCCTTTCCGAACCTACTCTCTCATCTGCCCAATACATATCTGATGTGGCATGAGTTGGTTGAACGGAAGGGATTATCGAGTACTTTCCAAAAAGATCAAAATCTTTTGGTGCAATTATCTGAGAATGTTCAATTCTCCAACGTTTATCATTTTTAGACTGTAAAGCTTCGCCATAAATGCGCAATATAACTCTAACTCCTGAGTCTCCAATAGCGTGAGTTGCAAGCTGATAATTACTTTCTAAAGCTATTTTACTTATTTTACGATAATAATCCTCTTTCTCTATCATTAAACCATAATTCCGGGGGTCATCGGAATAAGGCTCTAACATACAAGCACCACGCGATCCAAGTGCTCCGTCGGCATATATTTTAATAGAACGTACCGTAAGCTTATCAGTAACATATGGACCTTTTGGTAAGAAATAATCAAAATTTTCTTGACTTGGATTTAACATTGCATTAACACGAATACTTAAATCGTTTGATTTTTGCAGACTATCAATTAGCTGTACAGCCTGGAGACTAAGCCCCGCATCTGTTACTCCGGTTAAACCCACAGCAAAACAATTTTCCTCTGCTGTTTTCAATGCTTTTATTTTTGCCGATAGATTAGGTTCCGGAATTAAAGAACGTACTAAATTCATAGCATTATCGATTAAGATTCCACTTGGTTCTCCATTCTTTAATACTACTTCTCCCCCATCTACAAATGTTTCTGAAGTTATTTTTGCCATCTCAAGTGCCTTGCTGTTAACCCAAGCGGCATGTCCGTCAATACGAACTAAATACACCGGAATTTCAGGAAATAGCTTATCCAATCCTTCTTTAGATGGGAATTTAAGTGTCGTCCAATCGTTTTGATCCCAGCCACGACCTAAAACCCAAGTGTTTTGTCGCTCTTTTTGAAAACTATCCAACAAATTTAAGATTTCTTCTTCCGATTGAGTTTCAAATAGCTGCGCTTCGGTTTGAATTCCTTGTCCATAACCGGAGAAATGAGAATGAGCGTCAATAAATCCCGGATAAACATATTGTCCATCAAGATTAATAATTTCTTCTGCTTGATATTGAGAACATATTTCATCAGTCGTTCCAACAGCTACAAATTTTCCGTTTTTAACAGCAAATGCTTCAGCAATGTTAAAGTCTTGGTTTACAGTATAAACTTTAGCATTTTTTACAATTAAGTCTACTTCTTCCTTAGTGCTGCAAGCGGTTGTCATAGTTATTACGATAATTAATAAATAAAGATGTGTCTTTTTCATAATTATTAAATTTAGTGTTTTCTATAACGGTTAATATTTTGTCGATGGAAGTAAAAGCAGCAAATATTTCATTTTCTTTTTCTATAATAAATTCTCTTCTTTTACTGTCATAATAGGCTTTTAACGGCATAGATTGCTTTGTATTAGCACTAATGCCTTTTCGGATTAAAGCTCTTTTTAGCCATTCAATTTCTATGGAGTTACCTTCAATATTTAAAACATCTACTGATTTTATATTCTGGATAAAATGTGCTGTCTTTAAATCAAAAGATAGTATATCGTTTGAAAAAGCCTTAGAAATAGCACCCTTTAAAACTAAATCTTCGGGGATTCCAGTTTGGACTTTATTCTTTTCGGGAAGAAGCCATATTAAATCGGCCATTTTCAATGCCAATTCCAAATCGTGAGTAGACAAAATAATACCAACATTTTTCTGATGAGCAATTTTACGAAGCTCCGCCAATATAGCCATCTTTGAAGGGAAATCAAGAAAAGCCGTTGGTTCATCTAATAAAATTAATGGAGTATCCTGAGCAAGAGCTTTAGCAATTAATACTTTTTGTTTTTCGCCATCACTCAACTCAATAAAATTACGATTAGCCAAACTCTGTAATGATAGTAAATTTATTGCTTCATCAACCTTCTCCCTATCCTTATTATTTATTTTTCCCCAAAAATTAGTATAAGGAAATCGTCCCATAGCTATCAACTCCTTAACGGTCATATTTGGAATATAAACACTCTCTGTTAAAACAATACTTAAGTTTTTTGATAGTTGTTGACTATCATAATTTTTGATAGAAGTTCCATCTAGTAGAATGTCTCCGCTCAAGCTGTTAAGCTCCGCACTAAAGCTTCGTAAAAGAGTAGATTTACCAACACCATTAGGTCCAATTAAACAGCAAAGCTCCCCTTTCTTTAGCTGTAAATTAAGAGATGACTGTATTTCTATCTGCTTATTTTTTTTGGTATAACCAATAGATAAATCCTTAGTTTCTAAAATATTTTTATCTGAGCTTATCAAAATCCTATTTGTTTTCGTTTAATAATTAAATAGATTACCAAAGGAGCTCCAAATAGCGAAGTGATTACATTTATTGGTAATACATCTTGGAAAAAAGGCATTCTTGCCAAAAGATTACAAGCAAGGGAGATTATAGTGCCGAGCAATAAAACTGCCGGTATTAATTGCTTATGATCTGAAGATTTAAAAAGTAATCGAGCTAAATGAGGTGTAGCTAATCCAATAAAAGCGATGGGACCTGTAAAAGCGGTAATTATCGCTGTTAGATAACCCGAAAGAAGAATTAACTGCCACCGAACTCGCTTTAGATTTACACCTAAATTTTGTGCGTAAGACTCTCCCAAAAGCATTGCATTCATTGGTTTTATAAGTAATGATGATAAAAATAAAGCAGGAAAAACTAAGATAATAAATAGTACTAACTGACTATTCTGAACATTAGCAAAACTACCCAATCCCCAAATAACAAATGCGTGAACTTCTCCTTGCTGACCAACAAAATTTAATAGTCCGATTATAGATGAGACTGCATATCCTACCATTATTCCAATAATAAGCAGAGATGCATTATTTTTTACTTTTTTTGCTGCCAACAAAACAATAAATAAAACTAAGAAAGCTCCAATAAAAGCAGCTAAATGAACTCCAAGTTCATTCAATATATTTGAGCCTATAAAACCTGTTCCTATTCCGGAACCCAATGTTAACAAAGCTACACCAAGACTAGCACCGGAACTAATTCCTAAAATAGATGGTCCGGCTAAAGGATTACGAAAAAGTGTTTGCATTTGTAATCCGGCTAATCCCAAAGATGAACCTGCTAAAATAGCTGTAACAGCTTGCGGCATTCGTGATTCTAAAATTATATGTCGCCAAACAATCTCATTTTCGGGAGTATTTGTATCAAAAAAATGAAGAAATACAGCAGAAGGAACCGATACTGAGCCAATAGCTAAGTTTAAAAATATCAATCCAAGCAAAAATATGCTTAGGATAATGTAAATAAAACGTATGCTTTGATTTCTATCACTCACTGTACAAAAGTGCAATTTTTTATCTGTTTTTCAAATGCTAGTTTTTTTTAATTTAGCCAAAAGACTTTATTATGATATTAATTGCCGATAGCGGTTCTACAAAAACAGATTGGATTTTAATAGATTTAAAATCCGGACAGCGTACTTATTTTGAAGGAATAGGACTAAATCCCTATCATTCAAATAGTAATAGCATTAATAAAGAGGTTCTGCAATTATTCAAATCTATAGATACATTAAAAGTTTCTCATATATATTTTTATGGTGCCGGTTGCTCAACAAAATCAACTAAACAAGTTATTAGAGACGGTTTGATGAACCTTTTTTCTAATTCTAAAATTGAAGTGTACCATGACTTAGAAGGAGCAGCACGATCTTTATGCAAAAATACAGAAGGAATTGCCTGTATTTTAGGAACAGGATCAAACGCAACACATTTCGACGGTAAAAAAATAATAGATAGTGCGGTATCGTTGGGTTATCTTTTAGGTGATGAAGGATCAGGCAATGCTATGGGGAAAAAACTCATTCACTCTATTTACCTTAAAACAGCACCCGATTTAATTATTCAGGATTTCGAAAAAACATTTAATCTGACACTTGAAAAATTACTTATAGAAATTTATCAAAAGCCCTACCCTAACAGATTTTTAGCTTCGTTTACAAAATATATAAATCAAAATAAAAATAATCCGTTTATCTTAGAACTGATACATAAAACTTTTGAGGAATTTACTCAGTTGGTTATTCTTCCATTAAATCCCGATAAAAAGTTAACTGTTCATTTTACTGGTTCTATTGCTTGGTTCTTTAAAGATGAATTGGAATTTATTATTAATAAATTAGGATTTATTTTAGGCCGTATTACCCAAAAACCCATTGATGATTTAGCAGAATATCATTTACTCAATATTTAAACAATATTTTTTATAAAAAAGCATTATTAAGAAACAGCTAATATGACTCCACTTATGCAAACCACCTCTGAGCAAAATTTAAATTATAACAAATGAAACTATCGGTAATCATAGTTAATTATAATGTGGAGTTTTATCTTGAGCAATGCCTTTTATCTGTTCAGAAAGCTTTAAAAAATATTGAAAGCGAAATTTGGGTAGTTGACAATAATTCTGTTGATTATTCTATTAGAATGTTAAAAAGTAAATTTCCCGATGTTCATATAATAGAGAATAAAATAAATGTAGGCTTTTCTGTTGCCAATAATCAAGCCATACAGCAAGCTAATGGCGAATATATCGTTTTACTTAATCCCGATACTATTGTTGAAGAAGACACCTTTAGCAAAGCTTTAGATTATATGTATAAAAACCCTAATGTAGGCGGCTTAGGTGTTAAAATGTTAGATGGAAAAGGTAATTTTTTAGCAGAGTCTAAACGTGGTTTACCAACCCCGCAAGTAGCTTTTTATAAGATATTTGGCTTATCAAAACTATTTCCTAAATCAAAAATTTTCGGACGTTATCATTTAGGTTTTCTCGACAAAGAAAAAATACACGAAGTTGATATTCTTGCAGGAGCATTTATGTTAATACCAAAAAAAGTTTTAGAAGAAATTGGTTTACTCGACGAGCGTTTTTTTATGTACGGTGAGGATATTGATCTTTCCTATAGGATAACAAGCGCAGGATATAAAAATATTTATTTCCCTAAAACAAGTATTATTCATTTTAAAGGAGAAAGCACAAAAAAAGGTAGTATTAACTACGTATTTGTTTTTTACCGCGCCATGATTTTATTCGCTCAAAAGCATTTCTCCACTAGCCATGCCAAGCTTTTTAGTTTTCTTATCAATATCGCTATTTATGCTCGCGCATCTATTGCTCTTTTATTTCGCTTCTTTAGACGTATATATCTTCCTATTTTAGATATTATACTGCTTTTTGGGGGGATCTATTTTATTCAGGATTATTGGGAAAAAACCTACTTAACTGAAAATGCCTACCCTTGGTATTATATAACTTATGTTCTACCTGTATATATTATCATATGGACAATATCATCTTGGTTTAGTGGAGCTTACGACCGCCCATATAATACTTGGAAAAGCATTAAAGGTATGGGCTTTGGAACTATAATAATTTTAGTTTTTTATGCTCTTCTTCCGGAATCTCTTCGTTTTAGCAGAGCAATAATTTTATTTAGTACTATTTGGGGAATGTTTTCTTTTGCTTTATTACGTGGAGTTTTAAACTTATTAAAACTCAGCGATTTTACTCAAAATATTTCTAATGAAAAACGAGTTGCTATTTTGGGCGAGATAAGCGAAGCAAAACGTGTTGCAGAACTTCTAAGAACATCACCATATCCTCCGGGATTTATTGGTGTAGTAAATTCCAAAATATCAAACACATTTCACGAGGGAGTAATTGGCAATTTAAAGCAATTAGAAGATTTAATAACCATATACAGAATAAACGAATTAGTATTTTGCTCCGACAGTCTTAATGCTTCAGAAATTATAGAGCATATGACACACTTAGATTCAGCTAAGATTGCGTTTAAAATAGCACCTCACAAAAGCTCGGCAGTAATTGGGAGTAAGAGCATCTCTCAAGCTGAGAATCTGTATATGATTGACATTGACGGCATTCTGAAGCCAAACAATAAAAGAGCCAAAAGATTATTCGATATTATATCAGCTTTAAGCTTATTAATAATTAGTCCTGTTTGTGTCTGGTTTGTAAATCAAAAAGCTTCCTTTTTTTCAAATATATTAAAAGTACTATTTGGGTTTAAAAGTTGGGTCGGTTACGACCTGTCGGCTTACTCTTCGCAAAAAGACCTTCCTCTAATAAAAAAGGGTATTTTGTTTCCAAAAGATGCATTTCCCGACAAGGAAATTTCTAATGATATTTCGGCAAAACTAAATTTGATGTATGCGCAAGATTATAAACTAAAAAATGACTTCCAAATTTTACGAAAAGCTTGTAAATATTTAGGACGTAAAATTTAATTATGTCTATGTTTGCTTGCCTCAAACATTAAAATACCACCCGCAACACTAACATTTAAAGATGCAATGCTTCCTGTCATAGGTATTCTCACAAACTCATCTAAAAGAGGAAGATAAACATCTGAAATTCCATCTTCTTCAGATCCCAACATCAAAGCTAAGGGCTCATTGTATGTTTCTTCATAATAAGCTTTTTTGGCTTTTTCCGAAACCCCAACTATTTTTAAACCGCTTTCTTTTAAAAATTTCAAGTCGTCTTGAAGAAAACGTGCTCTACAGACAGGAATTTTATGTAATGCTCCGGCAGATGTTTTAATAGCATCAGCATTTATTGCTGCTGCTCCCCTAGCGGGAATTAAAATAGCATCTACTCCTGCACATTCGGCTGTACGCGCCAAAGCACCAAAATTACGAACATCAGTTATTCTATCTAAAACCAGTATAAAAGGAGTTTTTCCTTGCTCATAGAGCATAGGGATTAGCTGTTCAATATCTTGATACTGAATAGAGGAAATAAAAGCAACTACGCCTTGATGATTCTTGCGAGTTAAACGATTAATTTTTTCAATCGGAACAAGAGAAAAAGGAACCCCTCGCTTTTTTACCAATTGATAAAGCTCATTATAAAGATCACCCTTTAAACCTTTCTGAATAAATACCTTATCAATTTCTTTTCCTTCATGAATTGCTTCTATAAGGCTTCTAATACCAAAAATCATAAGTTGTTTGTCCATGCGCTGCTTTTTTGGCAAAAATACGCTTTGTATTCAGCTTAAACAAGTGAAATAATATTACCGAAATTGAATAGTTTTCATCTTAACTTTTAACTAAATATCTGTTCTCCAATTTTCAACTATTCCCTGCCAGCTGGGCTCATAATGAGCTTGACGAAATAGGCGAAAATCGTTATGAGTAAAGGGGTTATCCTCTCTAGTAAATTGAAAACGTAAACCGTTATAAAATGCATCCAAACCGTATTCCCAAACTTCTCTATCTTTAAATTTATAAACCTTATCAGGAGCACCATAAATCATAAAAATCATTCCCCTATCTGTTTTCCAACCTTCTTTATAGGAAGTAAAAAGCTCGTTAGCACGTTGTACACGACTATAATAAGTACGCATCATATCTTCACTCCTATCTTGCTTACGCGATTTAAAATACCAAAACTCTTCCACAGCCTTTTCCGGCTCCATACTCATCATATCCTCAAATTCCCATCGTGGATTTAAATAACGCAAAGTAAATAAACGCTGTGCATCAGTAGCAACATACGGAAACTCCTTAAAGAATTTGAATACAGCAAAACCTCTTTTTTCTTCAGCTTTTAAATGAAAAAGATAAATACCTAAATCTTTAAATGTCAATGGAGCTGATTTTCCATTAATAATTTCAATTTTGAAAGGATTAACATTTTCTAAGTTTTTTAATTCGTTAGGCTTTACCGGAGCAAAAGGAACTACTGCCGGCGAAAATTTTGGAGCATACCAACTGATATATAATTCTTTTATAGAAAGATCGTTGACTTTAATTTGTAGTTTTTCATTCTCTCTCACAAAATTATCCCAATGAATGCTACCGTCTTCATTTAAAAGCATAAAATTTTGCTCTGAATAAGGCACTCCTTTTTGAATATTACTTCTCGATGTAAAAGCTTTAGTCCCAGATTTATTTTCTATACCGGAGAACAAAACATACTCACCACTAGCTTGTGTATGAAGTTTTATTTTAAAAGACTTATAATTTTCACTTTTATCAGGACTATCAGTTAAATTAATACGTCCTTGCTGAAGAACCTCTTTTTCTTTGTTTGCATCGATTAAGCTATAATCAAAAATATAGTTTTTTAGCGCCTCGGTCTTCGATTCACCACTTGCAACAGCTAAAGCATTTAGGTTTACCTGAACAAATAACTCCGAAATAGTATCGTTTGCATTAAATACCTTTGATTGAAAAATATTTCCCGGATAATCCTGTTGATAAAGTTTAGCATAATTAAGTTGCGAATATTTATTGGTAGCACAGGAAGAAAAAATGGCTACCAAGCTTAATATAAAGAAAGTCTTTTTAAACATAGCTTGAAATTTTTAAAAGAAAATTCAATAATTATGCCAGATTACGATTTTATGTAAAGTAATTGAATTTTTTTTGAACTGCTTTTAATTTAGCTTTGCATTTAAAACCCAATAATGAAATTTATAGGACTACTTTCTGACACTCATTCCTATTATCATCCTAAGATAGAAAGCTTTTTTAAAGATGTTGATGAAATATGGCATGTTGGTGATATTGGCGACCCCGAAATTTACACTCGATTGAGCCAATTTAAGCCTATTAGAGCCGTTTATGGAAATATTGATGGTATTGAAATACGCTCAAAATTAAAAGAGATTGAGATTTTTTATTGTGAAAACATAAAAATCTTTATGACTCATATTGGAGGCTACCCCGGCAGATATCAAGCAGGAATAAAAAAGAAACTTCAAGAAGAGCAAGTTCAGCTATTTATCAGCGGTCATTCGCATATCTTAAAAGTTATGAATGATAAATCTTTAAACCTTCTTCATATGAATCCTGGAGCTGCCGGTATGCAAGGAATACATAAACGCATAACATTTTTACGTTTTAAAATCGAAGGTGATAGAATTGAAGATTTAGAAGTCTTTGATGCACCACGAAAATTAAGCTAACGTATTCTATCCATCGATTTTACAAGCTTATCGTCTTTTTTAACACCTCTGAATGCCAATACCAAAAACATTAAAATAAGGGCAGGAATAAAACTATTAAAATTATAAATCGCTCGGGTCATTAATTTATCTTCAAGTGTAGGAATATATCCAAAGAAAAATCCTCCTAAAACAAAAAGCGATATAAAAATATTTACCTTTATCCATAGCAGTTGAGTTTTTCGATTCTTATAAAGAAAAATAGATACCACAGCAAAAATTGTAATTAATACTAATCCTGCTACCAATGGCCAAGTAAAATAATCATCAAACGGACTTTTCTCCCCGGGAATAAGATTTTCTATATAAAGGCTATGGAAATGCAATGTAACAGTATCGCCATAAAATTTAGCCAAAGGCATTTTGTTAAATGGTATAAGCATAATGGTACTTACCAAAGCCGCTAATGCTAAATATACCGATTGAATTCTTTGAATCATTTTGTAATATTTTTTATAAAGCAAAGATAAGGGCAATTATTTTTATAGAAAATATCTTTTTTTACATTTTGTATTTTATTTTTTGTACTTTCGCATTTCAATTATCCCAACTTATTTCGAGAAAAATTCAATTTACCAATTTCTGTAAATTATTTCAAAATACAATTAAAGAACATTTAAACAATTATCATGTACGATATTATCGAACTCAACGGGAAACTTGTTTCCGAGTTGAAAGAAATAGCAAAACAACTTAACGTCGCTAAATACGAAAAGTTTACTAAACAAGATTTGATATACAAAATCTTAGACCAACAAGCACTTAATCCTAGTACCGAGATTCTAGAAAAAGAAAAAAGCGAGGCAAAAAAGAATGTAAGAACAAAACGCCAACGTATTCAGAAAAAACCTGAAGGTTCTTCTATTCCTTCTAAAGTCCCTACAAAAAAGCCTAGAGATTTAAAAGAAAACAAGAATAACTCCGAATCAAAAGACACTAAACAATCTAAGCCGAAAGAACATACGAAAAATACTGTTAACAAAGAAGTTAAGCAAAAACAAGAGGCTGAGAAAAAAGAAGTAAAAGAAGACGTTTCAGAAACTAAGGTTAAAACAAAAGAAAATACGCCTTCAAAAATTAACAAACCTAATCCACGACCAAGAGCACGTAAAAAGGTTGAACCCATTAATAAAGCATCAGAAGATACAAAGCCTAAAACGGAAGTAAAAGAAACTGCAAAAGAGCCTTCTACTCCCGAAAAAGTAACTGATGAAAGCTATAGCGAAATCCAACAAGCTATTAGTATTTCTACGGATAAAAAAGAAACTGTTGAAAAAGCAGAAAGTAATATTAAGCCTAAAGCTGAACGCCCTGAACGTAATTCTAAGCCTCAGGTTGAAAAACCAAAGTTTGCCCACGAATTTGACGGCATCATAAATAGCGAAGGTGTTTTAGAAATTATGCCCGATGGTTATGGTTTTTTAAGGTCTTCGGATTATAATTATCTTAATTCTCCCGACGACATCTACGTATCACAATCGCAAATCAAACTTTTCGGTCTAAAAACAGGAGATACTATTGAAGGAACTATCCGACCTCCAAAAGAAGGAGAGAAATATTTTCCCCTAATAAAAGTACAATATATCAATGGTAAACTACCGGAAGATGCTCGCGATAGAATTCCTTTCGATTACCTCACTCCTCTTTTTCCATTTAAGAGATTTAATTTAACCGGACATGAAGAGGAAAATATTTCGACACGTTTAATTGATTTATTTTCTCCAATCGGAAAGGGTCAACGTGGTTTAATTGTAGCTCAGCCAAAAACCGGTAAAACAGTTCTTTTAAAAGATGTAGCTAATGCAATAGCAGCAAATCATCCGGAGGCATATTTAATGATCTTACTTATTGACGAACGCCCCGAAGAAGTTACCGATATGAAACGTAATGTTAATGCAGAGGTAATCGCATCTACTTTTGATGAACCGGCTGACAGGCATGTTAAAATTGCTAATATCGTTTTAGAGAAAGCCAAAAGAATGGTAGAATGTGGACACGATGTGGTTATTTTATTAGATTCTATCACTCGTTTAGCAAGAGCTTATAATACCGTTAGTCCTTCTTCCGGAAAAGTATTATCCGGTGGTGTTGAAGCTAATGCCTTACAAAAACCTAAGCGTTTCTTTGGTGCTGCACGACAAATTGAAAATGGAGGATCTCTAACTATTATTGCAACTGCTCTTACCGAAACAGGATCAAAAATGGACGAAGTAATTTTTGAAGAGTTTAAAGGAACAGGAAATATGGAACTTCAATTAGATAGAAAATTATCTAATAAACGAATCTATCCTGCTATTGACATTGTTGCCTCCAGTACCCGTCGCGATGATTTACTTGTTGAAAAAGAATTACTTCAACGTTTATGGATTTTAAGAAATCATTTAGCCGATATGAACCCTATAGAAG
>Ga0164318_10004628_pt1 | contig 13243 bp, 9 predicted proteins | sample GuaBasSedimGuay9_FD_113734 | JGI IMG/M metagenome (GOLD analysis project Ga0164318, IMG submission 113734) | Subseafloor sediment microbial communities from Guaymas Basin, Gulf of California, Mexico - Guay9, Core 4571-4, 0-3 cm | ecosystem: Environmental > Aquatic > Marine > Hydrothermal vents >...
AATGAGAATGCATTGATGTCAAAATTAAATCACATTCTTGTAGGATTACCTACAAAATTAAAAACGGTCTGTAAAGTTTATAAGTTGTGAAATCAAAATTGGAGGTGTTGGGGGCAAACTTTAGCCGATGTTTGAACACGACCAATATTTTTTTTAGGTATGAAGTGAGGGTTGTAAATGTTGATTGAAAAGCAGAAATATAGTGCCACCCGTAAGATACTTATAGTTATAGCTGTATTTTTTCTGCTTTTGCCACTGGATGCTTGGGCGCTGATAAGCCTCGGCAGTGTTTCAGATACTCATAAGACCGTTTATTCTTCTCCGGGCAGAGATATCATGTTAAAGTATTCTTTTTTCAATAGTGGTAGTGAGAATCTTAATCTTAAAGTGAGGTTTGATGCGCTTAATGATGGCACGAAGTATGATTTGGTGGACTATGATAATAAGATGCATTTGATGTATGATCCTTATCCTTCTACGTTTATGAATGCGCTTTATCTTACTTTGCCTCCTTTGACCAAAAGTCCGGACTCTTCTTCAGATAAAGAATGGATTGCTCTTGATGGAGGCACAAATTATGCTGAGGTTAAGGGTGCTTATCTGTTTATCCAGATACCAGAGCAGAATATTCATGCGAACCCTTACAGGCTGAAAGTGGTGGCTACTACATATGATGCTTCTGATCCTTCGGATACACAGAATACGACATCAATACAGAAAGTTGTTCAGCAGAGAGAATACATTGTCAGAATATATAATGATGCAGAAAGGATTGAACTTATACCTGACTCGCGCGACTCAGACAATGACGGGCTTTCAGATAAGAAAGAATCAGAGACATATCATACAAATCCATATAAGAAAGATACTGATGGGGACGGGATAAGTGATGGAGATGAAGTCCGGGGAAGAACAGATCCGAATGATCCAGATGATCCGGGAAGAGGCATGACTTCTTCGGGAACATTATTCGATACATTGCGGAATATGGCCGGGTTTGAAAGCAATGATCTGCCAGGTCCAGGCGCGAATGAAAGCAGTGACCAAGAAATCAATAATGATGTGAGTGCTGAAAGTAGAGAAGATACAAATACTGGCGGGAATTATGAGAACATAGAAAGAAATGAGGACACGCCAGAGAAAAGTGATGAAAATAATTATGGGCCCACAGGTCTTTTTGTGGATATGCCCGCATCAGGTCCTGTGAATGTTGCTACAGTGATAATTATTATTCTTGGTGCCCTGCTCATATCTCGTCTGTTGAAATCAAAGGTGTAGACATGATACGATCAGGAATATGCAAAAAAAATATGACTTTTATTGTCGTCTCTATGCTTGTAGTATTATTTCTTATTAGTATGGGGTCGCACGCAGTAGATGAGATTAAAGGCATTGAAGATGCACCTGATCCTGTGAATGTTGATAGTGCAAATATAACAATCAATGCAACTGTCAAGTATACTGCGGCTGGCAGCGGCGGCAATATCACCACACTTGTGATTGAATATCCTGTGAGTGAAGAAGTCAGGATGAGTTATGTCCGGGATATTTCTTCTGATGAAAAACAGTATACTGTATTCTATAATCCTAACCAGACCGGAGAATATAGTTATCGCATCATGGCAGAAGAAGATGGCGCTGTCACGAGGGTGTCAGGGATATACACATTTGATTCTGCGTATTTTCCATTTATCAAATCAATCAGTGATTCGCCGGATCCTGTCAAATACGATGCAGGTAGTGTAACTTTCCAGGCAGATATCTACTACTGGAATTATTCCCTGGATACTGTGCTTCTTGAAATTGTAGATCCAGTTTTTATAAACATTACGATGACAAATATATCTGCACTTGAAGAGGGTTATGTTTTTGAGGCAAGTTACGACCCTGGAAATGTCAGCACATATAATTACACTATATTTGCAAATGATACGTCTGGTGCTTTTTTGTATTCTTCATATTATACTTTTGACTCAGAAGGATATCCGCCGGATATCAATAGTATCTCACACATCCCCGGCATTGTGCTGCCAGGAGATGAGGTGGTTTTCACTGTGAATGTTACTAATGTGCGGGATGACATTGATACTGTGCTTTTGAACATTGTTTCACCCGTGTCAGAAAGTATTAATATGATTAATATCTCCAGCGATATTTTTGTGGCAAGTTATACGACGCCTTTGAACCCACGGGGGATGTTCTATTATCAGATCTGGGCTAATGATACTGAGGGGTTTGTGAGCATTTCAGATTATCATGTATTTATAAGTAATGATCTTTTATGGGATAATGCGACAATCAGTGTGAAAATATCTCCTTCATGCTGCGGGATGTTTTCGTTTTTCTATGTTCCTGAAAGGGTTATGCAGAATCAGACATTAATTCTTTTAAGTATTTTTGAGAACTGCGGGAACGTGGGTATAAACGAAACTACGAATATAACTGTAGAGAAAGACGTGATAAATGAGTATGGAATGATAAACGAATCTAATCTTGTGATTATACCGCCAAATATCATCCGGTACTGGCAGGGTAGTATGGAATATGTTGAGTCGCTCAATGACGATGCTTTCTTTTCTATTTTCTACACTACAGGGCTTCCACTGGGAAATTATACTGCGAATACTTCAGCATTCTACTTTACAAATACAACCATAGAGAATGAGACTTTCGATTGCAGCGGGGTGATAAGTCTTTCGAGACACTTTGAAATTGTCGAGGAAACCGGGGAGGGGGAAATATCTCCAGTAGTTATTATAAGGGAAATGCCCTCGCAGATTAACCAGGATACTGTGAACTGTAATTCGAACAGTACATGGAATGGTTCGTGTACATATACAAGCGTAAAGCTGATTGTGTATAACAAGGGTGCTGAAGCTGTAAATTCTCTGGTATTAAGTGATCTGGCAACCAGGGTATGTAGTGGAGGAAATTGTAGCCCTCTTGCATACCGGTGCGTGAATAATTCAGACAGTTATTCGTGCTATACTGTTGTGGATAATTTATCGGAAATACATCCAAATGCAGCGTCTTATGTATATTTTCACTTAAACAGCGGTCTTAAACCGCGGGAATATGCCATACTAGAATATGAACTCGTTCCAACGAACAATGCAATGTATTATGACACCGCACAGTCAAACTGGTATGATTTTTCTGCGAGAGCAGATTATTATTATGGTGCGGCAAATGAATCATGTACTGCACAAGAAGATCATGACGTTTACAATCCGCCTTTGTCTGATGTGTTATACCTGACTAATAAATCGTCTTTTAATTATGGGTTGGATGTTGATATAGATACTTCAAATGAACAGAGGAGTTTTGAAGTGGATAGTGATGTGACTTTTAATGTTCGGGCGATTTCGATTTCCGGCAGTGATGCAGTTAAAGAGCCGTGGCATACAAGGATAACACTCCCCTCTTCGTGGAATGTTACATCTTGTGCGTATGTTTCCGGACCAAGCTGCATCTGTAGTTTCAATAACACAGAAAAATGGGTCATGTGCAATGGCTCTTCGGATGTTTCTAATATGGCTGTGTCTGAGTTCAGCTTTACTGCAAATACACAGATACAGAGTGATTTTTTACTGGGTGCATATTCAAATGATTCTAATATGGACAGATATATGAATGAGTATTATATTCCGGGGTTGTTTGCTTTATCTAGGGCAATTATAGAAGAAGAGGTGCCGGAGCCGACACCTGAGCCGGAACCAACTCCGACACCGAGTCCTGAACCCGAACCAATGCCTCAGCCGGAACCTAAACCAGAGCCTATAATCGAAATTGTATTAACTCCTCTTAACAGTAGCTATAAAGCGTTCCAGGGGCAGATAATTCCGACAATATATAAAATTGAAAATATCGGGGAGACTTATGTTGAAAATATTAGCATTGAGCCGGTTCTTTTGCCGGGATGGAACTATTCAGAAACCCTTATTGATTTTTTGAATGTTTCCGGATATGTTAACAGGACCATGTTTATTACTCCACCAGTGGACGCGATCCCTGCAATGTATGCAATTCCCATCAGGGCGATTGTCAATAATGAAACTGCAGATATTGCGTATATATGGATTGAGGTTTTGCGCATACAGGATTATCCAAAAATAAGGATTGTTGAGGCGCCACAGATTGTCGAGTTTGAAGAGCTTTCGAATGTTACGATTCCTATTCTTGTGGAAAATATCGGAAAAAAAGTACTTCATAATGTTTCTGCAAGGATTGAGAATGCAGAGCAGTGCCTGGGTGGCACGCACGCAGGTGAGCAGATTCTGAATCTAAGCGAAATGAAGTCAATTGATTTTCAGGCAACTACGACCGAAGGACCGAAGGTGTGCCAGGCAAATCTTATTGTTTATTCCCGGGAGAATGCTTATGCCTTTGCGCCAGTCAAAATAATAATCAAGGCGAAACCGCCGCTTATCCCGATTCATAAACGCATCACTCCCTGGCTGGCTTTACTTTGGACAATAATTTTTGTGATTTATGCAATAATCAGGAAGAGAAAAACAAGGGTGGGTGATGCACCTACTTCTAACCGGCCCAGGATGATACTTTATATGCTCTTGTTCGGGGAGTTGATTACTCTTGCGTATGTTTTTCTTTGGTACTTCGGAGTGATTGAGATAATCTGAATCCACAGAATTGTTATTCCCAAGTGGATAAATACTCCGCAGCTTGCTGCGGATATAAATCACTTGGGAAGATTAAAAATCGTGAAAATTTAGGTTGATGGGGTGTATTTTCAAGCTTTTTAATTGTCAGGTCATAATTTATGGACAATTAAAAATCGCCGGCTTAGAAATTCGCGTAATACCCCACAACTTGCTCCGATTGGGATGTAGCCAAAGCCAGATATTCTCATATGAATGGCTTTGCCACATCTTAAAAATCACAATGTGATTTTTAGGCGCCTAACCAATCTGCGATTGGTTCGGATACATCATTATTGGAGCAGTATTTGCCGTGAGTATAGCGAATTTCAGGTGTTTTTTATTTAGGCATGTACTTTTTGTGGTCTTTTTTCTGTGTCTTTTTGATTCCGAACCTGTCGAGTTCTTCTCTTTCTTCTTCAAGCAATTCCTCCTCTGATGTGTATTTTAGATTCATGCAGAAGTATACCAGTGAGAATATCATTATTCCGATGCCGATCAATGGAAGAAGATATGCGGGAAGCAGCATGTTTAGAACATTGAATGCGTTTACTAAGTCTCCTTCTTTTGAGAAGAAATATATTACCGGGGAGAACAGAAAACCAATTGCTATGAAGCTTGTAAATATTGAGTATTCGAGGTAGTCTTTTTTTGTGAGGTACCAGTCGAGTATGAGCAGAGAAAATCCAATTGCCAATGTGCCTGTGATGCCTGCTAAATAGAGTATTGCCCATTGGATGTTGCTCATTATACAGCGAGAGTATACTGTTGCATATAGGCCGCTTTCGATGGATGAGTGAAAATCCGCCCAGTATGGGCAGTTGTAGTATTTCAGGACAAGAATATGGAATAATTCGTGTAGAAAGGGGGATATTATGAAAGCGATTATTGGAAATGAAAAGAGTCCGGCAATCATGTATGCGTTGTAGTGATGTTTATTAGTTATGCATCGGGTTCTTGCTTTTGGTTTTCGGGCAGTTTTTTTTTGTTTATGATTATTTTCCCACATGGTTATCATTTTTTAGGATGCTTTTTAAAAGATTCTCTTTTTAGACCTATTTTAATTTTCTGCGTGAAAACCAGTGTGCATAATATCAAGAAAATAATTATTATGTATGCTGAATAAGTATCCATATCATACACCGAAAAAGCGATCTATTTTATCTAAAAGTCCTGATTTCTTCTGTGAAATGTGTTTTATAATCTGTTCTTTTTCTACGTTTTTTTCTTTTTTTTGTTCTTTATCTTGCCCTGGTATTGCAATTAACTTAGCCAGACGTTGCGCCTCTCCTAGCAGTTGCGGGATTTCTTCTTTTTTCATGGAATCTTCATATTCTCCTTTGCTCACTTTTTCAAAGAACATAATGAGATCGGCACGTGTCTGCGGTTCTATCGTGGATGTTGCCAGTTTTAACATTAGCTCGTTGTAGGTCTGCTCTTCTTTAATGTCAATCATTTTTTCAATGAGCCCTTTCAGGATAAATGCGCATTTTATAAGTGAATCTTTCTGTTCATGTGTTCTTATGATTGCTCTCATTTCTGATACGATGGGGTCATAAGTGGCTTGGTTTGAATGTCTGGATGAGATTCCAAGAAATTGTTTTGTTTTTCCGATTATATCATGCGGCTCTTCATCTGGTGACGGCGCACTGGCCAGTTCGTCTCCTGTATCCACATCCTGTGATGGTGGGCTTTCGGGGTTGAATACTATCTGCCTTTTGATTTTGAATTCGTTTTCTGCTATTTTCTTTACGAGTTCATTTTTGTATTGTTCAAAGACGACATCTATTTTTGAAAAGATTGTATCTGCCCTATTCAGTTTGGTGTTCAGTTGCTCTTTTTTTTGGAGATATTCTTTTTCAGGTATCATACCGAGACTGGACATCCTTGTCAGTGCGACCAGATCTTCGCGATATCTCTTATGCTCAATATTGAAAGGACCTGCATCTAAAGATGTTTTTATCTCATGTTCCAGTCTTTCTTTCAGATGATCAAGTTCTTCTTTTTCAAGTGTTCTTAAGATTGTGTCTTCTATATCTGCTATTTTTTTTTCTATCTGTTTTTTGTTTTTCTCATAGGATTCCAGACTGATAATGTCATCTTTGTATATTTTGTCCAGAGCTTCTATGTCATCTGAAAATGTCCGTTCTCTTTTTCTTAGTTCCTTTACTGCTTTTGAATTGTCTGCGGCGGTTTCTATTTCTTTTTCATCTGCATGCAGAGCATGTGATTCTCTTATTTGCTCATGTAAACTTCTGAGCATTTCGGCAGGTTTTACTGTCTTATTCATCTCATAGAGGTCTGATTCCATTTTGTTTAGGTGACGGTGCAGTTGTTCTCTGTTTTCCTGGGTGAGCAGTACTTTTTCTTTTGGTTCCTGAACGGAAATGACTGGTTGTTCTGTCGGCAGGGGCTCTGTTTTTGTCTCCAGTAGCTCAGAGGTATGCGGTTTGCAGAGTTTGCTTTTAATCTGTTCAGAGATCGTAATGACTCTTTTGTCTGGTTGAGCGGAATTTGGTGGTTGTTCTGCAGGAATAGGATTAGATGCTGTATCATGAGACGCGGAGGGATTACTTTCGAGTTTGCTCTTGATTCGCTCATAGAGGGATTTAGATAGAGCACCTATTTTTAATGCACTATTTATTGTTTTTGGCGGGTCGTTGTCTTTTTTGAGGGTTGTGCTTTTAGTTTTATGTAGAGATAGCTCTTGAGGGTTTGTTTTTTCTGTCGAGAGTGTTGCTTGCGCCACGGAAGGATTGGATTTTTGTTTTTTTGTTTTACTATGAATTTCCTGCGGGATTGAGTTTGTATTAAATCCGTGTTCTGTGGCATGTGATAAGTTTTGTTTGTCTTTTGGCATAGATGTGCTCTTTTGTATTTGCTGATTTGCGTGTGAATGATGAAGATTTACAGAGTGCCGGTTATCTTCAGAGATAAGACTATTATTTCTAATCTCTCTATCTGTGATTGTTCGTTGTTTTGTTTGCGCCATTGTCATTATAATCACTACAGATATATGTAGGGAGAAGCCATAGGTCCTAAAGTTATGGCTTTTACTCTATGTTTGTCTTGAATTATATTTGTTTAGGAATGAAATTTAACTAACCTCCTCAAAATACAACTTTTGTTCTCCTAATCTATGGGGATCAAGCATATTAAACACAGTCTATGTCGTTCCAAAATGTAAAATGTGCATGTTATTTCCACGTGGGTTCAATACCCGCAGCTTGCTGCGGATATAATTCACTTGGGAAGACTAAAAATCGCCGACTTAGAAATCCGCGTAATACCCCAGAGCTTGCTCCGTTTGGGATGCCGTCAAAGCCAGACATTATCGTATGGCTTTGCCACATACGTCACTATTGGTACAGTATTTGCCGTGAGTATAGCGAATTTCAGGCGATTTTTTTTATTTCGTATCTGTTCCTTAAGCCCAGATATCTGCGAGTTCTTTTTGCACTTTGCCTAGTTTTTCGAGCTTTCCTGTAACGCTGTTTAGGTTCTTTTCCACTTTAATGCGGCGATCGTTCAGCTTGCTTTCATTGTTTGCAAATTCTGTTATCATGCCGCGTAGTTCCATTTCTTTTGTCTGAATACTTTTTAGGTTATTTTTGACGTCTTCTAACTCGTTTTCGAGTTTGGATTTATCGTCTTTGATTTTTCTGATCTCAACTTTCAAATCCCTGAAAATCTGCATAATCTCTATTTCTTTTTGTTTTCCTTCCACAGATACGTTGTTTACATTGTCGTTTTCATCCATTACATCACCTCTTAATTATAGTTGAAGACATAACTTTTGGAACTCATGTCTTCACCATATCATCAAAAATCACTTTGTGATTTTTATGATTCAGCAAATCAAAGGATTTGCCCGAATCCTTAAAATTGCCATACAATTCCAAGACTGCGGAATTGCCATACAATTCCTAATTTCGCAATCACTAAAAATCCGCTTTATGTGGTGGATTTTTGTGACGATAAAAATCAATTAGATATCGATTTTTAGTCATATAGGAAATCGGTACGATTTGCGGAATTTTAAAAATTTGTACCAAATTTCCAATTTTCGAAATGGGTGAACATTTCGAAAATCCAGTGAATCAAAGATTCACCCGGATAGATTAACGTCTCTTGGTTTTTGGCTAAGTTTGTTCCTTTAGTAACGACGTCAACTATATTCCAAAAAACACCGCGAGTATATGCTGACCGCTGGTTTTCTCCGTATGCATGCTCTGTTGTGTGCGTTTCTACGCCTCCATTATACGGGGTGTTGTCTTAAACTCTTGCGGGCAGCCGTCATCATAATCGCTGTGTGAATATGAGTCCTGTGCTAAAGTTTAGTTTTGTATTACTTTTATAAGTGACGATATATAAATAATTAGCTATATACTCTAATAGTAAAGTGAACTTTTACAGTTTATTTATTTCAATGACGAGTAGATATTGAAAGCTTAATAGTATAGAGGGATAGAGTTGTGGGTGAGTTGTATAGACAAGCGTGAATTAGAGATAATGTCTGATAGGATTGCAGAGTATAATGAGAAACTAGATAGTGTACACAAGGAAATCGGCAAGGCTGTTATCGGGCAGAAGGATGTTCTTGATGCTGTGTTTACATGCATGCTCTCTAATGGTAATATATTGCTTGAGGGTGCGCCGGGACTTGCAAAGACCCTGCTTATTATGAGTATTGCTAAAACTGTCAAGGAAACGAAGTTCCAGAGAATTCAGTTTACGCCGGATCTGCTGCCGGCAGATATCCTGGGTATTTCTGCATACGATCCAGAGAAGGGGTTCTATACTATGAAGGGGCCGATTTTTGCTAATTTTATTCTTGCAGATGAGATTAACAGGGCGCCTCCGAAGGTTCAGAGTGCAATGCTATCTGTGATGCAGGAGAAAATTGTCGTCATAGGAAAGGAAACTTTTCCCCTTCCGCCTCCGTTTTTTGTGATGGCTACGCAGAATCCTCTTGAGCAACAAGGGGTTTATCCGCTGCCGGAGGCGCAGATTGACAGGTTCCTGTTCAAGATTGCTGTCAAGTATCCCAAGAAAGAAGAGGAGAGATTAATTGTTGACCACAATACGATGATTAATGATTTTGAAAGTTATGATATTGAGAATGTGCTGGTTCCACAGGACATATTTGATATGCAGTCTATTGTAAAGGAGGTTTATCTTGCGCCGGAAATCAAGCATTATATTGTCGAGCTGATTAATGCTACCAGAAATCCCGAGGAGTATGGGATGAAGTATGGCAAGTATATTGATTGGGGTGCGTCACCAAGGGCATCTATCGCACTTCTTATTACGGCAAAGGCACATGCTTTTCTTGAGAACAGGGCATATGTGCTGCCGGAGGATGTGCGTGAGGTTGCGCACAATGTGCTGAGGCACAGGATTATCCTGAATTATGAGGGAAAAGCAGTGGAATTAGAGACTGATACAATCATTGATGAAATTCTCCGGTCCGTAGCGGTTTTGTGAATCCGGATTACCTGCCTGTACCCCACATGTTGAACCATTTTATAAGCGGGTTTATAAATGGCTCATTGGTGTAGCATTTTATGAATCCGGCGTGGACATCTTTAAATATTCTCTCAATATTCTTTTCCTGTTTTTCAGCTTCCATCCGGTATTTTTCGCGGATTCTGTCAAGGTTTACGTCTGTGACAGATTTCGTTATGGGATCAGACATCCTGAAGTTTCCCAGGTCATCCGGGATGAAACTGTCTCTTATGTCTCTCACCATTATACCGAGTACTCCTTCGAACTTTGATGATGCCGCTTTCAGGAGATCTTCCCATTCGTCGCCGACATTGATAAAGTCAGATATTATGAATACTATGCTCTTGCTATCCAGTGACGATGTGGCAGTTTTTAGGCCAGAATATAGATTGCACCCTCCTCCATAATTTTTTTGGTTGCTGAGTTCCCTTAAAATTCTGTAGTACTGGTCGGATGCTTTCGAGGGCGGTATGTTCTTGTGGATCCGGTCACCGAACATCCCTATTCCTGCTTTGTCGCCTACTTCAATTGCTGTATATACCAAGCTTCCTGCAATTACTGAAGCGTATTCGGTTTTTAGCTTGTCCTGCGTGCCAAAGATCATTGTTTCTGAGGTGTCGAGGAGGACGTATATGTTCAGGTCGCGCTCTTCTTCATAGACCCTGACATAAAGCTTATCGATTTTTTTTGATGTGGACACTCTTCTTGAAATTTTCCAATCAATCATCGAGGCATCGTCAGAGATAATGTATTCTCTCAACCCTGCGAATTCCATACCGCGGCCGCGAAATATAACCTTGTATTTTAAGATAAATCTGACTTCATCGACTAATCTTTTGACATTTACATCTATTTCATGCATGAGATTTTTGATTTCAGGATGAATATGGAGCTTGCTTTGCCGGATTTCTTCGTCTTTGATGTCTATTGCCTTCATGAAAATCAACTTATTGAATCTTAGGGTATTGTCTTATATTTGGTTGCTCCAAGACCCCATTCTATTAATAGCAGTAGAGCGGCGAGAATCAGTATGTATTTTACAAGAGGTATTCTTGTCGTGTCCTTTGCCAGTACTGCGCTTTCAAAGGCGGCGTCCAACTCGTCTTTATTTGTTACGAAAAAATACTCGCCGTTGGTCTGGTTTGCGATGTTTTTCAGTTCAGTTACATTCAGTTCCTGAAATTCTACTGTTGTTGCGTTTGTCTCTTTCAGGTGAGATGGTAGTTCAGAATCCTGATTGATGTTTAATGTGTCATTTCTGAGACCTACGCCGATTGCATAGACTGTAATGTTGTTTGTTATAATATACTTTAGAGATTCTCCAAGGTCTACTCCCCTGTTGTTGCGACCATCGGTTATTAATGTCACTACTCTTTTCTTTGAAGTGTTTACCAACAGCCCGCTCGAAGTTATCAGGGCATCTCCAATTGCAGTGCCTGCGACAGAATCGAAAGTGATTTCGCGCAGTAATAGTTTTAGCTCTTTGTGGTCATCAGTTAGTTCTGATTTTACATATGATTTACCTGCAAATGTGACTATACCTATCTTTGTATTCCCCGGGACTTTGCCCATAAGGTGTATTGCTGAGTCTTTTGCAGATTCAAGCCTGCTTGGCTCAAAAGTTCCGTTGTCAGATGTCAGCATACTTGATGATGTATCTATTGCAAATATATAATCTGTGTCAGAAACAGTATCTATGATGATGAGTGTTAGGTTCGAGATGCCGACGATTATCAGAAACATTGCAGCAATGCGGAGTGTGAGTGTCAGGTAGTTTTTATGAAGTATCTCATAGCCAATGACTCTTTTAAGGGTTTCATAGTTTGCAAATTTTATTGTTCTTTTTTCTATTTTTCTTAATGTGACGATGTGGATGATGACAATTAACCCGATTAAGACTATCAGTAAATTGACATTCTCATAGGTGTAGCTTATCTGCATTTTTGAATCACTTCTAAGTGTTTTGCAGTTAAATTATAGGAGTTCTGGAATATAAATATTCGCGGAGTTCAGAAGCTTGGATGATTTCAAGATTTATCGCCATTAGATGCGTTATGTGCGATGAAAAAAAAGATGATGACCCTGCCTGGGAGGACAGGGTCAAAGGGAAGAGAGCATATGTAAATATAATGACCCTGCCTGGGAGGACAGGGTCAAAGGGAAGAGAGCATATGTAAATGTAATGACCCTGCCTGGGAAGACAGGGTCAAGGGAAGAGATAAACATATTCTCTTTTGCTATCACCTCACAGTACATCTGCCATTACTGTCAGCGTTCCATTGGTTACTGCACCTACTGGTACTCCGTAAGGGACATAGAGCCTTAGGTCAACGGCAAATGAGTCGCCGGGCGTTAGCTTATTACTCGAATATACCTCGTCTAAACTGCATCCGCTTGTACCTGGTGCATCTGCATTCCATCGGTAAAATCTTACCTTGCTGCAATCAGCACTAACAGCTGCGCAGTAGTCTGCACTGCCTATTGTGAATTTGTCCACTACACCCCAACTGCTATCTCCAGAGCCAACAATTGATTTAGAGCCATCGCTCAAATCAATATCTCCTGTCTCATCGATGGTATGTGCTGTTGTACCGAGATGGAGCTTTCCCACACCGGTTCCATTACAGTAAGACCCATCAGATGCTGTTGCCCAAAAATATTCATTCGGACCTACACGTAATCTTCCCTGTCGCTTGTAGTTTGTTGGTAGTGTCAAATAGACTATGTCTGTGCTGTGATTGAACTCCAACCGGTCAACAAATGCATATTCATTCTCAGACATACTGCTGTTTTTAATTGCAAGGAAATTTGCAGCATCATAATTTGTTACGACACCAGTACCGAATGGCCTTACTGTGGGTTGTGACGTGTTGAACCAGACATGGGTCAGGTTCGTTGAGCCGATGTTTTCTATTTGTATCTGGCTGAGGTTCAAACTATTATATGTATAGTTTACTACCATGGTCCCGGGATCCTGTGTATTATAGTTCAGTACCTGTGGCGTAATATCAATCATTGTTTTTGACGCGATGGTTAAGGTTACTGTTGCGTTTCCTGTCACGTTGACATCGAAAGCA
>Ga0164318_10004629_pt1 | contig 13241 bp, 13 predicted proteins | sample GuaBasSedimGuay9_FD_113734 | JGI IMG/M metagenome (GOLD analysis project Ga0164318, IMG submission 113734) | Subseafloor sediment microbial communities from Guaymas Basin, Gulf of California, Mexico - Guay9, Core 4571-4, 0-3 cm | ecosystem: Environmental > Aquatic > Marine > Hydrothermal vents...
AATAAGCGGAGTTGTAGTTAAAAACAAGCAATTATCACATAAATTCTATTGAAAAATCCTGTTTTTTGCAAACTGTCAAATAGGCTTTCCTGTCTTTTTTGGCGTCAAACTGTCAAAGTTGGGCTATAAGTAAATTGATGCAACAGAAAATACTCATAAACATTTCCTCCTCATAAGGTCCCATAACACAATTATCAAAATCACCATCCCTCCCTGCCATAAAACATTGTGGACAACATCGAAGTATTTTATCCCGTATGCCTGCACAACTGCAAATGTGGTTGCAAGGCGGACAATATTTGCAAAAAAGATTATTGCGCTCCCGGCAATCATTGCGCTGATTTTCTTTTGAGTGCTTTTGATTTTTACTTCTGTTGCAAAAATAAGGCAGATATATGCCAAAATAGACTTCCATGCAACGCAGTCGCGGGTAATTTCAGCCAGTATCTTCCCGGAAGAATCAGACAGCATAAAGATATTGCCTGCCTTTGGTATTGAAATCTTAAAAATAGTTAGAATAAAATATATGCTGTCTGCAATAATCATCTGGATGCGGCTCATGTCCAGGTTCAGCCAGATTAAAAAGTGAAGGACAACCGAGAGTAAAAAAAACCTAACTAGAAACAAAAGAACATCATGCATTCTTCTTTGCCTTTCGCTCATCTTTTTTTGTAAATTTTTTGAAAGCATAATATTATGCAGTCATATCGCCCGTCACTCTTCATGATATCAGCAACATGTTCATTTAATCATCCTGCGGATATTAGATTCATTGAAATGTTTTAAAACTTATGGATTAATATATGCTATGATACTTTCTGACAGAGATATAAAAAAACGGCTTGAAAAAGACCTTGTAATTGAGCCACTAAACCTTGAAGAACAACTGGGACCGAGTTCTATAGATTTAAAACTGGGCAATCAATTCCAGATGTTCAAATTGTCAGACCATTCTGTAATCGACCCCAAAAGATATGATGACAAGGAATTGTTCCGGAGGGAGACAGAGAATACTATTATCATAGAAAATGTTTATACGCGCAAATACGAGATGAAAAAATCATTCATCATCCATCCCAGGGAATTTGTCCTTGGAACCACAATGGAATCTATTAAAATCCCAAATGACCTTGTCGGCATTGTGGAAGGACGCTCTTCAATAGGTCGCCTTGGACTGATGATTCATATAACAGCAGGATACATTGACCCGGGCTTTTGCGGAAACATAACTTTAGAATTTGCAAATGTCGGGAAAATGCCTATTATCCTTTATCCTAAAATGAGAATATGCCAGCTTGTTTTATACCAGATGACTTCTCCATGCGACATTCCATACGGGCACGAAAAAAGAAACTCCAAGTACCAGAACCAGAAAGGAGTTCAGCACAGCAGGATACACAAGGATTTTGATTAATATTGCAAAAATATTTGTGATTATGCGCTAATTTATTTATAACCTATATTCTCCGATACTATCGGCAGGTTTAATACAAAACTTACCGGTGAGAGCATTACTTCAATTCCACACAAACTTGAATATCTTGCGGTGTTGAAACCGCATATTTACAAATAAAATATGATGTCTTCATCCTCACGCTCAACCCCCTTTTAACCTATATAAACCATCCCAACCAAACTACAATCCATGAACAGGTCAGGTCTTGAGAAATCGGTTGTAATTCCCACAGAAGTTAAACCCTCCGATACTATCGGTATGTTCCATACAAAACTTACCGATGAGAGCAAAGTATTTAAACATTACAAACAATTATTTGTATGAGAAAAGAAGAAATCTTGGAAATTCTTGCAGATACTAATTTCTGGATAAAAAAACAGGATGTAGGAATTAAAAGAAGTAAAATTATAAATGAAATTGAAATCGCCGCAGAGTCGAAGGAGATTATTATCCTTAGCGGTATCAGGAGATGCGGAAAATCAACGATAGCAAGACAATACATAAAAAAAATAATCGACAAAAAAACAGACCCAAAAAAAACACTTATTGTTAATTTTGAAGACCCGCGTCTGAGAAATTTATCGCTGGATCTGATGAATGAAATTTACGCTGTTTATTGCACGGAGATAAGTGAGGAAGGAGGAAATTATATTATTCTCGATGAAATTCAAAATATCAACGGTTGGGAAAAATTTGCAAGATATTTGTACGAAATAAAAAAAGAGAATGTTTTTATTACTGGTTCAAGTTCAAAACTCCTCTCTGGAGAATATTCTACTGTTCTTGCCGGAAGACACCTTGGGTTCAACATATTTCCTCTTTCATTCAGGGAATTTCTGATATTCAATGGTTTTGAAACACTGGATAAACTACAGATTATAGGTCAAAAAAACAGGATAAAAAAATTATTTAGCATATATCTGGAAAACGGCGGTTTTCCAAAAATTGTATTGACTTCACTGGATCAGAATAAAAAGGATATAGCAAAAAGCTATTTTGACTCTATTATAATAAAAGACATAATAAACAGGCATAATATTTCAGAAAAGCAAATCCTGAAAGAGTTGGCGAAATATTATCTTTCATCCATATCTTCTCTTCAGTCGTTCAATAAACTAAAAGGTGTATTCAATGTAAGTCTGGATACAATACAAAGATTTTCTTATTATCTTGAAGAAGTATATCTGCTGTATTTTGTAAAAATGTTTGATTATTCTGTTAAAAAACAGATTCTCAACCCGAAAAAAGTTTATTGCATAGATACAGGGTTAAGGAATGCTCTCTGCTTTAAATTCAGGGAGAATCTGGGGCAACTTTATGAAAACATAGTTTTTATTGAGTTAAAGCGAAGAGGAAAAGAGATTTATTACTGGAAGGATTTAAAACAAAAAGAATGCGACTTTGTGATAAAAGAAGGTCTGAAAATAACAACGGCGATACAGGTTACCTATAATATTGAAAATCCCGATACAAAGAAGCGGGAGATAAATAGTCTGATGGCGGCTATGAAGGAATTTGATTTAAGTTCCGGTCTGATAATCACAGAAGATTTTGAAGACAGGCAGACAATAGACGGAAAGACAATAAGATTCATACCTCTTTGGAAATGGCTAATCAATAGGTAGATTCACAAGCACTATATTGGTTAAACCATCCGATACTATCGGTATGTTTCATACAAAACTTACCGATGAGAACATTACCTCAATCCCACACAAACTTGAATATCTTGCGGTGTTAAAACCGCATATTTACAAATAAAATATGATGTCTTCATCCTCACGCTCAACCCCTTTTAACCTATATAAACCATTCCAACCAAACTACAATCTATGAACAGGTCAGGTCTTGAGAAATCGGTTGTAATCATGATCGTTTTGGTTATCGGTCTTGCAGTCATTATAACAGTCAACAGCAGCATGAAGAGTTTTTTCACAGGTTCTGACGAAGCAAACGAGGACAACACAGGCATTCTCGTCTGCGACACTCTTTGTTTTAATTGTTGTATGTATACTCCAAAGGAATGTTCAGGGATTGATGCTAAACAAGACATAATTGATTCTGGTTGTAATTGTAAATGCTAATTATTTACTTAAATCTTTAATACAACCATTTCTAACACCATCAGAAATATATTTTATCCACTTTTCATCATTAAGATGATAACATCTTCCGATATAATCTATTGAATCCCATAATCCAACCACCGCCCCATCATACACCAGCACCCCTGAACCGGGAACATATTCGTCATTCTTATCCGTCTCACCATCAATAAATACCTTGACTCTGTCATAGCCCCTGCCTTTAGTTTTCCAAATCTTATTCCCATTAAGAGTCTCAATTAATTCATATCCCAGTCAGTATTGAACTTCTCGATAAGTATACTGCCACCATATTCTTCATATACTTCAAGAAGTCCGGCATTTTTAAAAGCATTATATCCCCCTCTCTATATCTATAATAATCAGCCAGTCCATCACCATCAATATCTACAAGAGTATCGTCTTTCCCCCCCGAAACTCAAGAACCTTTCCATAAATCTCGCCATCTGAAGTCATGACCTTCTCTCTTTTATCAACAACTGGTTTCTTGACCTCAACAACCGGCTCTTTATCTTCTACAACAGGTTTGACATATTCATCAACAGAATCAATCTTATCCTGAGCCGCAGGTTCATTACTCTTTAACTGCGCATCCATCACATCTTGCCCTTCTTCACTATCCGACAATCCCCATGATTCAAACTCATCAAAAATAAATCTGCTCCAATCAAAAAAAGAATTACAACTGCAATCCCGTAAAATCTTTTTTTCTCCTTGTTGTTCATAATCTAATTCACCAACTCATTTTTTTAAAAGTTGTGAGTTTAGCAGTTTCTCCGCATCAACAACTTCAACATCATCATCTTCTATAACTCCCTTTTTGCATATAAAAACCTTTTTTGCATTGAAATGCCTTGTATTGTATTTGAATTTTTCAATGTCGGATTTGACTACTTTTTTCCATTTGACCTCTCCGATAATATCTGCTTTGTTTCTTCTTGTGATGATAAAGTCAATCTCGCGTTCAGGAGATATATAATATTCTTTTCTTCCATTGTAAATATCTGCAAAATAATCTGCAATGGAATCCTGGATTTGAAGATTAATCAGCAATTCAAGCATTGGTTTTGCTTCTTCAAAAGATATGTCTCTTTCACCTATATTGTACCTGTCATCCATATAGTAATATATGCCGGCTATGGGAGATGCAAGGCGCCAATAATGCCTTTTTTTTGAGTTTAGCAATTTAACTTTCTCGACCAGCGCCATTTCCTTCATGTTTTTCAGATACTGTATTATGTGCGACTGCCCCGGCTCATTTATCAGCTCTCTTGAATACAGGACTGAACTCATCTTCCCCGGATTCCATGTTCCACTGCCGATTAAATTTAAAAGTGCCTCGTATTTGCTTGTGAAGTTCCTGTCCTCTTCATTGAATATTTCCCCCACGAGACCGCTTATAATATATTTTGACCTTGTTATTGCATTGTAAACAAAATGCATTATGTCTTCATTGTTGTATAATGGTATAAGCCACGGCTCTCTTAAAAATGTAGAAAGCTCTATTGTCCTGGACGGCTCAAACTCTTTTTTTATTGCCTTTACAATATCCACAGGATTAATAAAATCCATTTTGAAAGGGCTGAAAAATCCAAGGAGAGGCGAGTTTGGCTCAAATATCTTTCTTGTTATCCTAAAGCTCGAACCGGAAATTATTAAGCGCCCCTTTGGATGAATGGTTGTCAACTCCTCGATATCAGATTCGTCCAGACGCTGGAATTCATCAATAACAACTGTCTTGCCATCGCAAAGAGATTTTTTAACATTGCTGAGCATTTCCTCTAAAGATAATTTCTTTTCGCCATTAGAAAGTATATCCCGGTTTTTCTTTACAAGATAATAATTCTCAAAACCGCACAACTGCCTCAATAAAAAGGTTTTTCCTATTTTTCTGCGACCATAGACCAAAAGCCATGCGTTTTCCTTTTTTATTTGTTCAACTTCTTTCCTGTTGATTATATAATCCATGTTATATAATGGTTATTATATATTTAAATGTTTCTATTTTCAGAGAAATTCCATACGACAAGAACTATATTTTGAAATTGATGGATTAAATGCGTTCCTACGAGTTCTGTAGATTATACTGTGGTTGCAATGTATTTAATTGCTCTTAGGTCTCCACACGCGCGTTATCTTTTCCTTTTTCTTGTATTCATCGATTATTTTCTTCAGGTTTCTTGGAAGAACATTTTCAAGTTTGCCTGTCTTTTTAATTAGAGAATTCAGTTCCTTCATCAGATTATTGCTTAGATCTATATACAGCCCGGGATCTGAATATATTAATCCTTCCTCAATCCTGTGATATGCTTTAGTTCCTCTTGGCGCAAGGACAATGTATCCTCTCTTTTCCTTGAGCAATTCCGAGTATGTGTTCATTCCAAGATAGACATTTTTTATATCTGCAAAATACACTCCTCCTTTCTTTGAGCTTGGATCCAGGATAAGGAGTTCATCTCCTCTCATTGAAAAGCACACAGAATAATGGGCTTTCTTTGCTTCAGGGAACAAAAAGCTTTTCTTGTAGTCTATTATTATAAGCGCTTTGTTGTTCAGCCATGTTTTCAATTCCATTTTAAGGTCGTTGATGCGGTCTATATTAATCCAGACACCATTTACTTTGTTTTTTGTCAGCTCTTTAACTGCATTTATCATTTCTCTTGGATGCGTCCCGCCGGGTATTTTTGTGCCATCCAGCCTCTTTTGCTTTGGAACCAGCGGCTTTGTCAACTTTGCTATCTGCTCCTGGCTGATATTATACCCAAATATCTTCAGGACCATTGAAACAGAGGCAGGTCCGCAGTAGCTCGGATGCTGGGCAAGAAAATGATTTTTTATATTCTCCAGACTTGTCAGATCATAGACGATTTCCCTGTACTGAATCGGACTCTCGTATACTTTTCTATAAGGAATAAATGTATTAAAATTTGACCTTCCTTTCAAAATAATGCCTTGTTTTTTTAATGAGGAAATTGTATAAACTTCTTTTTTCAGCTTAATCTGCTCTCCTACCCTGAAAAAATTCATGTTTTTCAAAAATATTCCGGCAAAGTAATTTTCCACGTATGTCCTGAATCCCACGAACAGAAACACCAGCCCCAAAATCAGCACAGGATACAAAACCCCCCTGAAAAGAACAATAGTTGAATCTATGTTGATGCCAAGGGAATTAAGGGCAAGAAGACCAAAGGCAATATATAAAAAATACCTGAAAACAATCATCAAATTGGACAAATTCTGGTCCTGATCATATTCTTCAACTAATTCTTTAATCCCGCTTGTGGACAGAAATTTTTCTATGAAGAAAAATATTAATTTGACAAGCATTATTATCATGATGCCCAGCAATACAGCAGACAGCACAAAAGGCACATAGCTGTATATTTCAGCCAGGGTGTTTTCAGTTAGGTTTATCTTCAAAAAGCTCAGGGCTACCAGAATCGCCAGAATATTTATTGAAGTTGCATAAATGTGCGCAATCTGCACTCTTTCAATGCCTGCTTTGTATTTTCTTCTCCAGAGGTATGTTATTAATTTTTCCCCTATTTTCGAGGCAATAACTCCTGTTAAAAGAACAATGAAGCAAATTGCTATTTTGTAGGTAATTCCATCTGAAAGCATGATTATTAATGAAAATTGATATTTATAAGTTTATTCTTACAAAGAAAAAAATCTTATAAAAATAACCCTGCATATATATCTATGACAAACAATTATGCCAATATTCTAAACACCTTCTCTGAATCAGAGCGAAATCTTTTTCCTTGCTTAAAAAAAACCCTAAACTTAGACGAACTAATAGAACTCTCCGGCAGCAAAAGAGTTGAAGTCATGCGGACCCTGATGTGGCTTTCAAACAAAGATATCCTAAAGACAGAAACCTCTTCATTCAAGGCATTTGTCCTTGACACTTTTGGAGAGCAGTACAAAAAAGAAGGATTCCCTGAAAAAAAGATACTGCAATTTCTGTCAAAAAGCAAAAAAGCAGATACAAAAGAACTTGCAGAAAAACTAAAATTAAGCATGGGCGAAATATCCTCTACTATAGGAATCCTGAAAAGAAGCAAGGCAGTGGATGTTGAAAAAAAAGACAGCAAATTATACTTAATTCTGACAGATGAAGGGAGAAAACAGGCAGGGAGAAAGAGCGATGAAGAAAACTTTCTTGAGAAAAAATTCCCGCTTAAAGCAGAATCCCTGAACGAAAAAGAGAGAAAAACAGCTGATGAACTCAGGCTCAGGAAAAATTTTATCAGGATGCAGACAATAAAGCACATTGATATCAAGCTCACAGAGCTTGGGAAAAAGGTCACAAAGATGGATTATGATTTTGGAAACACTGTGGATATGCTAACTTCATCTATGCTCAAAGACGGCAGTTGGAAGAAAAAGAAGTTCAGGGAATACGACATATCCTCTCCTGTCCCAAAAATCCAGAGGGGAAGAAGGCACCCTGTAAAAGAAGCATGCAACCTGATAAGGGATGTCTTTCTTGAAATGGGATTTAAAGAAATGTCCGGTCCGTGGGTTGAGACTGCTTTCTGGTGCATGGATTCTATGTGGATTCCGCAGGACCATCCGGCAAGGGATATCCAGGACACTTTTTACATAGGGAAAAAAGGAGATTTGCCTGAAAAGAGACTGGTGGAAAAAGTAAAGCAGGCGCATGAAAACGGCGGAGATACGGGCTCGACCGGATACATGCAAAAATGGGATGAAGAGAAAGCAAAAGAACTGCTTTTGAGAACCCACAGCACATCAACAACATTCAGGATGTTCGGACTCCACAATGTAAACTGCGATTGCAAGTATTTCTACATTGCAAATGCTTTCAGGAATGAGGCAGTTGATGCAACGCACCTGCCGGAATTCCTGCAGGCAGAGGGATTCATCATGGCGGACGATTTGACTCTTTCTGATTTGATGGGATTTATCAGGGAATTTTACGCAAAGCTCGGAATCAAAAAAATCAGGTTCAAGCCAACATACAATCCATATACTGAACCAAGCATGGAGGCTCATTACTATGACGAAAAAAAGAAAAAATGGTATGCCTTGATTAACTCAGGAATCTTCAGACCCGAAGCGCTGTATCCTTTTGGAATAAAAAAAACAGTGATTGCATGGGGCATGGGCGTCAGCAGGATTGCTTCTCTTCTCAACAGGAAAGATAATTTGAGGGAGCTGATAGGAACAACTTGCGACATTGAATGGATTCAGAATCACAGGATGCTGAGAAAAAAATTATAGTTTATGATTATGCGTCAAAAAGCAATTGCAAATCTTTACGAAGCCCTGGTGGTGTTTATTTTCATAAGCGGGCTTATTCTCCTTGCTACAGGACTCCAAAATAATCCAGCATATGATTTTTCAAAAACAGCAAAAAAAAACAAGATGGAAATCACATGCCTTTCTCTCTACAATGCAGACTATTTTTATACCGCCAATGCAAGCTATGTCCGTCAAAAAGCAAAGGAATATATGCCTGGTTTTGGCATAGATGTGACAATAAAAAACCAAACAGACAAGACAGTGATTTCATCTGATATTGAATGCCGGGACAATGTTTCAAAATACTGCACTTCTTATATCTTGAGTTCGCAGCATAAAAACAGCAGCATATACGACCCGATAAAAATCATTGTCTGCGGGTGCTGAAGAAAAAAACTAAAGTATATATAAGTTTGCAGATAGTAATTATTATGAAACAGGAATCAAAAGTGAAAAAAAATAATGAAACAGGAGATATGCTTCTTGTCATGTCCATTGACAGAGATAATGATATAGGAATAAAAATAGGAAGAGAAGGGCCTATTATAGGACGTGAAGAAAACCTGAAGACAGCAACAGAACTTGCGATTGCCGACCCGAGCGAGTCGGATGCAAACTGCATTTTCGGAGCAATAAAAGAATACGATAAATATGTAAAGCAAAACAAGGCATGCGAAATCATAACTCTTACAGGAAACAGGGACGTCGGGATAAAATCAGACAGAATTGTATTAAAACAGCTTGACAATTTCATAAACGGGACAAAATACAAAATTACAGAATCATCCCTGGTTTCTGACGGAGCAGAAGATGAACAACTGCTTCCTCTAATAAGAAGCAGGATTGAAATCGTCCAGTCAAAAAGAATAATTATAAGCCAAAGCGTCCCGCTGGAGTCCATGTATTATTCTATCCTGAATTTTTCAAAAACAATTATTGAAGACAGAAAGCTCTCTCGTGTTTTTCTAGGGGTTCCGGCAATAATATTGCTTATATTTACTCTCTTTGGCTCAGCTGGATTCCGCATAGTCCTGGGTTTTGTTGCCATAGTATTGCTGATAAAAGGATTCTATCTCGAATCCATTGTCGAGTCATTTTACAATGAAATAGCAAATTCAATAAAGACAAGAAAATATTCAATAATCCTCTACATCGGCTCAATCTCGCTAATTATTATTGGCGCATCCACGGGATACGCTGTAATTTCATCTGCGCTCGGACCCGGAATCATTACAAAAATTGCGTTGTTTGTAAAAGCATCCTCTGTATTCTTCTTTTTGTCTGCAATACTTGCAGGGCTTGGGAAGGCATTGTTCTCTAAGGAAGAAGAATGGAAAAAAAATCTTTTCCCGTTTCTTACATATTCTAGCCTGTCATTTTCAGTAATTTATATACTTTATCACATCAGCTGCTTTTTGATTGATGATTCAACCGGATACAATCCAATATTGACTGCTGTTGGCATAAGCATATTGATTATCAGCGCAAGCATATTCATGGAAAAGCAGTTCGGAATGAAAAAAGAAGACAAAACCGCAGAAGAAGATAAAGATAAAAAGAGAAAAACAAGGAGATAAATATTATTTGATTAATCGTTTTGCTTCAGAATTTCATTTATGGCATCGATGCATTTCCGCCTTAGCTGGCGTTCTGTTCTTTCCATCTCCTGCCTTATATTGAATTCAAGTTCAGGCATTGATTCTGTTTCATTCAACTGCCTATCTTTAAGATTTGCATAAGCAATTGCTTCTTTTGCCCGGGGAGAGAATCTGTTGAATTTGTCTTCTTTTTCATCTATTGGCGCTCCCTTATTTTGAACAAGCGGCTTTTTTGTGGTTTCAACATGATATATATTTTCAACCAATCTTTTTTTTATCTCTGTCAAAATATCTCTTGCATCTCTAAAACGGGTTTTCAAATTATCAAGATGCATATAATATTGCTTATCATAGAATTTGGTTTTTTCTTTGAGCTTGTTTTCCTCCAGCATATCATATTCACTCATATTAGAATAATGCAGATCATTTCTCAGCATTAGCATAAAGTCATAGCTTTGGGATAAGACATCGTATTCTTTGTTTGTGATTATATTTTTCTGCGCAGCAACCTTCAGGATATCATTTACCTGCAGTTTATCAATGCCGTAATATCCTCGCAAAGCCCAGCTCAAATACTGTATTGTCCTGAGTCCAAAACCGCCTTTTTTGATATCGTGTTTGTCTGCAAAATCATTCCGCAGTTGTTTCCACGCAGGAACTATATTCAAAATACTTCCTTTTGCATCTTCGAGATGATCATATTCTCTTATCAAAAAATCAAACTCTTTTTTTATCGAATAATCCAAACTATTCATAACGTATGCTGCATCATCTGCATCTAAAGGAATATCGTTTTTGTTGACTTGTTCAAATTTATTCCATAATGCTCTATCTCCGCATATATATCGCGATTCAGAAAGCATTACTCTTTTTCCAAAAAAAAAGGATTTTGTCTCCTTGCTTCCGAAAAAATTTTTCAATTCTCCAAGAGTTTCCATCCTCTTTCGTTCTCCGTTTTTTACAATTTCTAAAACAGTGCCGGAATATTTATCATATTTTTCCATCCCACAATTTATTGTTTTTAAGTAATATATAATATTTTTCTCGATATTTCTGCATTCCCTATAATATTTATTATTCTCTTTAAAATACAAGAAACAAATGTCCATATCAGAAAACGGGCACACATCCTGCCTTCCATATCCGCCAAATGCAATAAGCGTCATAGGCAGATTTGAAGGAAAATCAGGATTTTTTTGCTTTTCCACATTTATTGCAATTTTGTATAATTCAGAGATTGTTTTATCTCTTAAATTGCTCATGGCAAGGCAGGTTTGCTTTCCTGTCGGGTGATTCAAAAACCGGTATTCTATATCCAAAAAGCCCTGTTTGTATTCATCCCTGCATTCATATACTGATGAAAATGATTGGTTTATTTTGGGTTTTTGTTGCTTGTTTTCTCTTTTGTCAAATTCTTTTGGTATTTTTTCTGCGGCAGGAGTATTTTCGCTTTTTTTAAACTGCTCTTCTGCTTTTTCTCTCTTTTTATCGTCTTTGGCATAGCGCATGTTTGAAATTATTGGTCTTGCGACTTTTTCTTTCCTGCTATAAATGGTTCCAATCCCCGAACCACTTTCTTTCAAAGAACCTCTGCCAACAACTCTTTTAATTTCACCAGTATCTGCATCAACCGCATGATGTTTTCCTGCCAACTCTCCAACCGCCCCTGCCAATTTGCCTGAAGTATTTCTAAACGCAGATGCTGCTTTGCCAAAAATATTTCTTTTTGGCTTTGCTGAACTTTTTCTTAAACCGCTGTAGTCAAATCCATGATCTCCTCCACCAACAGCATCCTTTATTCCTCTGAATTCATCATGTTGTTTTTTTTTGCTAAAAATCCTGCTAAAAATCCCTTTCTCTTTCTGCATTTTTTTTACATCACTGCAAAACCTATTAATGTCTCTATCGCTCAATTGCTCCTTATTCTCTTTTACCCGTTCCAGAAAATTCATTATGCCCATTAACTTTTTTTTATCATCATCGCTGAGGGTTTTGTCTTCCAGCTTTACCAGCATATTGTTCAATTCCCGGATATTTTTAATGTGAGGCATATATAGTTTTGTTTTAAAAATATTTAATATTATTCATTGCATTGTCTTCCCCATTGCGCATAAACTGTATCTTGCGGGGAGTTTAGATGATTTCATTAAATGTTTTTTCTCTAATATCAAAAACATTATACTCTCTATTTGCTGTCCAAAACAGAATTTGGGGCATTGTATACCTGCCCTGTATCTGCATCAATCAATTTAATAATTGCAATAAAATTTTCGTCAATATCATTGTTGCTGTCAGCTATCTCGTATCTCTCGCATAAAACATAATCATTGTCTTTGGAAACATAGCTGAGATTGTGCTCTTCTGTCAAAAGACCATCTCTGGCGGTTGAAAACAAAATCGTCTTAACTGTATAATTGCCTTTTGCTCCGCCTTTTATGTCCCAGAAATATTCAACGCTTAGTTTCCCATCATCTATTTGGCTTATATTGTAGCCGATAAACATTATTGAATCTGAAAATATAATCGGGTGAATGTTTTGGATTGTTGCTGTATGCTCAGCATATTTTTTATACTTCTCAATAGGATTACAGCAGAGCGCATTGATTGATTTGTTGTACCTGGATGCAATGCCGGTTTCAACTGACTTTTTTGATTTTATGAAAATAGTTGCGGCATCAAATATATTCTCACTGCTGTCTGCAAGAGATAATCTCTTTCCTGTCTTTTTGTTATATAATCCTGCTTTAATTGTGTAATTTCCTGTTTCAATGCCTGGCGGAACAGTTACATCATATTGTTCCACGTAAACTG
>Ga0164318_10004630_pt1 | contig 13239 bp, 13 predicted proteins | sample GuaBasSedimGuay9_FD_113734 | JGI IMG/M metagenome (GOLD analysis project Ga0164318, IMG submission 113734) | Subseafloor sediment microbial communities from Guaymas Basin, Gulf of California, Mexico - Guay9, Core 4571-4, 0-3 cm | ecosystem: Environmental > Aquatic > Marine > Hydrothermal vents...
ACGAACTGTTGGGTTGTCCCAAAGTGACATCCTGAACACCCCCTCTCGCTGGAGTATCCAGGATATCATTACTGGGGAATTTTAGCTTTGTCAAGGGTGGGGAGGTTTAGCTTTGACGGAACAACGGGCCGATATATCTTGACAGGAGGACGTATTAGGTAGTATATTGCTGAAGGCTTGAGATTGAAACTTGCGGAAGCGAGCCGACATCCCAGCTGTTCGACCCGGAGGAGTAGGGATGACCTGGCTCAACCTCCGGAAGGAGGAAGCTGATAACCTTGGCCTTGGCCCTCTTCAGCCTCTCCCATGTGTGCTACGCCCTGAGCCGGACCCCCGACCTTGGCTTCGATAGCACTCCAGGCCACGGCCGCAGGGGTCTCAGGGACATGTTCACCCTCGGGTACCTCTTAGCCTTCGGGTCGCTCACGCAGTGGGTGGACATGAGGCTCGCCTTCGGGTTCGTGGCCTTCGTCCTCCTGGGACTTTCGACGTAAAGCATGAAGGGAGGAAGGTATGCCGAAGCTTGCGATAAGGGGCGGAGAGCCCCTGGTTAAGAGGCAGCTCGGGAAGAGCTGGCCCATATTCGACGGGAGGGAGGAGAGGGCCCTCCTGGAGGTCCTCAGGAGCGGACATTGGTGGAGGGGGGGGATGGACCCTTCGGAGTCCAAGGTATCGCAGTTCGAGGACAGGTTCGCATCCTACTGTCAGGCTAAGTACGGGATAGCGGTCACGAACGGGACCCAGGCCTTAGAGTGCGCACTTAAGGCTGCAGGGGTGGAGGCCGGGGACGAGGTCATAGTGCCCGCCCTGACTTTCGTGGCCACGGCTACATCCGTGGCTTTAGTCAACGCCGTGCCGGTCATAGTGGACGTGGACCCCAGGACGTACAACATAAGCATCCAGGCGATAGAGGACGCCATAACCGACAGGACCAGGGCCATAATCCCTGTGCACAACGGGGGATTCCCCTGCGATATGGACCGGATAATGGAGATAGCCCAAAGGCACGACCTTATGGTCATAGAGGACTGCGCCCACGCCCACGGCTCGGAATATAAGGGCAGGAGGTGTGGCTCCATAGGGCACCTCAGCGCCTTCAGCTTCCAGCAGGGGAAGGTGATGACCTCGGGGGAGGGTGGGATAGTCCTCACGTCCGACCCGGAGCTTGCGGAAAAAGCGTATTCCTTCATGCACATAGGAAGGATGCCGGGAAGGCCGTTCTATGAGTTCCACAGGCTTGCCTCCAACCTCAGGATGACCGAGTGGCAGGGAGCGGTACTCCTTTGCCAGCTCGAGAGGCTGGACGAGCAGGTCCGAAGGAGGGAGGAGAATGCGAGGTACCTGGCCGAAGGGCTGAAGGAGATACCGGGCGTGGAGCCGCTGGTGGACCAGGACATGTGGGGGGAAGGGAAGTTCTGCACGAGGTGGAGCTTCTACTACTGGAACTTCAGGTACAGGCAGGAGGAGTTCGACGGAATCCACAGGGATAAGTTCATAGAGGCCTTGAAGGCCGAAGGGGTGCCCGTAGGGATCGGGGCGCACGGCGAGCCCATCTATCGCAATCCCCTTTTCCAGAACATGAACTTCGGCAGGACCGGATGTCCGATAAGGTGCCCGCTTTACGGCAAGGATATGGACTACAGGAAGGTTTTCTGTCCGGAGGCCGAGAGGATCTACCGCGAGGAGGCCCTAAGCCTTCCCCACGCGGTCTTCTTAGGCGACAGGAAGGATATGGACCTGATATTGGATGCGATACGCAAAGTAAGGGAGAACGCGGACGAACTGAGGGAATAGGAGGAAGAAAATGTCGCCGCTCCGCCTCTTCGACGCAAATGCCATGGTGGGCAGGTGGCCGACCGAGAAGCTCGCCTTCCACGACCTGGAAGGTATGCTTACGACCATGGACCGCTTGGGCATAGATGAGGCCCTGGTCTGGCACTCCCTCTCGAGGTTCTACGACCCCATGGAGGGAAACAGGAAGCTAATGGAGGAGATAGGGGACCACCCCAGGCTCCACCCCTGTTGGGTGCTGGTCCCGCCCTTCACCTCGGATGCCGGGACCGTGGAAGAGGTGATGGCGGATATGAGGAAGAACGGCGTCAGGGCGGTCAAGTTCTTCCCGAGGGAGCACGGGTTCAAGCTCAGGTCCTGGAACATGGGAGGGCTCCTCGAAGCCCTCGAGCGGGAGAGGGTCCCCGTCCTCCTGGACGCCGACCAGGTGGACCCGGAGGAGGTACACGAACTCTGCGAGGCCTACCCCGGGCTTCCGGTCGTGCTCGGCAGGACGGGGTACAGGGAGATGAGGGCCATATATGCCCTTTTAGCAGGACACGAGAACTTCTACGTAGACATATCCACGTTCCTGCTCTACAGGGGGCTGGAGGAGGTCGTGGGCAAGTTCGGGGCAGGAAGGCTCATCTTCGGCACGGGGATGCCCATCCACGACCCTGCGGGCGCCGCCACGAAGCTCAGGTACGCCGAGGTGGACGACGAGGCCAAGGAGATGATAGCCCACCGAAACCTGGAGGGGCTCTTAGAAAGGGTCGGAACGTGAGGAGGGAAGATGGCCATAGAGGATAAGGTGAGGGAGGGCTTACCCCTTGATGATGTGCTGGTCGTGGACGCCCACGCCCACCTCGGGGCATACTCCGAGGGCAGGATGTACATACCCACCCCCGACGAGGACACCATGGTGAGGTTGATGGACAGGATGGGGGTGGACGTAGCCTGCATAAGTAGCTTGGAGGCGATGTCGGACTTCAGGGCCGGAAACGAACGGACGGCCCGGGCGGTGAGGAAGTACCCCGACAGGCTCGTGGGTCTTGCCGTAGTCAACCCGCACTATCCCGAGGAGGTGGGGCCGGAGCTCGAAAGGTGCTTCGAGGAACTGGGGATGAAGGGGATAAAGATACATCCCACCTGCAACGACTATCCCGTGGATGGGAAGGGGTACGAGGAGGTCTGGAGGTTTGCGAGCGAGAGGGGGACCTTCGTGCTGAGCCACACTTGGCAGGGCTCCTCGACATGCGGTCCCAAGATGTTCGCATCGGTAGCGGAGAAGTATCCCGACCTCCCTATAATCCTCGGACATTCGGGAGGAAATCCTAAGGGATACGAGGAGGCCATAGAGGTGGCCAAGGACCACCCGAACCTGTACCTCGACCTCTGTGGGTCCCTCATAACCGGCGCCTGGGTGGAGAGGATCGTCGAAGCCGTGGGGGCGGACAGGGTCCTCTACGGGACCGACTTCCCCTTCATAGACCCCTTCTACGAGTTCGGGAAGGTATGCTTCGCAGGAATAGATGAGGAGGAGAAGAAGAAGATCCTGGGGCTCAACATGGCTGAGATACTTAGAAGGGCGGGATGGGAGAGGTGAAGGCCATCTTCTTCGACCTCGGGGATACGCTCATAAGCTCCCGAATATTTGAGCCCGAAGGGGAGCTTCGAGCGATAAGGAAGGTTCTGAAGCTCTATGGTCTCGACGGACCTCCGTCCAAGTACCTGCCTCTGGCGAAGATCCTGGAAGGAGGGAAACTATGGCCAGGAAGGTCATCGTCGTGGGAGACCCCAAAAGCGACGGGGATTACATCCTCTACGGGTTCAGCGCCGGATGGAGCAGGGAACGACCTACCTTCAGGCTCGGCAACGTGCTGGCCGCGGTCCGCCTACCCCTGCTCCCCGGAAGGGAGAACAGGATAACGTGGAGGATGAAGGCTCCGGTCCCTCAGACGATCCGCTTCACCGTCCGTGGGAGGGAGGTGGGCCGTGCTTCGCTCCCCGAGCCAGAAAGGTGGGAGGACGCTTCCATCTCCGTCCCGGCGGAGCTTTCTAAGGGTACGACGGAGGTCGTCTTAGAATGTGAGAAGTTCGTGCTCAGGTCCCGCACCGAGTCGTGCTTCGCCCTCTCAGAGATCGTTATAGAGTCCGACGGGGACGACCTTCCCGAGCCCGAAAGGCCGAGGGTGGAGCTATCCGACCTCAGGCTCGTCTTCGGCGACCTCCACATCCACACCTGCCTCTCATGGTGCGGGGGGGAGAGGAACGGGACCCCCGAGGAGAACCTCAGGTTCGCAAGGGATGTGAAGGGGCACGACTTCGCAGCAGTTACCGACCATGCGGAGCATCTGGTCAAGGACGGGACATGGGAAGGGCTGTGCAGGGTCCTCGACGATTTCAACGAGGAGGGAAGGTTCGTAACGATCCCGGCGTACGAGTGGACTTCGGACCTGTACGGCCACAGGAACGTGTACCTTGCCGAGCCGTACGGTGAGGTATTCCACTGCATGGACCCGGCTTCGTCCTCCCCTCCGAAGCTCTGGGCGAGCCTCGAAGAGGCCGGCCAGGATGCGATAACCGTCCCCCACCATCCCATCCGAAGGGAGTTCCCCATGCGCTGGGACGAGCACGACCCCAAGTGGCAGCCTGTGGTCGAGATGTGCTCGGTCTGGGGTTCTTCCGAACATTACGGCAACGAACTTCAGGAAATCTCTTACAGCGAGCCTGGGACCTCGGTGAGGGACGCCCTCGCCAGGGGTCTGAGGCTCGGCTTCGTTGGAGGAAGCGACGGGCACGACAGGGTCCCCGGGACAGGGGGACTTACGGGCGCCTTCGTGGAGGAGTTCTCCAGAAGGGGGATATTGGAGGCCATCAGAAGCAGACACTGCTACGCCACCACGGGCGTTCCCATCAGGCTCTACCTCGTCCTCAACGACCGCCTCGTCATGGGAGACGAATTGGAGGTCAACCAGTACCAGCTCGAGGGCCTGTATCCGCTCCTCTTCCACGTATCCGTCGAAGGGACCGCTCCTGTAGAGTCCGTCGAGCTTTTCGAATGCAACGAGCTTGTGGCCTCGTACAGGGCCTCCGGCGTAGGCTCCCGCATAAGGTCGTGCTACTGGGACGAGGGGGAGTTCCTTCGTGTGGACAGGAGGGCGGACGAGCAGGTGTGCGTAGAGTTCGTCATCCCCCATTGGGAGAGGCATTACATCTCTTGGAAGCCCAGGGAGAAGCTGGGGACGGACCCCAGGGTCCCTAACCACAGCACGTTTTATTACGTACGAGTGACCCAGAGGGACGGCCATAGGGCCTGGAGCAGCCCAATATGGCTCCTTTGCCGGGTCGGAGAGTGCGAGAGGGTCAAGGGATACCGACATATATAGAAAGATGGCCAAAAGGCGGTCTGGTCGAACCCGGCCGGCGACTACGCCAGCACCGGCAAGCTTGTAGAACAGGCCGAGGCTGGGGGCCGAGGGGATAGTCGTATTCTCGTACGGGGCACTCACCGACGAGGACCTCAGGGCCCTTTCGAATCTCTGAGGAGGGAGCTATGGACCTGAGCGTCGTTAAGTTCGATGAGAAAGGGCTGATACCCGCAGTGGTGCAGGACGCAAGGACCGGGGAAGTGCTGATGCTTGCGTACATGAACCGTGAGAGCCTCCTTCGCACCCTCAGCACCGGAAGGATGACCTACTGGAGCAGGAGCAGGGGAAAGCTCTGGGTCAAGGGGGAGAGGTCGGGCAACTTCCAACTTGTAAGGGAGGTCCGAGTTGACTGCGACGGCGATGCCCTCCTCTTCAAGGTGGAGCAGGTAGGAGCGGCGTGTCACACCGGATACAGGTCCTGTTTCTACAGGAAGTTGGAGGGAGAGAGATGGAAGGAGGAGGGGGAGAAACTGTTCGACCCGGAGGCCGTATATGGCGAGAAAACTTCGTAAGTTCCTCCTGCTCTTCCTGGCGTTCATATGTATCTACCTCATATTCGGTGAACACGGGCTTTGGAGGATGTGGAGGCTGAAGCGGAAGGAAAGGGAGCTTCGCAGGGAGGTGGCCGAGATAGAGGCCAGAAGGAAGCTCCTGGAGGAGGAGAGGAAAAGGTTGGAGGAGGGGGACCCGGAGCTGATAGAGAAGCTCGCCAGGGAGAGGTACGGCATGGTCAAGCCTGGGGAGAAGGTATACATAATCCTTCCACCTCCGGAGGGAAGGAAATGAAGAGGTTAATGCGCAGGTTACGGGGGGACCTTCTGACCGGAATCGTGGTGCTCGCCCCCCTCGTGGTTACCCTCTACATCTTCGTGCAGCTCTTCCTGAAGGTGGACAGGCTTTTAGGAAGGTTCATAAGGCCACTTCCGGGAGGTAGGGAGGTACCGGGATTGGGCTTTCTGGCCGTGGTCGTCCTCCTCGTCCTTGTGGGCATGCTTGCGAGAAGCGTGGTCGGGAGGACAGCGATAAGGGCTGGGGAAAAGCTGTTGACGAGGATCCCCCTGGTGAACCGGGTTTACTTAGCCGTACGACAGATAAGCCAGGCTCTGCTTTCGGGCCACAGGGTCCCCTTCAGGCAGGTCGTGCTGGTGGAGTTTCCAAGGAAGGGGGTATACTGCTTAGGGTTGGTCACATCGGAGGCTTGGGAAGGCATAGAGGTAGCGGGAGGCAAGGAGGACCTTTTGGCCGTCTTTCTGCCCACGACCCCGAACCCAACTTCAGGTTTCCTCCTCTTCGTCCCCGCTGAGGAAGTGATACCTTTGGAGATAAAAGTGGAGGATGCCCTCAAGATGGTCATATCCGGAGGAATGGTCTATCCCGAAGGGGAGGCGAAGGTATACCACAAAGGTCCATCTTAAGGCTCTGGGGAGATTTCTATGGAAGAGGAGAGCCTCAGGAAGATATTAGATAACCTCCGCAGGTACATAAAACAGGACCAGAGGTTCCTCCTCCGGGACCTCCTACATACCTTCCATCCGGCGGACGTCGCCTCCATCCTGTCCCACATGGACGACGAGGAAGTGGAATATCTCTTCGGACTTCTGGAGCCCGAGGTCGCCTCCGAGGTGCTGAGGGAGATGGACGAGGACGCCAGGGAGCACCTCCTGGGCCGCCTGGGCTTCGAAAGGCTGTCCGAAGTGGTGGGGAGGATGGAATCGGACGATGCGGCGGACATCATTTCGGAACTTCCCGAGGACAAGGCAGAAAGGGTCCTCGAAGATATGTCCCCCCAGGCCTCCCGGGAGGTAAGGGAGCTCCTCCAGCACAGGGAGGATACTGCCGGGAGGCTTATGGCCGTCGAGGTCGTGGCGGTGAACCAGGACGACACCGTTGACCGGGCCATAGCTGCCATAAGGAAGGCGGTCGACGAGATGGGGGAGTTCTACTACGTCTACGTCGTGGACGACGAAGGACGATTGGTCGGAGTCCTGCCGCTTGCGAGGCTCCTGGTCTCCCGCTCCGACAGGAAGGTGTCCGAGATAATGAAGAGGGATGTGGTAAGCGTGCCGGAGGATATGGACCAGGAGGAGGTGGCCCAGATCTTCCGAAGGTACGACCTCGTGGCCGTCCCAGTGGTGGACGAGGATGGCAAGCTCATAGGCCGCATCACGGTGGACGATGTTATGGAGGTCGTGGAGGAGGAGACTTCCGAGGACATAGGGAGGATGGCCGGGACCGACGAGACCATAAGGGAGGAGGCCGCATGGAAGATAGCATGGGCCCGTTTCCCATGGATACTTACGAGCCTCCTAAGTGGCCTCATATCGGGCTCGATAATAGGTGCCTTCCAGGGCACGATAGGTCGCTTCCTTCCCCTTACGGTCTTCATCCCTATAATCACTGCTATGGGGGGGAACATAGGCCTACAGTCCGCCTCCATAACCGTAAGGGGCCTCGCGCTCGGGAAGATAGACACCTTCGAAATTTGGAAGAGGGTGCTCAGGGAGGCCAGGGTCGGCATAATGATGGGGGTCTTCTGCGGGGGAACGGTGGGGCTCGTGGCCACGCTCTGGCACAAGAACCCGGCCTTCGGCCTGGTGGTCGGGGTGGCCATGTGGTGCGCGATATTGGTCGCAGCCACCATGGGCACGGTCGTCCCAATAATCTTCAGGAAGTTTAAGGTGGACCCCGCCATAGCTGCAGGTCCGTTCATCACTATGAGCAACGACATAACCGGCCTGGCCATATACCTCAGCATAGCCACGGCCATGCTCAAGTGGCTGGTGGAGTGATGGGATGCCCATCTGTCGGACAGAAGGAATAGTGCTCAGGTCTTACCCCTTCAGGGATACCAGCAAGATAGCCGTCCTCTACTCCCCGAAGTTCGGCAAGCTCGGGCTCGTGGCTAAGGGGGCGAGGAGACCTAAGAGCATCTTCGGGGGAAGCCTGGAGCCCATAACTTATATTAAGGTCACTTTCTACCACAGGGAGAACAGGGAGCTCCACACCCTCAGCCAGGCCGAGGTCGTCGAACCTTTCAGGGAGGTCAAGGAGGACATAGGCCTTCTGGGGTACGCCTCGGCGGCCTGCGAACTCGTGCTTAAGCTGACCCCTCCAGAATCACCGAACCCTTCCCTCTTCCGGGCCCTTTCGGACGTGCTCCGGGAGATGGAAAGGAGAAGGAAGGGGGAGGTGCTCCTGTGGTGGTTCGAACTTAGGGCGGCCGAAGCCCTCGGATACAGGCCGGAGTTCGGAAGATGCGTCTTCTGCGGGGGACCTTTGGAAGGGGCCTCCTTCGGGTTCAGGGCGGAGGCCGGAGGGGTCCTGTGCCCCAAGTGTGCGTCCGACGGGGACGTGCTCCTTTCCCCCGGAGCCGTCAAGCTACTGCTCAGGCTCCAGACCCTCCCTGCCTCCCGTGCGGCCGGGCTTTCCACCTCCGGGCCCGCAGGCGAGCAGGCACGGGGTGTGCTCCGGGCCCTGCTTTCATACCATACAGAAAGTAAGGAACTTAGGGCCCTGGACTTCCTCCGTAAGGTCGCCCACGGACCATAGCTATCCATAACCTCCCCTGACATCTGCGAACTTCCGCAACTTCCTCCGGAGGCTTGCTTTTCCCGAAGGAAGGGACTATATTAGGATGGAAACCCCCAAAAAGGAGGCGATGGCTATGCCCACGCTCTTCGGAAGGAAGGAAAAGGCGGAGGAGGCGGACAAGGCCGTCCCCTTAGGGGACGATCAGAAGGAGGAGCTCGAGGAGGACGTCTCCCTCCTTCAGAAGGAGGACAAGGCCTCCGTAAGGAAGGTGATCTCGGAGGTTAAGGAGACCATAAAGGAGGCCACGAGGGCCTCCCTCAGGGACGTGAAACTGTTGGAGGAGGGCAGGTGCCCCAACTGTGGTAGGAAGACCAGGCAGTTCCTCTTCACGACGGTATGCGAGTACTGCGGCTGGTCCTCCTTCATCACCCCCAAGAGGGGCCACGTGACCATCCACCTCAGGAACGGGGGGACCATAGAATCCCATACGGTCTTCCGGACCATCCAAGGGGATGTGTTGGGCATAACCGACGATGTGGTGCGGGTCAGGGTCCCGCAGGACAACATCGGGTACATAGAATACATCTGGACCGACGACGAGATAGCCGAGAGGAGGGAGCAACTCCGCAGGGAGAGGCTCGTGGTGTGCGATTGGTGCGGAAGGGAGGTGCAGTGGGACGAGTATGTGGCCGTGACATACGTGGCGTTCGGCAAGGAACAGCAGAAGTTCGTCTTCTGTTCCGAAAGGTGTAAGCAGGCGTTCCAGAAACAATATCCCACGAGGATACATAGGAACTGTTACGAACGACCCTGCGAAGGGTGCGACGAGTGCATAAAGAGATATCCCGACGAGGAGACTTGGGAGAAGCTCGAAGAGAAGCCAGCCAGGCCGGAGGACAAGAAGTGAATGGGATGCTGTTGCTTTTGGCCCTCTTGGGTTCCCCGCGGGCGGAGGATTTCCTCCCTCCCGATTCGGTAAGGGCTGGCATGAAGGGATACGGGCTCACGGTCTTCAAGGGCACAAAGGTGGACACGTTCGGAGTGGAGGCCCTCGGAGTGCTCAAGAACTGGGCCCCGAAGATGGACCTGATCTTGGTGAAGCTCTCCGGTGGGCCCGACGACCTGCTCGCCAAGGCCGGGGTGATAGCTGGGATGAGCGGCAGCCCGGTGTTCTTAGGGGAGCCCGGGAGGGAGAAACTTGTAGGAGCTGTGGCGTACGGCTGGACCTTTCCGAAGGAGCCCATCTGCGGGGTGACCCCTATAAGTTCCATGTTGGAGGTCGCCCGGAGGCCTTCGGGCTTTTCGAACTCCGTCCCGGATGCGGGGGAACTATCCCCTATAGCCACCCCACTCTGGCTCTCCGGTTTCTCCCCCTCGGTAGTAGGGAGGATGAGGGATGCCCTGAAGGAATTCGGGATGGTCCCGATATCCGGGGGGGGCTCGGATACCTCCGGGCCCTCCTCCCTCTCGCCGGGCTCCGCCCTGGGGGTGCAGCTCGTCAGGGGGGACGTCACCGCGACGGCCATAGGCACCCTCACATGGGTCAAAGGGGATACTGTGCTGGCCTTCGGCCATCCGATGTTCTCCTTGGGGAACACGGCCCTCCCTATGACAGGGGCTCGCATCTACGACGTATTTCCGAGCGTGTACAGGTCCTTTAAACTCGGCGTGGCTACGTCCCCTATGGGGGTCGTCCTTCAGGACAGGCTCCCGGCTATAGCGGGGGTGAGGGGCGAGGAACCGGATATGCTCCCAGTGAGGGTGGAAGTCGGGAGGAAGGAGTTCAGGTTCGAGGTGGTGAGGCATCCCCAGATGGGGCCGTTCTTCGTGTTCTACGGCCTGGCGAGCGTCGCCGAGGCCGCAGGTAAGTCGTCCGGGGAATCCTCGGTAGAGCTTAAGGGAAAGCTCTTCGTAGGGTCCGAAACCTTGAGGATAGGGAACTTCTTCTCCGGACTCGCAGCGCACTTCCAGGCTGCGGAGGATGTGAGCCAGGTCCTCTCGGCCGTAATGAAGAACCCCTTCAGGAAGGTCAGGGTGGATTCGGTATCCCTCAGGATCGAGCTGGACGAGGAGCTGAGGATCGCCTGGATGGACGGGGTGAGGGTGGACAGGAAGGCCGTGCGGCCCGGAGGGGACCTCGTGGCCCACGTCTTCCTGAGGAGGTACCTCGGGAGGAGGGACACCCTAAAGTTCTGCTTAAAACTTCCGAAGCATATAGAGGGTCAGCTCCTGCTCAGGGTCGGGGACGCATCCCATGCCCAAAGGTGGGAAATGGAGAGGGCACCGGGCGCTTTCACGGCCATGAACTTCTCCCAGCTTCTGAGGCGTTTGGAGGAGGCCAAGCGGAACGATGTGGTGTATCTGGAACTTGTATCCTCCGAGCGCGGAGTGACGGTGTCAGGAGATGAGCTTCCCAAGCTTCCCCCTTCCGCCCTCTCGATTCTAGCGCCCGTGACCCAGACCGCCGCCTATAAGCCCGTAAAGGAGGCGGTGGTCCTGAGGGAAGAACGTCGGGTGGACGCCGTGGTCCGGGGGGGACACATCGTGCGCCTCAGCGTCCGACGCCGGTGAGATGTCCGAGGAGATCGCAAGGAGGATAGCGAAGAGGTTGAGGGAGGCGGGATACGAAGCATACTTTGTGGGAGGATGCGTAAGGGACAGGATCTTGGGCGTGGAGCCAGCCGAGGAGGACTACGATATAGCCACGAACGCCCCTCCCCAGGAGGTCATGCGGATCTTCCCTCACACCAAGCCCGTGGGGGCCCAGTTCGGGGTGGTGCTCGTGATAGAGGGAGGGAAGGCCTTCGAGGTCGCCACATACAGGAGCGAGAGGGGATATTCGGACGGGAGGCATCCGGACGAGGTCTCCTTCTCCGACCTCAAGGAGGACGCCCTGAGGAGGGACTTCACCATAAACGCCCTCTACGAGGACCCCCTTACGGGGGAGATCTTAGACCCCGTGGGGGGGATGAGGGACCTGAAGGAAGGGGTCCTGAGGGCGATAGGGGACCCCTGTGAGAGGTTCAAGGAGGACAAGCTCAGGATGCTGAGGGCGATAAGGTTCTCCTCCTGGCTCGGATTCACGATAGAGCCCAGGACGTGGGACGCCATAAGGGCCTTGGCCCACGAGGTGACCACGGTCAGTCCGGAGCGGATATCCGAGGAGCTTCGTAAGCTTCTGACCAGGAGGGGAAGGGGAAGGGGCGTAAGGCTCCTCCACGAGTCCGGCATTATGGGACATATCCTCCCTGAGGTGGAAGCGATGGCGGGCGTCCCCCAGCCACCGGAATTCCATCCGGAAGGCGATGTGCTCGAACATACAGCCCTTACGCTCGAAAACCTCCACGGAGCATGGCCCTTGGACGACCCCCCTCCCGATCCTTCGTGGGAGCTCGCCCTGGGCGCCCTGCTCCACGATGTGGGGAAGCCTCCCACTTTCTCTATCGCCGACCGGATCCGTTTCAACAGGCACGAGGCCGTGGGGGCCCAGATGGCGGAAGGGATCTGCCGGAGGCTCCGAACTTCCAACGCCGTGAGGGAGAGGGTGGTCTGGCTCGTGAAGAACCATATGGTCTTGAAGGATATAGAAAATATGAGGAAAAGTACGAAGGTCCGACTGTTCTCCCATCCGGGCTTCCCTGAGCTTTTGGAGCTCCACAGGGCCGACGCCCTCGCAAGCCACGGAAAGCTCCAGGAATATGAAACCGCCCTTTCGGAATACAAGGACTTCCTCTCCCAGCCTCCACCCCTCAAGAGGCTCGTGACCGGCCACGACCTGATATCCATGGGGCTCGAGCCCGGGCCCATATTTTCGGAACTTCTCTCTAAAGTCGAGGACGCACAGCTTGAAGGGAAGGTGAGGACGAGGGAGGAGGCGCTGAAGCTCGTCAGGTCCCTGCTCGAGGAAGATGCTGTACGGGAAGGTTAGAGATTTCTCGGCGAGGGAAGGTTTGCTCTCCCCGGGGGACAGGGTCGTAGTGGCCGTGTCGGGAGGGCCGGATTCTGTAGCCCTCTTGGACATCTTGGACTATATAAAGGAGGAGCTCGGCCTCGAGCTCTTCGTCGCCCACCTCGACCACCGACTGAGGGGCGAGGAGGCGAGGAGGGACGCAGAATTCGTGGAGAGCATAGCCTCGGCCCGTGGCCTTCCCTTCGTCCTGGGGACCGAGGACGTGGGGGAACTCGCCCGGAGGGAGGGACTCTCCCTGGAGGAGGCAGCGAGGAAGGCGAGGTACAGGTTCTTGGAGAGGGTCTGCCGGAACCTGAGGGCGGAAAGGATAGCCCTGGGCCACACGTCGGACGACCAGGCCGAGACGGTGCTCATGAGGCTCGTGCGCGGGGGGGGAAGGAGGGGGTTGGCCGGGATGGCGCCCAAGAGGGGGAAGTTCGTAAGGCCGCTGCTTCCGGTCTCCCGGGAGGAGGTCTTGGAGCATCTGAGGGAGAGGGGGTTGGACTTCGTGGAGGACAGCACCAACCGTGACACTTACTTCCTCAGGAACAAGGTACG
>Ga0164318_10004631_pt1 | contig 13236 bp, 13 predicted proteins | sample GuaBasSedimGuay9_FD_113734 | JGI IMG/M metagenome (GOLD analysis project Ga0164318, IMG submission 113734) | Subseafloor sediment microbial communities from Guaymas Basin, Gulf of California, Mexico - Guay9, Core 4571-4, 0-3 cm | ecosystem: Environmental > Aquatic > Marine > Hydrothermal vents...
GGGAAGTACGAACGGTGTAATGATGGCTCTTTCCACATTCCACAACGGAAGAATAATTGGTATCGGTGATTCTTCTCCTGCTGATGACGGAACGGGGAACGCGGGCAACAATCTTTATAATGGTTGGAGCGGGGAAGGAGATGACAGACTATTCTTTCTTAATGGGACTTATTGGTTGATTGCAAACCCAAATAACGGTATCAAAGAAAATGAAAATACCGTTTCGAATGAAATGGCAATTGAGCTGTTGAGCAATATTCTGCGGAAGAACGGTAAAATCATTCTTATTATAAATAACCCCGACAAAAAACCTGTTAATATAGACATGTATGATATTACAGGAACGAAAGTGAGAAATTTATACCTTGGTAATGCGAACGGGAAACTCTTTTTGAATACGGGTGATTTGCAAAGAGGTGTATATTTTATTAAATGTAGCGGCTTTACAAAATCGTTAAAACTTGCAATAATAAATTGATGAAAGTATACGCCAGAAACAAGATTGCATTCCATGATTATTTTATCCTGGAAAAATTTGAAGCGGGCATTGAATTAAGGGGGATGGAGGTAAAATCCATAAGGAACGGGCAGGTAAACATGCGAGAATCGTATGTAAGAATCGAAGGTGGAGAGGCGTATCTCTATAACATGCATATTTCACCGTATAAACACTCAACAATTATAAAGCTTGACCCTAAAAGAAAAAGAAAGTTGCTTTTGCATAAAAGGGAAATTATGAAGTTGTGGAGCAAATCGCAATTATCAGGTTTGACCATTGTTCCTTTGTCCGTTTATGGGAATGACAGAGGGAAGATAAAAGTTGAAATTGCCCTTGCCAGAGGTAAAAAACTGTATGATAAGAGAGAGGCTATAAAGAAAAGGGACCTTGAACGTGAAAACCGTTAGAACTATTGTATTTATTATATTGTTTCCCCTTTTGTTATTTTCATCAAGTATCGTATTTCGCACTATGGACTCGACATTTGTTGTGAATAGTTATAATGACGGAGATAACATTTACATTGGTGTGAAAGATTTTACACGATTATTAAATGGAAAACTACTATACGATGTGGATAGAGACGAGTATATTGTCAAGAAAGAGAATTTACACATGAAAATATTGCCTGAAAGTCCGTATTATCTTTTAAATGGGAAAATAGAAAAAATTCGGGGTGACTTTTTAAGAGATATTGATGGTTGTTTGATTCCCGTTACGCCAAATTTAAACAGGATAAGCTCGATTATGAGTAAGCGGCTTGTCTATAACAAGAGTAGAAACAGCATAGATGTGTACAATAATTTATACGATATAATGGATTTTGATGTCCGAAAGAATAATGATCGAACCGTCGTTATGTTCACATTATCTCGTCCTGTGAAATATAAGTATAAAAAAAGTAAAAATAGTATAAAAATTTATTTTTACACTAAATTGCTTAATAAAAGACCGTTTAATAAAACATTTCGTAAATCGTTGATAACAAAAGTCAGTATATACAATTGGAAATATGGAAAATATGTCGTATTGAATGTAAAAAAAGGAGTCTTCATTGATGATGTAAATTATAGTAAGGAAGCAGGGTCACTGCAGTTTGTTCTTGGGGGTAGCAGCAGCAAGAAGTATGGGCCTATGGGGAAAGGAAAGTTTACAATTATAATTGATCCCGGTCATGGGGGCAAAGATTCCGGTGCAATTGGTCCGAATGGCATAATGGAAAAAACAATAACGCTTCGTATTGCAAAAAAACTGCAAAAATACCTTTCTAAGGACAAGAATTTTAAAATTTACCTTACAAGACATGATGATCGCTTTGTCTCGTTAAAAGAACGGACAAAATTCGCCCTTAAGAAAAAGGCTAATCTCTTTGTGAGTATACATTGCAACGCTTCTGTTAACAGGAAGAGCAAATACGCAAGGGGATTCGAAACCTATTTTTTATCATTGGCAAGAACGGGATGGGAGAGAGCTGTGGCGGCGAGGGAAAATGCCTCCATTCTTTATGAATCGGAAAAAGAGAAGAACAATTACAATACGGTAGATTACATTTTATCGGATATGGCTCAAAATCAATCACTTATAGAATCAAGTAAATTGGCTGAGGCTATACAAAATAAAATGGCAAAAGAGACTAATCTTAAGGATCGAGGGGTGCATCAGGCAGGATTCTATGTGCTTAGATTTAATTACATGCCCGCTGTACTCGTGGAGACAGCGTTTATTTCGAATAGTAAAGAAGAAAAATTACTTAATGAATCGTGGTTTGAAGACAAGATAGCAAAGGCAATCGGCGAAGGCATAATCGATTTTGTTAAAAATTACGAGTTTAAAATATATGGAAGAAAATAGAGAAAGACCAATCGGCATATTTGATTCGGGTGTGGGGGGCTTAACGGTCGTTAAGCAGGTATTGAAAGAATTACCTAATGAGAATATTGTTTATTTCGGAGATACTGCAAGGGTACCTTATGGAACGAAATCGAGAGAAACCATCACACATTTTGCTATGCAGGATGTCAGGTTTCTGCTTTCATTTAATGTAAAAATGATTGTTGTTGCATGTAATTCCGTATCGTCGAATAGTATAGATATATTAAAAAGAAAGTTTACTCTACCAATAATTGGTGTGATTGATGCCGGAGCACAAGCTGCGTGTCAATATACCAGGAGCGGAAAAATTGGTGTTATAGGAACAGATGCCACTATAGAAAGCAGAGCGTATCAAAGGAAAATTGAGGAAAAATGTTCTGTCAAAAATATACTGGCAAGAAGCTGTCCTCTCTTTGTTCCGCTTGCGGAAGAGGGATTCACAGGTGGGAAAATTCCGGAAATGATTGCGGAAAAATATTTAGTGGAGATGAAGGAAAAACAGGTTGATACGCTTATTCTCGGATGTACGCATTACCCGCTTTTAGCTTCGACAATTCAGGATGTTATGGGAGAAGATGTAATGTTGGTTGATCCCGGAGTAGAGGTGGCAAAAAGGGTAAAGAAATACCTTACGGAAAACGAATTGTATAACGATTCGCCTTATTCGGGTAGCTCTAAATTTTATCTCAGTGATATTCCGAGACACTTTGAAAAGGTTGCAGAGAACTTTCTCGGTGGACCCATTCCGTCCCCTGTAAAGGTTACAATAGAAGATTATTAATCAAAGACTCGGAAAATGTTTGCTTTTCACCGTTCCGTTTTCCACATAATATTCATCCGTTTTATAATATAATTCCAATTTAAAATCGGATAAAGAACTCGGTAAAGAGTCGTTGTGTTGGATTTTGTAGCTATTCAACGATGTTCGGAGCTTAACAAGATCGGAAAGGACCTTTGCCTTTTTCGGAAGATTCGGGATGGTTTTTGTATATGTTTCCTCTGTCTTTTTACTGCAGGAAACAAAAGAGAGAACAATGAGAAAAATTATGATAAACTTTTTCATTCTACCCTCCGGGGTTAATGTATTTTGATATACCAAATTTATTACGGCAGAATAACAAATTTATTCTTTCTTTCAAAGGAACTGACTTTATATCTCAGCATATATATGCCGGGAGTGAGATTATTAACCGTTATATTGCCATTATTTATTTCAGTAGTGCGTATCTTTTTTATTAAACTTCCCGTTAAATTGTATATGGAGATGGAGTAATCGTTTTGAGGAGCGGGAGTGAACGATATATTGATTTTTCCTTTTCCCGTTTGTTTAATTTTCACATCGTTATTATCTATAGTTCTATCATTTGAAACAATCCCCTGTTGGTTTTCATACATTATTGTTATAAAACCATTGCTTGAATTGTTGCCGGCAACGTATATATTCCCATAGGTGTCGACATCAATATCGTGTAAATAGTCATTCCCACCATAATCGAATGTATCTGCCCAAATAATATTCCCTGCGTAGTTATATTTTACAATGAGAAAATCGTAATCCCCATTTATCATTGAATAACCGCCGATATAAATATAACCGAATCTATCGGTTACGATTGAACTTGCGTAATCCTCATCTCCGTTATCAATTATATTTTCCCATATTATGTTTCCCGCAGTATCGTATTTTGCAGTTAAAATATCATTGTTCGAACCGTTATAGACATAGCTTACCATATAGACATTATTATTCCCTAAAGTAATCCCTATTCCCCTTCCGTTATATCCCTTATCAATTGTATCCTGCCACACAATGTTCTTTAAGGAGTCATATTTAAGTGTCCATATTGCTTCTGTTGTGTATGTTGTTTTCCCCGTAAGATAGATATTATCAGCGGTATCGATTGCAATATCGTTTGTATTTTCATTGCTACCGTAAGAATAAAAAAGAGTATCGGACCATAAAATATTTCCATCGGTATCGTATTCAATTATAATGGCTAAATTCTGTGAGCCGAAAGTAGAATGTCCTGCGATATAAACATTGTTATGTTTGTCGGTAGCAACGGCAAATGCATAATCGTTTTCACCGTTATCGAATGTACGCGACCACAAAAGACTGTCGTAAGGGTTGTATTTTGCCAATAAGAAATCATAGTTACTACCGGTTTTCGTATAGCCGGCGATAAAATAATTCCCATCGTTGTCTGAAGTTATATCATAAGCGTAGTCAACCCCTATATTTAGAGTATCTATCTTAAGTAGGTTGCCAAGAGAGTCATATTTAAGTGTTAAGATATTATTGCTGGTGTTGAAATTTGCATAACCGGTCACATAGATGTATCCAGTTGTATCGTATGTTATTCCTTCGGCAGCATCACCGGATCCAATTTCAATTGTTTTTCCCCATTTAATCGTGTAATTCTCGGCATTAAGATTCAATACGGTAATAAAAAATATCAAAAGTAAAGATTTAAACAATTTCATAAATGCCTCCATTCTACACATTTTATGATAATTAGAAGGGTAAATCAAGTAGTAATGGAATTTACAATTCAATATTGCAAGGCGGATTTTTTCACGGAAACACGAGTTTTTTTCTTTCCATAAATACCTAAGATTATCTTACGGAGCATTTTCGAAAAAAATAAACGAATTACCCTATATCAGACCGCATTGACGGATATACGGGCTATGATTCGTTTTCCGTGTTTTCGTATGCCTTTATATTATTTTTTATGTTGTTTCGTTAGGGTTCGGTCCGAATACGTTATTTCCGGGAGCACTATCCTTTATGTAAAGAATCAGCAACCAAATTGAGCCGATTACTGGAATCAGGGAAATGAGTAAAAACCATCCGCTTTTCCCTACATCGTGCAGCCTTCTTATAGAGACGGCAAGAGAGGGGATGAATACTGCAAGCGAGTATATTCCGGACAAGAATCCAACCTCAATTCCATTACTCAATGTTCCCATTTTAAAATCGATAAATTCCAAAATAATCAGAATAATAGTATTAATAAGAACGAACATCCAATATTCCCTTCTACTTGCTCTCCCGCTGAAATCAGCATACTGTCTCAAAACCTTTAAATACCAGTACATACCTTTCTCCTTTTTTGTTAAAATTCGACACCTGTTAAATAGACACAATACTAATATACACTATATTTTATTCCGGTGCAATATTCTATTGGGAGAAAGAAATCCGGTCCGGTAGCAGAGGTAAAAGCTGTGGGTATAATGTGAACAGACAAGGATATTTACCGGCGGGGTGTCGTGTGAGAATTTATTTTATAATTCGCTTGACATTGTGTATTATATAAAGTATACTCCATCAACATTCAATATGTCCCCCCAAAAACAAAGTTGTTCTTTAAAATCGGGGAAGGTAGCTGAATGGCTCGATGGCACGAAATGGTGACAACCTCGTTTCGTCGGGTTAGGCGATTAACCAAAGGTTGGTTGATAGTCGTTAATCAATTTTTTGCATTGGTTGGTTAGCGATTCTGTTAAAGCAATGCAGTTTAAAGGAGTTACTTAAATGAACATTTATGTCGGTAACATTTCTTACAATCTCACGGAAGATGAGTTAAAAGAAGCCTTCGCACAGTATGGCGAAGTCACAAGCGTTAAAATTATTTCGGATAAATATTCCGGAAGATCAAAGGGATTCGGTTTTGTCGAAATGAGCGTAGATGCTGATGCAGAAAAAGCAATTAATGCTTTGAATGAAACAGAATTAAAGGGCAGAAATATAAAGGTTATGAAAGCCCATCCCAAAAAAGAGTATCCACGCAACGAACGTAGATATTAATCTGATATTTAGATAACGGAAAAGAGCCTATTGTGAAATAGGCTCTTTTTTTTATTAAAGAAAACGTATAAAAAAACCTCTCGGAAGAGAGGTTTTGAGCGGGGCCGACGAGACTCGAACTCGCGACCTCAGGCGTGACAGGCCTGCGTTCTAACCAAAACTGAACTACGACCCCATTCGAGAGTGAGTATACCAAAAAAGTTATTTCTTGTCAACAGTTTTCGAAGTGTTGTTTGAAGAAGAGCTATTTGAAGTCTGACTGTTTTTGTTTTTGTAATCCGTAATATAGAAACCATGTCCTTTGAATATCACGCCGGACTCGTTAGCGGCGATTGTTTTAACGGCGATTCCACCGCATTTGGGGCACTTCTCTTCGGAGTTATTGTTAATTTTTTTGAAAACATCGAATACATAACCGCATTTTCTGCATTTGTAAGCATACGTAGGCATAACTACCTCACAATGTGAATAAGGGGCGGAAAAACCGCCCCTTTAAATCACTTATCTAAATTAGTACATTCCTCCCATGCCGCCGTAAGGGTTAGCAGCACCAGCAGCACCCATATCATTTTTCTTCTCCTCTTCGGGAAGATCGGTTATGAGTGCCTCGGTTGTGAGTAACATTGACGAAATACTTGCGGCATTCTGCAATGCACTTCTTGTAACTTTTGTGGGATCAATAACGCCGGCTTTTACAAGATGTTCGAATTTATCCTTTGCAACATTGTAACCTATATACGTACCTGCTTTTTTAACTCTCTCTACAATTATGGATGATTCAAGTCCAGCATTTGTCACAAGTTGTTTTAAAGGAGCAACAAGAGCTCTTGCGACAATTTGTGCTCCGATTTTCTCGTCACCTTTCAATTTACCGGCTAATTTTTCAACTGCCGGGATTGCTCTTATAAGTGCAACTCCACCACCGGGTACGATACCTTCTTCAACAGCAGCTCTTGTGGCATGAAGAGCATCTTCGACACGAGCTTTTTTCTCTTTCATTTCCACTTCGGTAGCTGCCCCAATCTTTATAACGGCAACACCGCCGGCTAATTTTGCGAGTCTTTCTTGTAATTTCTCTTTATCGTAATCGGATGTTGATGTTTCGATTTGTGCTTTAATCTGCGAAATTCTTGCCTTAATATCTTCTACATTACCCTGACCATCAACTATTGTTGTATTTTCTTTGTCGATTTTCACTTTTTTGGCTCTTCCGAGATCATTTATCGTTGCATTTTCGAGTTTCAAACCTTTTTCTTCCGAAATAACTTGTCCACCGGTAACTATTGCTATATCTTCGAGCATTGCTTTTCTTCTGTCACCGTAACCGGGGGCTTTTACGGCTACGCATGAGAGTGTACCTCTGATTTTGTTCACTACCAATGTTGCAAGGGCTTCACCTTCGATGTCTTCGGCAATGATAAGAAGTGGTTTTCCCTGCTGTACTATTTTCTCAAGTAGAGGAAGAATATCTTTCATTACACTGATTTTCTTATCATATATTAGAATATAGGGATCGTCGAGTTCTGCAATCATTTTTTCAGTGTCTGTAACAAAGTAGGGTGAAATATAACCGCGGTCGAATTGCATTCCTTCGACGATATCAAGTTCCATGCTGAGTCCTTTTCCTTCTTCAACTGTAATTACACCGTCTTTACCCGCTTTGTCCATTGCGTCTGCAATGATGTTGCCGATTTCACTGTCGTTATTGGCAGAAATACTTCCGACCTGAGCAATCTCCTTTTTATCCGAAACCGGTTTTGAAATTTTGTTGAGCCTTTCAACTACAACATTAACAGCTTTGTCTATTCCTTTTTTGAGTTCCATTGGATTCGAACCGGCTGTTACCATCTTCAAACCTTCGGAGTAAATGGATTTGGCAAGGAGTGTTGCGGTTGTTGTTCCGTCTCCTGCGACATCACTTGTTTTCGATGCAACCTCTTTAACCATTTGCGCACCCATGTTTTCAAAAGGATCTTTCAATTCAATTTCCTTTGCAACGGTAACGCCGTCTTTTGTTATGGTCGGGGCGCCGAATTTTTTATCTATTGCAACATTTCTTCCTCTGGGGCCCAGTGTAACGATAACTGCATTTGCCAGTTTGTTTACACCGCTCAGTATTTTTCTTCTTGCTTCTTCAGAATAAAGTAAATCTTTTGCTGCCATACTCACCTCCGTTATTTTTCAACAATGGCTAAAATATCATCTTCAGCCATAATTATGTATTTTTCGCCTTCCAACTCGATTTCCGTACCGGCATACTTACTAAAAATTATTGTATCATTCACCTTTACCGGCATCGGTTCATCATCTTCAGATACTTTTGCCACTGCAATTACCTTTCCCTGTTGTGGTTTTTCTTTTGCCGTATCGGGAATTATTATTCCTCCCTTAACAACTTCTTCCGGTTCAATTCTCTGCACCAAAATTTTTCTGTTGATAGGTACTATTTTCATATCAACCCTCCTGTTTTATTAAATGGTTACATTAAAAATAAGCATTTCATACCAAAAAACTTAAACGAAATCCATAATTTTCAAAAATCTAACGAAATATAATAGCAATAATACCATTTGTCAAGTGTTTTATATTAAAAAAACGTATTAGAGTTTTACTTTTTTGTAGTTTGGTTTTAAATATTGATATATTGAAAGTTAATTTGTTGTGTTTCGATGAAAAAAATGGAAATAAAAAAATGGGCGAAACAGGACTCGAACCTGTGACCCCCTGCGTGTAAGGCAGGTACTCTCACCATCTGAGCTATTCGCCCTTTCGAGTGTAAAATAGCATAAACTACCCGATATGTCAATAGAAAATGATTTATAGATTATTAAATAATAATTTTATGAATAGACAATCTTTCCCCTCTCCCAATGAAATAATTGACAAAAAGGTAAAAAAAGATGTATTATGTTATTTGAATATATGAAAGGAATCAAATCGGAGAATTATCCGTCAAGTTTCGTAAATTTTATTCCATTCTTAGGTGTGGAATGTGCTATATTTATTTAAGGAGTAAAATATGGTGAATAAGAATAATGGTCTTACAGAGGAACCTCTTGAAAAGCAACTATGGAAAGCAGCTGATAAATTAAGAAAAAATATTGATGCGGCGGAATATAAAAATGTAGTATTGGGATTGGTTTTTTTACGATACATTTCGGATGCTTTTGAATCACTGCATGAAAAATTGAAAAAGGGAATAGGGGAAGGAGCGGATCCTGAGGATCCGGATGAATACAGAGCAGAAAATGTATTTTTTGTCCCCAAAAATGCAAGATGGGAATACCTGAAAGCAAATGCGAGGAAACCCGAGATAGGTAAGATCATTAATGAAGCTATGGAACTTGTTGAAAAAGAAAATCCTTCGTTAAAAGGGATTTTGCCTAAAGTATATGCGAGAGGTAATCTTGACTCAATCAGTCTTGGAGGATTAATTGATATTTTTAGTAATATTGATTTAACAGGTGCTAAAGAAAGAAGTGCGGATATTTTGGGACATGTATTTGAATATTTTCTCGGTGAATTCGCACTTGCCGAAGGGAAAAAGGGAGGACAGTTTTATACTCCCAAAAGTGTCGTCGAACTTCTTGTAGCTATGCTCGAACCCTATAAAGGTCGTGTTTTTGATCCGTGTTGTGGTTCAGGAGGAATGTTTGTTCAATCCGAAAAATTTGTACAGGAGCATCAAGGAAAAATAGATGATATTTCCATTTACGGGCAGGAGAGTAATCAAACCACATGGAGACTTTGCAAAATGAATCTCTCTATCAGAGCCATTGATTCGTCGCAAGTTAAATGGAATACGGAGGGCTCTTTTTTAAATGATTTGCATAAAAACTTGAAGGCTGATTTTGTATTGGCAAATCCTCCATTTAACGACAGTGATTGGAGCGGGGAACTTTTAAGAAAGGATGTAAGATGGAAATACGGTGTCCCTCCCGTTAGTAATGCGAATTATGCATGGATTCAACACTTTATTTTTCATCTTGCACCTCATGGAAAAGCCGGCTTTGTTTTGGCTAAGGGTGCATTGACCACAAAAACAAACGGTGAATATGAAATAAGAAAAAATATAATAGAGGATGACCTTGTAGATTGTATTGTTAATTTACCTTCAAAATTGTTTTTAAATACGCAAATTCCCGCATCTCTCTGGTTTTTGAAACGCAACAAAACACAAAGAAAAGGCGAAATACTCTTTATTGATGCCCGAAATATGGGAAAACTAATAAATCGAAAAACAAGAATTTTACGGCAGGAGGATATAAAGCAAATTGCGGAAACTTACCACAATTGGGAGAAAAACGAAAGATATGAAGATAAAAAGGGTTTCTGCAAATCGGTTACCATTGAAGAGGTAAGGGAACTTGACTATGTACTAACTCCCGGCCGTTATGTAGGACTTGCGGAAGAGGAGGACGATTTTGATTTCGAAGAGAGATTTACAAAATTAAAAGCAGAATTTACGGAACAGCTGAAAGAAGAGGCAGAATTGAATGAACGTATTTTGGAAAATTTGGGAAAGATAAATTTATCGGATTTGAAAAAGGATGATAATGAGGGATAATGGCATAACCAAAACCGTACTGGCAGAACCAATTTCCGCCCTTACAGGGACGCATGAACGGGCAAATATGAAATTTGCCCATACAAGGGCGGATATGGAATCCGAAAGGGCGGATATAGAATCCGCCCCTACAGGGGGAAATTGGAATATTTCCAACGGGAAAATTCACATATCGTCCGATAAAAAGGGAATAAACATCCATAAAAATAAATCATTCCATCACAATTTATCAAAAAAAACCGTAGGGGCAGAATCAATTTCTGCCCGGGACTCCAAAGGTGGTGAGCCACAATTAATTGAAGAAGATATTTTTAAAATTGTTATTCCGCTTGTGCCTGAGTCCGTTCAAGATAGTTCAGAGAAAACTGTGGAGAAAACTACCCAGAAAATTTTGGAGTTAATAAAATCTAATCCTTATATAACCAGAAAAGAGATTGCTCAGGAGATAGGGAATATCACGGAAGACGGCATAAAATACCACCTTGCCAAACTCAAAAAAGATGGAAAAATCAAGAGAATTGGCCCTGACAAAGGCGGATATTGGGAGGTTTGCGAGTGATGAATTATAATGAACAGAAATCAATTAGTGTCCCTTTAGGTTTTCAAGCGAAAAAAGCAATTATTTTGTATTGAGGGGAATAGATAATGGCTTTACCTATAAACATTGAAGAACTTATCAATGGTCGAACAGTTGAATGGGAAAGAATTGAATTTAGAAAAGGCTGGAATCCTGAGCGTACTTTAAAAACAATTACCGCATTTGCAAACGATTTTAACAATTGGGGCGGCGGTTATGTTATTATTGGTATAGAGGAGAAAGACGGCAAGCCTGTTTTGCCACCGGCAGGGATTGAATTAAATCAAATCGATAAAATACAAAAAGAACTGAATAGCATTTGCAGACGGATAATCCCAAACTATTTCCCGATTGTTGAACCAGTTGATTTTCAAGGTAGGAAAATATTAATTCTGTGGTGTCCCGGCGGAAGTGTTAGACCTTACAAATGTCCGGATAATTTAAGCAGCAAAAAATCTCAATATTTTTACTATATCAGACGCTTTTCTTCCACAGTAAAACCCAAAATAGAAGAAGAAAAAGAACTTGTTTCCATGTCAAACCAAATACCTTTTGATGACAGAGTAAATTACAGGTATTCTTTAAAAGAATTTGATCTTATTGCAATAAAAACATTTTTAAATAAAATTGAAAGCGATCTTGAAAAAGAGATTTCCAATCTTAGTATAGAAGAAATTGCAAGAAAAATGAATATTGCCGAAGGTGCGGATGAAAATTTATTGCCCAAAAATGTGGGACTACTCTTTTTTGCAAAAGAGCCACAAAAGATTTTCCCTTCTGCTAAAATAGAAATAGTCATTTTCAAAGATAATGATGGAATAGAATTTGAAGAAAAAATATTTGAAGGGAATTTATTTGAACAAACATTAAATGCTCTCAGTTTCTTAAAAAATCAGATTGTAAAAGAAAAAATAATAAAAAGGGAAGGAAAAGCGGAAGCGGATAGATTTTTTAATTATCCCTATCAGGCTCTTGAAGAAGCAGTTTGTAATGCTGTCTATCACAGAGGGTATGACAATGATTCTCCTATTGAAATAAGAATATTTCCCGAACGCATTGATATAATCAGTTTTCCGGGACCTTTACCGCCACTAAACAAAGAAAAATTGGCAAAATATCAATTTGATGTCCGCAAATATCGAAATAGGCGTATAGGGGAATTTTTAAAAGAACTTCACCTTACCGAGGGAAGACAGACCGGTATTCCTACAATATTGAAAGAGATAGAAAAGAATAATTCTCCGAAACCTGTTTTTGAAACAGATGAAGAGCGAAGCTATTTTAAGATAGTATTGTTTATTCATAAGGAGTTTGAGAGGAATGAAGTAAGTTTAGGACAAATAACTTCGCAATCCGATACTAAGTTGGGACTAACTTGGGACCAAGTTGGCACTAAGTTAGCACTAAGTTGGCACCAAGTCCGTAAGATTCTCAATTTATGTTTAACAGAAGTTAGGATTCAATACCTTATGGAACAATTCGGTTGGAAAGATAGAACCAAGTTTAGGAATAAGTTCATTAATCCTTTATTGAAACATGGGCTACTTCAAATGACAATTCCTGATAAACCCAATAGCTCGAAGCAAAAATATGTAATTACGGAAAAAGGTGAAAAACTCCTTGAAAATGAAGGGAGACAGCAATGAGTGAAAAAATACCGAAGGGATGGAAAAAATATAAATTTACCGATATTGCAGAAATAATTGGCGGGGGAACGCCTTCAAAAAATAATCTAGATTACTGGAATGGAAATATTGATTGGTTGACAGTATCTGATTTTAATACAGAAAAAAAATATGTAAGAAGCGCAGAACAAAAAATTACACAATTAGGTTTAAAAAAAAGCAGTACCAAAATTTTAAAAAAGGGACAAATAATTATTTCTGCAAGAGGAACAGTTGGTATAA
>Ga0164318_10004632_pt1 | contig 13236 bp, 12 predicted proteins | sample GuaBasSedimGuay9_FD_113734 | JGI IMG/M metagenome (GOLD analysis project Ga0164318, IMG submission 113734) | Subseafloor sediment microbial communities from Guaymas Basin, Gulf of California, Mexico - Guay9, Core 4571-4, 0-3 cm | ecosystem: Environmental > Aquatic > Marine > Hydrothermal vents...
AGGAGGTTCCCGAATCACGGACCGATTTGCGGGGTGGCAACAGGATATCCAGAATCCGTTCGTTGGCCATGGTTGTGGCTTGTTCAGTGACCTCATTAATGCGCTCAGCTTTAACCAGATTGACAGAGATATTGGTCAGATCCCGGATAATCGACTCCACATCCCGACCGACATAGCCCACTTCCGTAAACTTGGAAGCTTCCACTTTGATAAACGGGGCATGCGCCAGATTGGAAAGACGGCGAGCGATTTCGGTTTTACCGACTCCGGTGGGGCCTATCAGAATGATATTATTCGGCATAATGTCTTCCCTGATAGAACCCTTAACATGCTGCCGCCGCCAGCGATTACGCAGCGCGATGGCCACCGCTTTTTTGGCCTTATCCTGCCCGATGATATAGGCATCGAGCTCTTTCACTATCTCACGGGGGGTTAACTCTTTTGACATCACAATTCCATTATCGTCAGGTTATCATTCGTATAAATACAAATCCGGGCGGCAATTCGCAGCGCTTCTTCAACAATTTCCCTGGCCGACAGATTGCTGTACTTAATCAGGGCCCGGGCCGCCGCCAGGGCATAGGGACCACCGGAACCAATCGCAATAATTTCATCATCCGGTTCAATCACATCACCCGTACCGGAAATAATCAGCGACGTATCCTTGCTCATCACGGTCAAAAGGGCTTCCAGCCGGCGCAGATATTTGTCCGTACGCCAGAGTTTGGCCAGTTCCACAGCCGCCCGGCTGACATTGCCCTTATATTTTTCCAGTTCACCTTCAAACTTCTCAAAAAGCGTAAAGGCATCGGCGGTGGAGCCGGCAAAGCCGATCATTATCGAATCGTTGTAGAGCTTGCGGATTTTCCGGGTCTTGTGTTTCATGATGGTATTACCATTGGTTACCTGGCCGTCACTGCCCATGGCAACCGAACCATTCCGGCGAACACCAATCACCGTTGTAGAGCGAATAGTTGTTCTGTTTTCCAACTCATCGTATTTATACATAGACTGTCACCGCTTTACTTCGTTGTTCCCAAATACTGCAGAAATTCATTGTCCGTCGACAGAATCAGAGTTGTCGAGCTGTCAATCGAGGTTTTATAGGTTTCCAGTGTCCGCAGAAATTTATAGAAATCCCGGGAGTCGCTGGAGCGGTTATAGGCATCGCCGTAAATTTTCACGGCCTCGGCATCGGCTTTTCCCCGAATTTCCTGGGCTTTGCGATAGGCTTCCGAGAGGATTTCTTTTTTCTTCTGAGCCTGTTTACCCAGAATCCGCTCTTTTTCACCCTGCCCGATCGCACGGTACTTTTCAGCTATCCGGCGCTGACCGGAAATCATCCGGTCAAATACCTTCTTCTGAACTTCGGCATTATAATCGATTCGTTTGATCTGAAGATCGACCACTTCGATACCCAGATTCAGGTCCGCCAGTTTTTTCCTCACACTTTTGACGATGGCTTCCACTATGTCAGCCCTGGCGCCGGGAATATCAAGTTCTTCAACCTGAGTCGAATCCAGTTCCGAAGACAAATCGGCTGATTCCACCTCCTGAATAATCATCGGTCGGTCGGAACTGCGAACAATCTCCGGCAGTGTATGATTAGCAATCTCATCCCGGACGGCGCCGTCCAACAGATCATCCAGCCGGGAATATCCGACCATCTCACTGCGGTTGCTCTTATAAAAGGCCAGCGCATCGGAAATCCGCCACCGGGCAAAAGTATCAATATAGATAAATTTGTTATCCTTTGTGGGAATCTCCTGGGGATTTCCGTCCCATTCAAGAATGCGCTTATCAAACACAAGAACTTTTTGAATAAAAGGAATCTTAAAGTGAATGCCGGCCTGAGTTACCGGCTGTCCAACCGGCTTTCCAAATTGAGTAATAATCGCCTGCTGGGTTTCATTGAGAATAAAAATTGATGCGATCACAAAGGCGACCAACAGGACTAACAGCAGTAATAACAGAATTCTTCCGGTTCTCATTTTGCCACCTCCTTCCCGCTAAGATTCAGAAAGGGAACAAGACTCTTGACCCCCTTGTCAATCAGAATCTTCTCATTCACCTGCTTCATCACGCTCTCCATTGTCTCCAGGTAAAGACGTTGACGGGTCACATCCTTAGCTTTCATATATTCATTGTACACTGAAGTAAACAACTCTGCGTCACCCTTGGCCCGGTTGGTCCGGTCAATGGCATACCCGCGGGCTTCCTGTACGATTCGCTTGGCTTCACCTTCTACCCGGAAGATTTCTTTGTTATATACCTGGCTTGCTTCGTTGATTGCGGTTTCCTGTTCCTGCTTGGCCCGGTTGACTTCATTATAGGAATCAAACACCGGCCCCGGAGGCTGAACGGTAATCAGCTGAACCAGCTGGATATCGACCCCCAGGTCATATTGATCCAGAGTTTGCTGCATATAATCCTGTGCCAGCAGAGCAATTTTCCGGCGGTCGGACTGAAGAACCTCCTGGAAGGAACGGTCCCCCACTACAAAGCGCATGGCCGCTTCCGCCACCGCCCGAATGGTCCCGCTCTGCTCCCGGACATTGAAAAGAAATTTGATCGGGTCCTTGATTTTATACTGAACAATCCATTGCACATCGGCAATATTCAGATCACCGGTCAGCATCCAGGATTCATCGGTATACTGATTTTTCGAATAAATTGTCTTGACTCCCGGTCGGGCGGTCCGGAATCCGAATTCCTCTTTCCACTGATAATCGACTCGTACAGTGTAGAGCTTGTCAATTCCCCAGGGCAATTTCAGATGCAGTCCGGGATAAGTGGTCTTATGATATTTCCCAAAACGTAAAATGACTCCGTTTTCATTGGCGTCAATGGTGTAAAATGACATTGCGATCGTCACGACAACAACGATCAGCAGCGCCACTATAATCACCAGAAAAGTCTGGGAGGAAGACACCTCAATCTCGCTGTCTCCGATCTTCACTTTTTTTGCAGTCATATTTACCTCCTTCAGATACTACGCCGTAGTCGGGCTACGGGTATTTTTAACTGCTCCCGATATTTAGCCACAGTACGGCGGGCAATCGGATAACCCTCATTTTTCAATAATTTGGCCAGATGATCATCGCTGTAGGGCTTCTGTTTATCTTCCCCTTCGATAATCGCCTTTAATTTATCTTTTATAATCCGGGTGGATACCTCTTCTCCACTCCCATCAACCATACCTTCGTTAAAGAAATATTTCAATTCATAGACACCTGAACTCAACTGAACATATTTTCCGTTCGTTACCCGGCTGATGGTTGAGATATCCATGTTGATATCTTCGGCAATATCCTTCAATATCATGGGTTTCAGCGGATTCCGGTAATCTTCGAAAAAATCCCGCTGGCGGTCAATAATGGCTTTCATGACTTTTATCATGGTCAGCCGGCGTTGGTGAATGGCCTGGATGAACCATTTCGCCATATCGATTTTCTTTTTCAGGTACTGACGGGCTTCGGTGTTCAGTTTATCCCCCTCGGAAATCATATTCAGATAACCGGAGCTGATGCGCAACTCCGGAATCCGGGAATCATTGACCTCAATAAGAAAGTCGTCACCCATTTTTTCGACAATCAGGTCGGGAACTATATATTGAGGATCGCTACCCAGTAAGGAGATACCGGGTTTCGGATTGAGTTTTTGAATCGTCTCCTGAACAGCCTGAATCCGCTCTTTTCCCCATCCCAGACTTTTCATAATCTGCTGAAAACGGCGATTCGCAAAATCGTCAAAATGGTCCTGTACAATCAATCTGGCATCCTCGGTATTCTCCATCTGGCGTAACTGAATCAGCAGACATTCCCGGAGATCCCGCGCCGCAATACCGGGGGGCTCCAATTGCTGGATCTGTTTCAACACTTTTTCGGCCTGTTCAATGCTAACCGACTGACTGAAAGCGATATTTTCAATCGGAGTTCCCAGATATCCTCGTTCATCCAGATTCCAGATTATTTCACGGGCAATCTGCTCATCTTTGTCACTGAGATTCATCAACCGCAGCTGGTCAAAAAGATAATCCACCATGCCCCGCGGTGAAACCTGAACCGGCGTGTATTCTTCCCTGCCGTGATCGTATTCCCGCTTCGGCTCATAATCATCATTTTGCGGCAAAATTTCATCCCAGTCGATAGGCTCCTCTTCATCCTTATTCTGATCCGGTTCCTCATCGGTCTCTTTTTCTTCGGGCGGCAATTCCTCGAGAACCGGATTCTGTTCCAGTTCCTGATTTACACGGGCCTCAAGAGCCAGCGTCGTCAACTGTAAAATGGTGGATTGCAGGATCTGTTGCGGAGTTAAACGCAATTCCTGGGAAAGTTTTTGAATCTGTGTCTGGGATAGTTGCATTATCTGTTCAGCCGAAAGCTGTCTCCTAAATATAGTCGTTTCGCATCTTCATCGTTTGCCAGAATCTCCGAGGTGCCGGACTTCAGGATTCGCCCTTCGAACATCAGGTAAGAACGATCGGTAATTGAAAGGGTCTCATGAACGTTATGATCCGTAATCAAAACCCCTATATTTTTATCCTTTAAGCCCACCACAATTTTCTGAATATCTTCCACGGCAATCGGATCGACGCCCACAAAGGGTTCATCCAAAAGGATAAAGTCCGGCTTGGTAATCAGCGCCCGGGTAATTTCCGTCCGGCGGCGTTCTCCTCCGGAAAGGGTATAGGCTTTGCTCTTTCGAAACTTTCGGATATTCAGTTCATCCAGCAGGCTCTCCAGCCGTTCCCGCTGTTCCTCCTTACTAATGCCAAGCGTCTGGAGAACCAGCATCAGGTTCTGTTCCACCGTCAGCTTACGAAATACCGAGGGTTCCTGGGAAAGATAACCGATACCCAATTGCGCCCTTTTATACATCGGTAACTGAGTCACATCCTGATCGTTAATAAACACTTTTCCCGAATTGGGACGGATCATTCCTGTGAACATGTGAAACGTGGTGGTTTTTCCGGCGCCATTGGGACCGAGCAGGCCGACAACTTCCCCTTTACGAACCTCGATGGAGCAGTGATTCACGACCATCCGTTTGCCGTAAATTTTGCACAAATCTACGCCTCGCAGTATTTTTTCCGGTCCCTTTTCTTTCCGCACAATCATCTTTCCGCTATTGCACTTCCCGATCGGTCACTCCGGCCGGTTTTTCAATAATCCAGTTTTTCAGGTCCGAGTCCGACTCGAAACCCACCCCGGTCAGAGTATCCTCGTCACTGACCAAAGTTATAAAAACCTCCGAGACAATCCGTTCCCGTTGGTGATCCCAGGCCAGTTCTTCGGTGTACAGCGTTACGCCGCTGTCGGAAACCACGACCACATTGCCGGTCGCCAAAAGATCGTTTGTATTTTCATTGACCCGGGCGCGCAGAGAATTAAGGTGAGAAATATGGGATTCCTCGGCATTGAAAAAATCAACATCCACGGTGTCATCCATTAAGACAACGGATTCATCGTTGTTCTTTGTCAGGTGACCGGAAAGCACAACCGCCCGTTTCTGTCCGTTTTTCGTCAGAACAATAGTGGAATTCCAACTCTCCTGATCGGGATATTTTTTTTCCGTGGTTTCCTGGAAATCCTCCTGCACATCACTGCAGGCACAAATCCAGACAATCGCAATGAGGCAGCAAAGCATATTCTTCATGACATGATTCCATAGCGCAGAATATCGTGTATATGAATAATGCCATCGGGCTTTCCGCTTTTCCCTTCCCGGTAGACAAAGAGGTTTGTCACGGCATACTCTTCCATTTTATACAAAGCATCGATGGCCAGTGTGTCGGCGCCGATAAATTTCGGATTTTCTGTCATCACATCTTCAGGCTTAAGTTTCAAAAAGTCATCGCTGTGTTCCAGCCCGCGCCTCAGATCGCCATCGGTGATAACTCCCACCAGATTATCGGTATTGTCAAGAATACCGACAACACCCAAACCCTTGCTTGTCATGGTAAAAAGAATCTGTTTCATGGTATCCGAAACCGACGCCAGGGGAATTTCTTCCTCGGTATGCATCAAATCCCGAACCGTCGTCAGCAACCGACGTCCCAATGAACCCCCCGGATGCAGACCGGCAAAATCGAGCTCCTTGAACCTCCGTTTATTCATCAGCGCAATAGCCAAAGCATCTCCCATTGCCAGAGTAACAACGGTACTCGCCGTGGGCACAATTCCCATGGGACAGGCTTCCGTCGAAACGCCTGTATCGATAATCAGGTCACACTTTCTTGCCAGGGATGACTCTTTATTTCCTACAAACCCAATGATCGGAATATTGATTTTCTTCAGGTACGGCAACAGATAAATCACTTCATTGGTTTCACCGCTGTTGGAAATCAGTATTATGGCATCATGCTTTCCTATACTACCCAGGTCACCGTGACCGGCTTCATAGGCATGGATAAAGAAACCCGGGGTTCCGGTGGATGCCAGTGTCGCCGCAATTTTACGGCCGATGAGACCGGATTTCCCCACTCCGGTTACAACTACCTTTCCACGAGTTTGATAGAGTGTTTCCACTGCTTTGGTAAAATTGTCGTCAATGCGTTTTTCCAGACTGGCAATGGCCGCCGCTTCGGCCCGAATCAACTCTTTGGCAATTTCCAGATAGTCACCCGACATTTCATCCGTCCTTATATGTATGCTTGGTCAGTGTTTCCAAAGCCCTGTCAAATAAACCCTGGGCATTCAGAAGCAGCTCAATGACTTCACGCACCGCTCCGTTTCCCCCGCCGGACCGAGTTACATAATCGGCAACCTCCTGAACCATCCGGGGCGCATTGGCAACGGCGACACCGACCCCGACTCTCCGCAGAAGGGGAATATCCACCAGGTCATCACCGATATAGAGCACTTCCGAATCCGCAACGCCGAATCTCTTCCGGATTTCCCGATAGGGCTCTATTTTGGCCAGATTTCCCTGAAAAAGATGCTGTTCCAGTCCCAGTTCTTTCATGCGCTCTATCGTAGCGCCGGAGTGACGACCTGAAATAACCGCCATTGGCAATCCGACTGCCTTCAACAGAGCCACTCCGGCTCCGTCGAGCACATTGAAACGCTTGAATTCATTGCCCTGACTCCCGATATAGAGAGAACCGTCCGTAAAAACACCATCGACATCAGAAATCAGCAGTCTGATTTTTTGCAACGCCGCACCGAGCCCGTGACTATTCATCAAACCCCCTCACCAACTCCCGAATTTCACAAAGCTGCCGAATCAATCCCGGTAACTGTTCCAGGGGATATTGAGTCGCCCGATCGCTTTTCGCCCGGTCCACATTGTCATGAACCTCCATGAAAATCCCATCCGCACCGGCCGCAACCATCGCCCGGCTGACATGGGGAATATATTGTCGCTTACCACCGGTCGTCTTTCCACCGGGAATCTGAGCGGAGTGAGTGGCATCGAAAATCACCGGATAGCCGCTCTTATGCATAATCGGCACGGCGCGGACATCCGCAATCAGACCGTCATACCCAAAACTCGTTCCCCGGTCGGTCAGCAGAATCTGCCGGTTACCGGTGCTTTCAATTTTTTTCACAATATGCACCATATCATCGGGTGCGATAAACTGCCCTTTTTTAACATTGATGACGCGACCGGTCTTTCCGGCGGCCACCAGCAGATCGGTCTGCCGGCATAAAAAGGCCGGTATCTGAATGACATCGGCTACTTCGGCTACCGCCGAAACCTGAATCGTTTCATGCACATCAGTCAGCACCGGAAGATGAAACCGGTTTTTAACTTCAGAGAGGATCTTCAGCCCCTCTTCCAGTCCGGGTCCGCGGAAAGAATCGATCGAACTGCGGTTGGCTTTATCAAAAGAGGCTTTAAAAACAGAGCCGATGCCCAGTTTCTCAGCAATCTCTTTGATCTTTTCCGCCATGAACAGGGTATGATCCCGGCTCTCAATGACACAGGGTCCGAGAAAAAACACCAGAGGATGCCGGCGACCGATTGACATTGAATGCAGACGAACATCAGGCATATCAGGCTTTTCCCTTCCGGTAATTTATTGCGGCTCTGACAAATTCGCGAAAAAGCGGATGGGCTTTGTTGATCCGGGACTTGAATTCCGGATGAAACTGACACGCGACAAACCAGGGATGATCGGGTAGTTCAATCATTTCGACCAAATCCAGTTCTTTGTTTACCGCACCGACAACCAATCCGTTTTTCGTGAGTCGTGGTAGAAATTCATTATTGACCTCATAGCGGTGACGATGGCGTTCGGAAATATCCGCCTGACCATATATTTTCAGGGCCTTGGTCCGCTCCTGAACCTGGGCCGGATAGGCTCCCAGCCGCATGGTCCCGCCCTTATTAGAAACACTTTTCTGAGCCTCCATCAGATCAATCACCGGAAACTCCGTGTCTTTATCGAATTCCGTACTGTTGGCGTTGCTCATTCCACACCTGTTCCGGGCGAATTCAATTACCGCACACTGTAATCCGAGACAGATTCCGAAAAAGGGAATACCGGTCTCCCGGGCAATCCGAATTGCCCGAATTTTACCTTCAATACCGCGATCACCGAATCCGCCGGGAATCAGCAAACCGTCAATATCTTTCAACATGTCTGCGGAATTATCTACGGTTAGCTCCTCGGCCTCAATCCAGTGAATATTCACCCGGCAGTTATTCTCCACACCGGCATGGACAAAGGATTCAATAATCGATTTATAGGCATCATGCAGTTGGGTATATTTGCCGCAGACCGCAATGCTTACCTCCAGAGCAGGATTCTTTATTTTTTTCACAAATTTTTCAAGAGAATTCAGATTCGACCTCTTTTTCGGAAGATTAAGAGCTTTCTGAATCAGATCACCCAGTTGCTGAGATTCGAAAACAAGGGGAATCTCGTAAATCGTCTCGGCGTCAAAGGCCTCAATCACTGCTTTCTGAGAAACATTGCAGAAAAGCGCAATCTTCCTTTTGACGGAATCATCGAGATGATACTTGGTCCGACACAGCAAAATATCCGGCTGAATACCGATCTCCCGCAGGCGCTGGACACTATGCTGGGTAGGTTTGGTTTTAATCTCACCGCTGGTTTCGATAAAGGGAACCAGAGTCAGATGCACGCTGATGCAGTTTTCCGGTCCCACATCGATCCGAAACTGCCGGATGGCCTCGAGAAAAGGCTGGCTTTCAATATCACCGACGGTTCCGCCGACCTCCGTAATCACAACCTCATATTTTTTATCACGGTTGACGGCTACAAACCGCCGTTTGATTTCATCGGTAATGTGGGGAATGACCTGAACCGTAGCGCCCAGATAATCGCCGCGCCGCTCCCGGTCTATAACGGTATTATAGACCCGCCCGGTTGTGGTATTGTTCCAGGTGCTCATATTTTCATCGATAAACCGTTCATAATGTCCCAAATCCAGATCGGTTTCGGAACCGTCTTCCAAAACAAATACTTCGCCATGCTGGTAGGGACTCATGGTTCCCGGATCCACATTGATGTAGGGATCGAATTTCTGAATGGTTACCCGATAACCCATGAATTTTAGCAGGTAACCGATAGATGCACTGGCAATGCCTTTTCCCAGACCGGAAATCACGCCGCCGGTGACGAAAACATACTTGGTCGGAAAATCAGCTTTCATATCCTCGTAAAATCCTTTCTGCTTGTTTGACGTCTTCTTCCGTATCGATTCCCAGGGAAAATTTATCGGTCAGCACTACCCGAATCCGGTCGCCGTTTTCAAGAATCCGGAGCTGCTCCAGTTCCTCCAGTTGTTCCAGCCTGCCACGGGGCATTTCTACAAATTTCAGCAGATAATCGCGCCGGAAAATGTAAAGCCCGATATGCAACATGGCCGGATGAGCAAAACGGGTCGTCTGATTGCGAATATACGGAATGTTCCGGCGACTGAAATAAAGGGCGTTCCGGTTTTTATCAATCAGAACTTTGACAACATTCGGATCATTCAGCTGAGTATCGGTGATTCCGGCATGAGCTGCCGTTACCACATTCACATCCGACTGTTCCGCCAATATTTTTATTCCCCGATCCGGTAACCGGGTATCCAGAAAAGGCTCATCACCCTGAATATTGGCAATTATATCGGCATTCAGATCTTTTGCCACAAAGGCGCAACGGTCCGTACCGGAAGGCAGTTCCGGGGGCGTCATCCTAACCTGACCGCCAAATTTCTCCACCTCGCTTCGAATGCGCTCATCATCGGTGGCAACAATCACGGCATCCAGATTCTGACAACGGGAAACATTTTCGTAAACCCGCCGAATCAGAGACTGACCGCCAATTGAAACCAGCGGTTTGCCGGGCAGACGAGTCGAATGATAGCGGGCTGGTATGATCCCAACCGCCTTCATCCCTGCTCCTTTTTCATAACCGTTGAAACTTTGAAAAAAGGTCCTTCCGTATCCGCAGCGCCTGCCAGAATATCGTCACGGGAAAGTGAGGGCCCGACAGCATCCTCTGCCGGAGTCTGAAATTTATCAAATACATGGGTCAACGGCTCAACATCCGTCGTATCCACTCCGGCGAGAGTGTCAAACATCTCCATAATTTCGGTCATCTGTTCACCGAACTCCGTTATTTCCGCTTCCGTTAATTCAATTCGGGCCAATTGGGCAATTCTATTTATTTCATTCCGATTCATCTGACACTGCTGCAATATTCATCCGATACTACTTAAGGCAATTTACAATTTTTGCTCTCCTAAAGCAAGCAATGCTCGTAGCTGGCACAATTATTGTTAAAACTGTCTTTTCGTAAACAGTGATCTGTGAACAGTAATCCGGTATTTGTGATCTGTTTTAAATTAAAACCACCAATAAAAAAAATCCCCCGACAGAAGCCGGGGGAAGGTTTTACCTGCGGACTAATCCTTATTGTGATAAGTACGCAGACAAGACTGGGTTAAAGTCTTGCTTAAATATATAAACTTTTTTATTTTACAACAACTAAAAAAAATAGAGGGAGAATTAGATGAGTAAAATTCTTGGCCTCGATCTTGGTACTAATTCTATTGGTTGGGCTATCATTGATAACGAAAAAAACAGCATAGTTAATTCGGGAGTAAGAATATTTCCGGAAGGCGTTAACCGGACCACCAGCGGCAGTGAAGTTTCCAAAAATGAAGATCGCCGAAATGCACGCTCAATCCGCAGACAAAATTTTAGGTTTAAACAGAGAAGAGATGAACTCGTTTCCAAATTACAAAAATACAAATTATATCCGGAGAACGATTCAGAGCTCGGCGAATATTTTCTAAAAAATCCCTATTCACTACGGAAAAAGGGGCTGGATGAAAAACTTACTCTGTTAGAACTTGGTCGGATTTTGTATCATCTTAATGAACGTCGGGGATTTAAGACCAATCGAAAAATCAACGATAAACAAGAAAGTAAAATCTTTACCGGTAAGGATGAAGTAACAGGAATTATTGATACTCAAAAGGCGATTAACGATAATAACTTTAGAACCCTCGGAGAATATCTCGCCTCAATCAATACGGACACAAAACGAATTCGAAATCGCTACACCCTTCGAAAAATGTACAAGGATGAATTTGAAGTAATCTGGAACAAACAGAAGGAATATTATCCGGAAATCCTTACCAGCGAAGTTAAAGACGATATCTATGATACAATCTTTTTTCAGCGGAAATTAAAATCCCAAAAACACACAGTCGGTTATTGTGTCCTCGAACCTAAAAAAAGATGTATTCCAAAAAGTTCACCAATTTTTCAATACTTTCGGATACTTGAACAGGTCTCAAGAATTAAAATAACCACAAAAACCCGAACAAACGAACCACTTAATGAAGATGAACGTTTTGCATTAATTAAATATCTTGACGAGTCAAAAGAACGGGATTTTAAACAAATCAAAAAGAAACTCGGTCTGCCGGAAGACTGCCATATTAACCTTGAACAACAGGATAAACTTTATGGAGCTAAAACGAATTACGATTTAAAAAAAGTATTCGGTAAAACCGTCTGGGAAAAACTAACGCCTGAAAAACGGCAAGAAATATGGCATACTCTCCACTTCTGCGATGATTCAGACTGGCTGGCAGATTACGCCAATGAAAAATGGCATCTGAATAACAATCAAATTGACAAATTACTCAAAATATCATTGGAAAGCGGATACGCAAGGTTAAGTCGGAAAGCCATCATGAGCCTGATCCCATTCCTTGAACAGGGGATGACATACGATAAAGCAGCCAGAGAAGCCGGTTACCATCACAGCATTATTAACCGGAATGAGACTCTTCGGGATTTCTTGCCGAAACCAGAAAATTTAAGAAATCCAATTGTCATGCAAACACTCTACGAATTGCGAAAAGTCGTAAATGAAATTATCCGACAGTATGGCAAACCGGATATTTTTCGCGTCGAATTACTGCGTGATTTAAAAATATCTAAAAAAAGACGTTGGGAAATTACAATTGAAAACCACAAACGAAAGCAGAAGAATGAAAAAATCCGTGAAATTCTCATCAAAGAATTTGGTTTCTCTCCGTCCAGAGAAGACATACAGAAATACATTCTCTGGGAAGAGTGCAATAAAATCTGCCCGTATACGGGTAAATCCATCTCGCTGGCAGCTTTATACAACGGAGATTTCGAAATAGAGCATATTATTCCATATTGTCGCAGCCTCGATAACAGCATGCGAAATAAAACGCTCTGTTATAAGAGTATAAATCTGGAAAAAGGAAAGAAAACACCGTTTGAAGCGTTTTCCGGTGATGCTGAGCGCTGGGAAGCCATGTGTCAACGGGTTTATAAAAATCTTCGCCCTAAATACTCCCGCTTCATCACCGAGGATGCCGCCACAGAAATCAATAGTGACTTTTTTGAAGCCCAACTCCGTGATTCAGCGTATATCGCCAGAGAGGTGTATAACTATCTGAAAACGATCAGTAAAAAAGTTGAGGTAACCAAGGGAATGGCAACCTCACAACTGCGACATTTATGGGGACTTAACGATATTTTGTCAGACAATTATGATCTTAAAAACAGAGGTGATCACCGACATCATGCCGTGGATGCCATTGTCATTGCTAATACAAATGTATCTACGCTTAAAAAATTAAGCATCTACTATAAATACGACAGAGAAATCCAGAATCAGGCATTTCCAATGCCCTGGAAACACTTTCGCAAAGACGCGGAAAATTCCGTCAACAGCATCTTGGTATCTCATAAAGTAAATAAACGCGTCCGCGGAAAACTGCA
>Ga0164318_10004633_pt1 | contig 13235 bp, 12 predicted proteins | sample GuaBasSedimGuay9_FD_113734 | JGI IMG/M metagenome (GOLD analysis project Ga0164318, IMG submission 113734) | Subseafloor sediment microbial communities from Guaymas Basin, Gulf of California, Mexico - Guay9, Core 4571-4, 0-3 cm | ecosystem: Environmental > Aquatic > Marine > Hydrothermal vents...
GTAACGTTCCAGCCTAAACGGCGAGAGGCATTTGCCAGATGGTTGCCGATAGAACCGGCTCCAAAAATTTTGACATTATACATGGGGCTTCTCCCAAAAAAATAGTAAGGGCTCTTAACTGCAGCCGAGTAATATTTCTGTTTCTACAACCATTGCTGCCGACCGCAACAGCTTGTCATGGTACTGACCACTTATTTATAAATCCAGTAAAGATGCTTTGAATGTTTTTTCACCTTGATCCCATCGAACCGCCCCAGGAGCTTTCTGTATCGATCAATAATATCCAGCATCTCATCTCTGGTTATCCCCGGGTAACGGTGATCATGCAGGGAAATATTGTTTCGATGTCCTGGCTTATACATATTGATACGTTTTTCAAGGGCTCTGGTTTTGGTGCGATACCAGCCGTGAAGGCGTTCTCCAAGAGGGGGTGCCAGAGGTTGCTGATCCAGATAGCCAGCCTCCTCCAGGACATCAACCATTCGGTCTGCGGCCAGACGCCCTTCAAGAGCCGCTATGTGTGGTTCCATCGCCGCTTTTCTAGTCGAGTAATCGAGGGGACCCATTTCTCCAGTAATAATCGCACGAACCGTAGTCAGCAGCTCCTCTTGTGTAAAAGTACGATGACTGACATCTCGGGTGATTGCAAAATCATATTCATCGGCAACTTCCGGTTCAAAATTGACTCCTGCTACCCCAAGAATTGCTGATTCAACCAAGGTTGTGCAGCCATTAGCAACCACCACTTTTGCCGCCATAAGCCAGGGGTGGACATTGCCCTCATTGGTAATGACCAGATTGGAGTGGTCTTTGGCAACCTCCAGCCAGGGTTGATGACTTTCAGAAGGGTGGGGTCGCAAAATTACTGTATAATCGGAAAATCTGGCACAAAATGTTGGTAGCATTTTTTTGAAGTGGTCAAAGATAGCCAGTTTATGACGACCCTTTCCTGCATCATATGGCTCGATTGGTCCCGTCTTTTTCCCCTCAGCCGCCTGTTTCAGCTCACCGAGGTCTGGATAGTAGTGATTGACCTTGCTGAAATTGGTATTGATGAGAATAAACTTCCCGTAACGGTTCTGTATTGCCTCCGCCTCAGGACGATAAAACTCACGAAGTTCGGGACGTAACAGATCAATCCTGGGATTTCCGGTAACTTTTATCGGAGTATCTTTATAACCACTGAAGTCCCGGAAAGCGCGGGCATTGTCCTCGCCCCAGGTCGTCAGCAAGGCAATGTCTTTCATCGCAACAGCAGAGAGTCGCCAACGATGATAAACAGCATCGGGCTCCCTCAAGAGCCCCTCTTCATCCCAGGCTAAAATATCATGCCCGTTCTGGTTGAGAAGTTTAAACATGCGAATACTGCGGTCTTTCATGCTCTTGGCCATGTAAACACCGCGGGGAACCGAGGCCGTTTTAAAGTGGATATAGGCCCGGGAACCAATCAGCACTGGGAACCCTCGCTCTGCTGCCACACAAGAAAGGAGGATTTTTGCATCCATCTCTCTCACCTGGTTTTCAACCGGCATAATTATTGTCGAGGGTGAAGCTGTCATTTGGAGCTATTCCTTTTTACAAACTTAAGCAACAGGGTGTTCAACTGTGCGTAGATACTTATATGCTGGGCCAGTTAAAGTCTATGTTGCTGCTGTCATCATTGGTTTTAACTCAGCAAAAGTTTTCAGAATATAACTGATTTGCTCAGGAGTATGGGCAGCACTGATACTGCACCGCAGCAAAAATAATCCTGCCGGAGCAGCGGGAGGGAACACCAGGTTGACATAGATCCCTTTTTCCAATATCGCTTTCCAGGCAAAAAGAGCCTTTTCTTTGGTTGGAAGACGGATCGCAACAATCGGACTGGGATCAGGTCCGAGTTCAAAACCTGATTGTTCAAGCCCCCGATAGAGTTGTTCAACATTTTCCCATAGTTTTGTCCGTAGTTGCGGTTGGGAGCTGACAACCCTTAAAGCTTCCCGAACCGATGAAATGGTTGACGGGGATGGTGATGCGGTAAATACATAAGAGCGGCAGGTGTAACGAAGCAGATCAAGCTCTGGATGGGTGCTGACACAGTAGCCACCGACAGCACCTAGACTTTTGCTGAAAGTTCCCACCGTAAAATCAACATCCTGCTCTACACCGACCGCTTCGGCTAATCCACGTCCATGTTTCCCCAAAACACCCATAGAGTGGGCTTCGTCAACCATCAACCACGCCCCGTATTTTTTCTTCAGGGCGGCGATTTCTGCCAGAGGAGCACAGTCCCCTAACATACTGTAAATTCCCTCAACAATAATCAGAGCATTTGTGCTTTTTTCACCCAACCGGCGCAGCTTTTTTTCCAGATCAACCATATTATTGTGGCGAAAGCGGATCATCTCAGCACCACTCATCCTGCAGGCATCATAGATACTCGCATGGGAGTCGGCATCCAGAACAATGACATCTCCCGGTCCGGCCAGAGATGAAATTGCACCGAGATTTGTGACAAAGCCGGTTGAAAAAACAATGGCGCTTTGACATCCATAAAAAAGGGCCAACTCTTTTTCCAAAGCACTGTGCCCAGAAAAAGTGCCATTGGCCATCCTTGATCCCGTTGTTCCGGTCCCTTCTTCAAGGAGAGTCTTCCGGGCCGCCTCGATACAGCTTGGATGAAAAGTCAGGCCAAGGTAGTTGTTGGTCCCAGCTAAAATAACTCGTTGACCATCGATCTGCCCCTCGGTAGAAGAATAAATCTCCTCAATAACAACATTGAAAGGGTCGATCCCTTCCGGCAACAACGTTTCGCGGGTGGTGGCGATGGTCACTAATTTATCCAGAAGTCCCATTATTCACCACCTGTAATCTGTTGAATTTGCAGTACAAAATCTTTCACCGTATGTAGATTTGCCAGATCGTTCAACGGGTAGGTGATATCAAAAATATCTTCAACGTCCTCTAACATCTCCATCAGTTTTAGCGAGTCAAACCCGAGATCATTGATCAGATCTGTATCATCCTGAATTGGCACCTGTAATTGGGCATGCTCTTGAAGCAAGACTTCAATCTGTTGAAAAATTGTATCATATTGCGAGGTTGCCATGATTTTTTAGGACTCCGGTGACAGAAAAACACTTTAATAAAAAAGATTCTTCATTCCATCATGAAATGAAGTTTCGGGTTGCCAATCGATTGCTTGAGTGATTTCGGTGTTATTACTGACCCAATCGGGATGGAAAAGTTCTCTCACTTTTCCCGGAGTTAACATCGGCTGGTAACCGAACAGGTTGGCAGCCGCGATGTTGATCTGGCTGATAATCGAGACCAATCCACGGGGGAGTGAAAAACAGTGAGCCGATTTGCCGTTAAGCTGGGTCGCAATGGCCGCTATCTCCCCCCAAGTATAGCCATTGGGGTGTCCATCGTGCAACTCAAAACATTGCCCATCTACCATTCTTCCAGAACCAAGCAGAGAAATGACTGCTGTTGCCAGGTCATCAACATAAAGAAGCGAAAATCGCCCATCTTTACTGCCGACAACCGGGACAAAACCCCGCCGAAGCAGTTTTAGAAGTGGTTGCATCTCACGGTCTCCCGGGCCATAAACAGCGGGAGGTCGGAGAATATTCCAGGAAATTTTACCGCGGTACTCAGATAAAACGTCCTCACCCAGCTTTTTACTTAAGGCATAAGAAGAGAGAGAGGGCTCTCTGGCGGCCAGAGATGATATTAATAAAAAATGGGGCACCTCTTGCTCAACAGCAACCTGAACAAGTTGTTCAACCCCGGTAGTATTAATTTTTTTGAAATGTTCCAGAGTGGTACCACGAACCGCACCGGCACAGTGGATAACCCCATCAACATCAGCAACCAGAGTTCGCAGGCTGGCGGTATCTTCTAGAGAACCAGCAACCCATTCGACTGAATTGGTAATTTTCGGTGCAGAGGAAGAGTCAGGACGGTACAATGCTCTGACGGAAAAACCCCGGTTCAGCAGATGGTTGAGTATTACTCGACCAATAAAACCAGTTGCCCCGGTAAGTGCAATTGTTGTCACGATTAAGTTCGTTTTGCAGGAGGTCGCAGGAGAGGTTGAGCCCGCATCTCTTTATCCGACAGCAGAGATGGGTAAATTAGACGTATCCCGGTTAATTTCTTGCTCTTTCTGGCGGTTCAAATAATCGCGCTGGGTACCGGCACGGGAAAGTTTTCCCGAAGAGGTGCGAGGGAGAGTGTGAGCGGGGACAAGCTCGATGACGCAGTTAATTCCCATTTCCTCGCGAATAATGCGGGCGAGGCGAGTTTCCAGTTCATTTTTCTTCTGCTCATCTTTCTCGCGGTATTGGACAACCATGACGGCAGTTTCCAAGCCATCATCAGTCACAACTGAAATTGCTGAAGCATCTCCAGGTCTGATCTCGGGTTGCTGCTCTGCATGAAACTCCAAATCTTGAGGCCAGAAGTTGCGACCATTGATGATGATCATATCCTTTTCCCGACCGGTGATCATCAGATTTCCCTTATCAAGATAGCCGATATCTCCAGTATTCAACCACCCATCAGCAGAAAGGACTCTCTCCGTTGCAGCGGGAGCAGAAAAATAACCACTCATGACACTCGGTCCTCGGACATGAATAGTTCCACACTTTCGGTCCGCTAAAGTCTGTCCAGATTCATCACGAATAACAATTTCATGTCCAGGTAACGGGATCCCGCAATTGACCAGTTTTTTGGTACGACATACTGCTGTTTTCTGGTCGATGTTACCCACAACTGATAAGGCTTCATGTTGTGCTGACAGATGCTCTGCATCTATTTCATCAATTTCGATCCCCTGATCAATCGGGGCAAAACTGACGGCAAGTGAACACTCAGCCATACCATAGCTGGCAACAAAAGCTTTACGATCAAAACCGAAAGGGGCTAACTTTTCAGCAAAAGCATCCAAAATTTCAACCTGAATTGTCTCCGCCCCAACCCCGGCAACCCGCCAGGCACTGAGATCGAATGGTTTTGCGCTATCCAGACGAACTCGACGTGAACTCAATTCATAGCCAAACGGAGGACCAAAAGATATTGTGCCGCGATTGGCACTCATTAAACTCAGCCAGAGCCGTGGTCGCATCGCAAAATCACGGGTTGCCAGATAATCAACGGACATCTGTGCTGCCAACGGTGCCAGAACAAATCCGACCAACCCCATATCGTGGTAGTAGGGGAGCCAGGAAACACATCTGTCACCCTGACGAACTTTGATACCATCCTTGGTGATTCCAGCAAGATTGTGCATAACAGCCGCTTCACTCACCATAACCCCCCTCGGGAAACGGGTACTTCCTGAGGTGTACTGGAGATAGGCAGTCTCTTCGGCCTGCAGTGGCTGCAGTTCAATCAATGTTTCCTTGAGATCGTCAAATGTTTTGGGGGTGCCGACCACCTTCAGCTCTAACCCGTGACTCGCTTCCAGAAGGTAAGGAAAGAAATCTGTTAGCGCTACAGCAATGCTGGCTTGACTTTTCTCCAGCAATCCCCGTAATTGCTCAATGTAGGCCTTGTGTCCACCCAGGTGGATTGAGGCTGGTAGTGGAACCGGGGTGAGCCCTGCATACTGGCAAGCAAAAAAGAATCGCGGAAAGTCCGGATGGGTCTCTGCTACAATAGCAACCCGAGCTCCTCTCTCCAGCTGTAAGCTGAGCAGTCGTCTTGCCAGAACTCTCGCTTCTTGCTGTAATTTTGAGTAGGAAAGGGTCGCATGAAGCTTTCCCCGGCCATCGTAGAAATTAAACCCACTCAGCCCCTTGGCAGCATAATCGAGTGCTTCTGCCAAATTTTGGAAGTCGGCTTTTCGGAGAGGAATCTGGCTATCTGTAGGAGTGATAAAATTCATTTTACCTGCGTTGATTATAGTTGGTTAACGGTTGAAGTTGTATACTACAGCAAGATTAGTGCCATCATACAAAAACAACAAGATATCAAGGGGCTACGCTATGATGGGAGATCCCATGAATGTGCAAATCGTTGTATTTTTGCCGATAATATGTGGCGGAACTGCAACACATAATCGATCTGGTAACTCTGTGGAAAATTTCCCATGTAGCGCATAAAAAACCATTTTGAGCTTTAAGCTGGCTATATATATCAACTTTCTCTAGAAAATGGTAGGATTTTAATTTTTAGAGAAAACTTTATATTGCAGCAGTCGTCGCCCACGTTACCCTCTACTGAATGTTTCTCGCAATGTTTGCAGAAGTTCCTTGATGATTTCCTCACCGGTTTCGTTATATTGAGTCAAAGTTGGAGGTCCTGGCCAACCAGGATCATTAAACTCATGATCACTAAATAGCTGTGGCTGAGAGTAGCGGGGTAGCACGTGGAAATGGACATCACGATCAACCATCATCAACATCAGATAGTTAATTTTGTCGTAAGTGAAGCATCCTTTCAAGTGGGTCTCTATTGCTGTCGTTATCTCTTTCAGTTCAAAAAAAGCCTCGGAAGTGACCTCTGAAAAAGCTTCGACATCTTCTTTGCAGACAAGAACCAGAGCCCCCAGGGTCGCTTGTTGAGGGCGGAGCAACACAACCCAGTGGTGGTAATCTTTAATCAAGGTTTCTGGATAGCCAAATTTTTTCATCGTGGTATTCATTTCACTCACCTCTCGTTACCGAGTTCCAGCAGTTAAAAATGACTTACATGTTAGCTAAGTTTCAAGTATTCTTCAATTGATCAAATCTATTTTCCTGGCTCATTTTACGGTTTTCCAATCAGGAATAAACGAAATTTAACCAGGAGTCTGTCGACAGGCTCCTAGTAACATAAACTGGGTCATCCAATGCCAAACAAAGATCAAAACCTGGAACAATTACAGATTATACCGGTTTCAGGGTCGCGTCTGTTGCGTCGTTTTATTGATCTGCCGTGGACATTATATGTAGATGATCCCTGCTGGGTTCCCCCTCTGAAATTTGAAAGAAAGTGGCACCTTTCAGCTAAGAACCCCTATTTTGACCATGCAGATTTTCAGGCTTGGATTGCCTGCCGGGGGAAACGTGTCGTCGGAAGGATCTCTGCCCAGGTTGATCAACTCCATCTGCAACGCTACAATGATGCCACCGGATTTTTTGGATTTTTGGAAGCGGAGGACAGTCAGGAAGTTTTCCATGCGTTATTCAAAACTGCCGAAAAATGGTTACGGCAGCAAGGGATGGAACGGATTCGCGGCCCTTTCAGTCTTTCCATTAATGACGAGTGTGGTCTATTGGTCGAGGGGTTTGATAGTCCACCGCCAATTATGCTGGGGCATGCTCTCCCCTATTATGGATCGCGTGTAGAAGAGCAGGGGTTTACCAAGGAGCAGGATCTTCTGGCATATCGGGTTGCGCCCGAGACTCCGCAGCCCCGCCATCTTGAAATGCTCATCAAACGAAGTGGTAGGCAAGTTAAAGTTCGCCCGATGCGCCGAGATTCTTTTAACGAGGATCTGGAAATCATCCGGGATATTTTTGAGGATGCCTGGTCAGATAACTGGGGCTTTATCCCTTTTACCCCGGCTGAGTTTGCTGAGCTCGGGAAGAATCTTAAACTTTTGGTTGATGTTGACTTTGTCAGGATTGCCGAGGTTGATGGTGAGCCGGTTGGCATGATGATTGCTTTTCCTAACCTCAATGAGATGATAAAGGATCTGAATGGACGTCTTCTCCCCTTCGGCTGGTTGAAACTCCTATGGCGGCTGAAGGTGACCGGTGCACAATCGGCAAGAGTTCCACTCATGGGGGTTAAGCATCGCTATCAGGGGAGCAGACTGGGAGTGGCTATCGCCCTGATGATGATCTCACCGATCCATATGAAGGCTCGTAAGGAAGGAATCAAAGAGGTAGACATGTCGTGGATTCTGGAACAGAATTATGCGATGCGTAAAATCATTGAGTCGGTCGGGAGCACTCTCTACAAGAGATATCGTATTTATCAGAAGGAACTTGGGACAGAATGAAGCAAACCGATCCCCCTTTCTCTGCAATTGTACTGGCAGCTGATCGTGAATTAAATAATCCGGTCGCCGAAGCTGCAAAAGTGAGTTGTAAAGCGCTGACTCCGGTCGGCGGCAGACCGATGGTCTTGCGTGTCCTTGATGCTCTGGGGAAAGCCCGGGAAGTTGGTCAGCGGATTCTGGTTGGCCCGGCAGAGAGATCTCTTGCAGAAGACAGCGAACTCAATGAGCTGGTCTGCTCCCGTCAGGTGGGCTGGATTGCACCACAGGCCAGCCCAAGCTTAAGTGCTTTCAGCGCTCTCCAATCACTACCGGAGGATGTCCCGATCCTGGTCACAACGGCAGATCATGCCCTGTTGAGCGCAGCAATGGTTGATCACTTTTGTGCCGCAGCACGCAACAGCGGCTGTGATGTTGTCGCCGGATTGGCTCGCTATGACTTGATAGCAGAAGCTTTTCCCGATACCTTGCGCACTGTCACAAAGCTCAAGGATGGTGGGTTTTGTGGCTGTAATATGTTCGCATTTCTCACCCCGCAAGCCAGATCTGCTGCTAACTTTTGGCGCAAAGTGGAAAGTGAGCGTAAAAAACCTTTGCGGGTCGTGAAGGTCATAGGGTGGTCGGCAGTCTTCCGCTATCTGTGTGGTCAGCTTACCCTTGATTACGCACTGGCTCAATTGTCAAAAAGGATGAATTTAAAGGTGGGGGTGGTTGAAATGCCCTTTGCCGAAGCTGCTGTTGATGTGGACAAGGTTGATGATTGGATTTTAGTCGAATCCATCCTGGCAAAAAGAGACCGTGAAGCTTCCCCTCAGGAGTGAACTTCAGGCTGCTGGTTAATAAAAAAACTATATCGTCAAAATACTAAGGGAGTGAGTTTTAGATGAAAAAAGAGATTGTTGGTTATACAACCGGGGTATTTGATCTATTCCATATTGGACATCTTAACTTATTGAAACAGGCAAAAAGTGGTTGTGATCGATTGATTGTGGGGGTCAGTACCGATGAATTGGTTCAGACCTACAAAAATAAAAGTCCCATCATCCCCTTTACCGAACGAATTGAAATTGTTTCGGCACTTAAATATGTTGATGAAGTTGTGCCACAGAGTCATCGAGATAAAATTGCGGCATATCATGAAATTAAATTTGATGTGATGTTTGTTGGCAGCGATTGGAAGGGCTCAGTATTGTTTAGTGCCGTAGAAGCCGAATTAGCCGAATATGGTGTCAAAGTCATCTATTTTGAATACACGAATCATGTCTCTTCGACGGCTCTTAAATCTACACTTCAAGCGATATATGATGCAGAGACATTCATCAGATAAAAGCTGTTCCCATGGTTAAGCGACCTAATATTTTCGGGATTTAACTTGATCATCAATCGTTACCTGAACCGTGAAGTCCTGACCCCTCTGGCAACCATTTGTGCCATTCTGGTCATTATTTTCGCCGGCTATTCAACGACCCGCTATCTTCCGGCCGCCGCCAATGGAATGATGACGGGAAAGACCGTCTTAGTCCTGGTTTTCCTCAAGGTTATTGTTGCCCTTGAAGTTTTAATCCCCATCACTCTATTTCTCTCAACAATAATGGCACTGGGGCGAATGCATGCCGAGTCAGAAATAATCGCAATGGAAGCCTGTGGGTTGAGTGAGCGGACTATTTTTCTGGCAGTTCTTCGGATTTCTCTCCTGATTGCTATTCTGGTGGCCGGGCTCTCCCTGTATGTTCGCCCCTGGGCTTACGAAAAGAGTTATTGGCTGAAAGCCGATGCAAAGATCAACTTTGATTTTTCCCGCCTCAGACCGGGACGTTTTCACGAAATTGGCGAGAGCAAGGATGTGATCTTCCTCGAGCAATTTGATCAACAGAACAAGCAGGCGAAGGGGGTATTCATCCAACAATATGCCGGTGCCAACCGCAAAATAACCTATGCTAGAGAGGCTCGACAGACGAGTAGCTCGATCACCGGCGGAAAAGTTATTGTACTCCAAGACGGCTATCATTATGAGCTCAAAGAGAACGGGGGCAAATCACCGCTTCTCCATTTTGAAAATTTTCATCTCTCCTTAAGACCAAAGCCGATTGATTCAATTAAGTACAGGCAAAAGTCAGCATCAACAATCAGTCTGGCAGGTTCAAAATCTAAATCAGACAAGGCTGAGTTTCAATGGCGTATTTCCACCGGTTTTTCAACCATCCTGTTGGGATTACTTGGTATTCCATTTGGCCGAACCGCACCACGACAGGGAAAATATGCCAAGACCTTTGTTGCAGTGATGGTTTTTGCTGTTTATTATAATATGACGATTGTTGCTAAAACCTGGATGGAGCAGGGTCTGGTAGGTTCTTTCCCGGGAATCTGGTGGCCGCAAATGATACTTGTTATTTTACTGCTACTATTACTTAAACGTAAAACTTCGGGCAATCTGTCAGCATAAATTTCAGTCAATTTATTTTGCTATCATTCAAGGATCTATGAAAATACTCAATCGTTACATAGGTCTCCGGTTAGCCTGGGGATGGTTGCTGGTTCTGCTGATTCTGACCGCCATGTTCTCCATAATGGAACTGGTTGGCCAACTTGATGATATCGGGGAGGGAAGCTATCAGATCATTGATGCCTTCATCTATGTCGGCTACACCATGCCAGGGCGAATTCTAGATCTTGCCGCAATCAGTTCTCTGCTGGGGAGCATTGTCGCCCTCGGGACTCTGGCGAATGGGCACGAATTACTGGCAATGAGGGCTTGTGGCTTTTCGGTATTCAGAATCTCACGGGTGGTTTTAAGTGCTGGGCTCGTCCTGATGGTGGGGGTACTGCTCCTCGCTCAATTTGTCGTTCCACCGCTGGAGCAGCGTGCCTGGGTTAACCGTGAAATTGCCCTCTCTGATCTGGGGACTCTCCTCCCGGAAGGGGGCTTCTGGGCCCGGGACAAAAACCGTTTTATCAACGTCAGATCTTCAACTTACGGTCAAGGGCTTGATGATCTCAGTGTTTATGAATTTGATAAGAAGGGGAAGCCGTCCCGTTTTATAACTGCTCGCAATGCTGAAATTGATCCAGATGGTCGTTGGATCTGTCGGGATATCAGACAGATCACTTTTCAGGAGCGGAAGATTGTCGATCAAAGAATTCCCACCCTGACATTGGATGTTTTTCTCAATACCAAACAGGTGGATCTCCTGAGTGTCACCCCCAGCATGTTTTCTATCAGTGCCCTTTACCAATATGTTCGGGTTCTTCAGCAACGGGGGCAAAACCCCGACCAGTACATCCTCTCATTATGGCAAAAATTGACCCTGCCGCTCAAAGTGGGAGCAATGATTTTTTTCTCTTTGCCTTTTGTGTTTGGTCAAGCACGAGAGAGCAGCTCTGGACGCAGGGTGACGCTGGGGACAATTGTCGGGATATCTTACTATTATTTCGATCAGGCACTCGGTTATACAGGACTTCTCATCGGGCTCCATCCCGCATTTACAACTCTGCTCCCTCTGGCAATTATTATCATGCTGACGCTATGGCTTATGCTTCGCATCCCTTAGTGGTTATTCTGCTCCACTATCATCAACAAGAGGTATCTCCAGCATAACCTCCTGCTCCGGGACAAAACACTTTCGGCTGGCAGAATAGCCCCGAACTTTCATCATCATTTCCCAACCGGTTGCAGTTCTTTTTAACTGATAAATATTATATTTGGCACAGTGCCCCGAGCGGGGATTGAGTTCAGATGCCGAAGGAACCCCAATCACCGGGATGGTTCCGGTAGCTGTTTGCATACTGTTAACAGTGGCAACGTGAGCATGTCCATGTAACACCAGTTCTGCACCACACCGCTCCAGAATATCGATGAATAACTGACTGTCGGTGAGACATTTACGTCGTTTCACAATTCCGGACAGTGGCGGGTGGTGGATCAGTACCACGCGCAAAAGTCCCTGCCGGCCTGTCTGTTGCAACAGAGTTTCCAGCCCGGCCAATTGTTCTTTTCCCAGGCTGCCGGTTGCCAATAGTGGGGGACTGGGTCTTGCCGAGCAGAGGCCAATAAGGGCGATCTCTCCACGAATGCGCAAGCTGGGAAAAAATTTTGCCGTTCTCGATAAATTCAAATGAGTATCAGATTGAAGATATGGTTCCCACATGGAGCACTTTTTAAACCAGTTTCTCCCCCAATAAGCTTCATGGTTGCCGGGGATAACAGTGACCTGTTCTGGAGAACCGAGAGAGTTCAACCACTGCCCGACCTCTATATACTCCATGGGTAAACCGAGGTGGGTCAGATCTCCCGTCACGGCAATGTGATCCGGTCGGGTGATGTGTAAATCTTCAACGAGGGAATCAATAATTTCGCGACGATGGACAAATCGCCGCTTACGCAACCAGGAGAGATATCCTAAAATACGTTTATTGAGCAACTGAGGAAATTTTATATCAGCTAACGAGGTTAAGTGGGGGTCGGAGAGGTGCGCCAGGGAGAAGCTTTTTGACTCGGATGTTTCCCCCCTTTCTTCCTCCTCTTCCACGGAAGATGACAGTTTCTCTATCTTTACATTCGCCATCCGGTAAGTATATAGTAGCTCCCTCATTTATTCCACCGCTGTTTCTTCTCGGGAGAACCCGTTCAACCAGATTCAGATGATGATATCATCATCTGAAAAACTCTCATTAAAGTTGGTATCTATGGCTATTTACGCACGAATTTTACAAGAAAACAGTATCTCTTTATGGGGATTGTCCTCCCGTGAACGTCTTGAAAGAATGCTTGACAAGGCGGGGGTTACGACTCTCCAGGAAGGAGAGCAATCCCTTTCTGAGAATGATATGGTTCTTCTGTTGCGTGGTGATTTTCTCTACGATCAGCGGATTATTGTCAATATTATTGAAACTGAAGGGGCGGTTCTTGAATACAATGGTTCTCAGGGGACTCAACCGGTTGCCGCCTATGTTTCCAGTCAATCGGCGGATCAATTGGAGAAAATCCTCTGTGGCGAAGTTGTTGAGGAGTATCCTGCAGGTTTACGGCGAGAAACACCCGAGACCCTGGTTCCTGCCTATCTAAAGCAATTGCGTAAAATTGATCCTCCCTATCTGTTTCCAATCACCGAACAAAATCGCCGTCGCCTGGAGAAACGACTTTTGTCCGGTTCCTATAAAGGGGTCACTGACCTGGTGACAAAATGGCTCTGGCCAAAACCGGCACAATGGGTCACCGGTTACTGTTCCCGACACGGAATTGTTCCCAACCACGTGACCAGCATTA
>Ga0164318_10004634_pt1 | contig 13235 bp, 6 predicted proteins | sample GuaBasSedimGuay9_FD_113734 | JGI IMG/M metagenome (GOLD analysis project Ga0164318, IMG submission 113734) | Subseafloor sediment microbial communities from Guaymas Basin, Gulf of California, Mexico - Guay9, Core 4571-4, 0-3 cm | ecosystem: Environmental > Aquatic > Marine > Hydrothermal vents >...
TACACTTCCTGCACCATCAGTCTTTAAGACATAGCCTGAGGTTCCATCAGTATTGGGTAGGGTGTAGGCTCCAATGGTTAAGGGGTCAGTAAATCTTCCCGTGCCTTGAACATCTAATTTATAGGAAGGTGAAGTAGTGCCTATGCCTACACTATCAGTTCCTGTGGAAAGCCTTACTACTGTCCCATCATCAATCCAACCACCTCCTCCAACTCCTGTACCAAAATCAGTCCAACCTCCTCCCTGGTTTTTAAACTGGAGAGTTCCTGCATTATCTCTTATGCCGTAGCCTGCCTCCCCTACCTGATTCCCAAAATTTATATAGTGAGAAGCATCTAAAAGAATGTCTCCTGAACTAATCTGAAGTTTAGCCGAAGGAAGAGCTGTTGTACCAATACCTACATTTCCTCCAGCAGGTTGAAGGACTAAATTTTTGGAAAAGAAACTCCCTGAATAAATACCTGCACCTATGCGGGCAAAATCATTAGTATCATCATAACCTTGATAAATATAAGCACCTCCACTGCTCTCTCTCAAAATTAGTTGTTCATTTGTACCAGAGACTATCTGAGTTTCTCCAGAGATATCTAACCTATAAAGAGGTGAAGTTGTGCCTATTCCTACATTTCCTGAGGCTTCAATAAATAAACTATTTGTATTTACGGAAAAATTTCCACTAGAAGTAAAATTAGTATTCGCTCCGTCTAAGGTTATATCTGTATCAGAAATTACCAAGTCTCCTTTTATATCAAGAATTGTTCCTGTATCAAAAGTTAAAGTTCCTGAGGTATAATTATCTGAAGTATCCGAACGTAAAAATTGGGTAGAATCCAAAGTATCCAAAGTATCAGCATTACCTATAGTCATTAAAGAAGGGTCACTCCAAGAAGCATTGCCAGCTGAGTCAGAAACAAGAATAGAGCCCGAAGATGCCCCCTGAGTCATTTGAAATGTGGTAGTCCTAGTCTTGCCGGAAACTTCAAGTTTTGAAGAAGGTAAACTCGTCCCAATCCCTACATAACCATTTTGGGTATCTAGGTTAAGTAAGTTTGAACCAATATTTAAAGCAGAGATTGAGGTTGCTAAAGAAAGAGTTGCTGAATTTGTCAAAGAAAGATTAGAAGCATTTATGGTTAAAGAATCGGAAGAAGCATCTCCTAAGATAGAGTTGCCAGTTACAGATAAATTTCCGTTAAGCTCAGAATTCCCTATAACATCTAGAGAAGCTGAAGGAGAATTTGTGCCTATTCCTAGATTTAAAGCCGAATAAATATAAGGAGATGAGCCGTCAGGCTGAATTCGGAATACCTCTCGGGAGGTTGAGGCCTGTTTATGATAAACAGATAAAAACTCTGAAGTTGAGTCTCCAGCAGTATCTAAGTAGAACCTTATTAAGTCTTCAGCTTGAGGAGTAAGATTTCCATGATCATAGCTAAATTTTACTGAACTTCCTAAATTTAACTCTCCAATCTCCGGAGTTAAATTCAAATTTCCTACTATATTAGGATCTCCCGAAATTTCTAAAATTACAGAAGGAGAAGTCGTCCCAATCCCCACTCTGTTATTGGCAGCATCAATAAAAAGAGTGCCTGAGTCTATATTTAAATTATTAGGCACAGCCAAAGAGGAAGAACCAAATTGGAGAGTATCAGAGGCTTCATCCCCTAAAATAGTATCTCCATGAACTATCAAATTTCCTGCAACATCCAAATCTGTGTAAGAAAGACTTCCTGCATACAGAGAACCAGCTACCTCCAGATTGCCTGAGACAAATAAATCTCCAGCACTTCCTACTTGAGTAGGAGTTCCTGAGCCAATACTTACTAAATCGTAAAAATAACTCTTACCTTGAGTCTCTAAGGTATTTTCTACAAATAAGGATTTGCCACTTAAGGGATTGGTAGGAGTAGCATCGCCTATCTTTAAGTTTATCTCATGAAGATTCATATTCTCAGCTATATCAAGAACTTCGCTAGTTCCCCTATAGAGAGAAAGAATTTCTCCTGAAGAGCCTTGGTGAGTCACCTTTAAAGCTGGGCCGGAAGAATTTGAATTAGAGATAACTTCTAAACCTGGCTGGCTGGAAGAAGTAGTAGGAGAAAAACTTATCTTCACTGCTGGATGAGTTGTTCCAGTATAATTTACTTCTAAATAACCCTCTATAGTATAATTCCCGCTTACTCCCAGACCACCGTCCAGGTAGGCATTGCCATCAATCTCCATATCTCCACTTATATACAAATCACCATCTCCTAAAGCACGGGTAGGAGTCTGCTCCCCTATTTTAAGAGCTCCTTTTTTTATATTAACCACGTTGGAGGAACTCCCTGCGTTTATTACTAAGTCCTGACTCTCGGCAGCCTTTATATCTACATTCACGTCTTTAAAGGTAAGGGTTCCTTCCATTACATCAGAAGTATCTGAACGTAAAAGTTGAGAAGATGCCAAACCCTCCAAAAGGTTAGAATTAAGAGCATACGCAGAAGAAGGGAGCTTAATCCTGGGAGACATCTCTCCATCACCATCTACCTCGATTGAAACCCAGCAAGTTGAATTGAAATCTAAAGAAGTAGGAAGAGGATTGGTTTCTCCCAGATAAACGCTAAATAGACCATTAGAATCTACAGTAAGAGTCTGGGTCTCACTCCAGAGGACTGAGCCTCCTTGAGCCTGAGAATATAGTCTAAAAGTAAACTCATGACTACCGGGAAGAACCTCTTTATTACGATTGGTAAGCCTTCCATGGCAACTTATCACCCGAGGAGGCGCAGAAAACCCTCCTCTACTGAGAAAAACCACTCCTATAAGGATTAAAAAAAATATGAAAAGTTTATCTTTCTTAAAATTATAACTTAACAACATCTCAAACCTCCTGTTTTCCCAATTTTATTATTAAATTCTATTCCCATACTTAAATTGTAACCAATTATCCCTATTAAATCAACCCTAAGAAAATAAGAAATATCCTTAATTCTAAAGGGTTTTTTGAAGAGGTTAGAAAAAAATAAGAAGAAAAGACATAAAAAAGAAAGAAAGAGGCTCTCTCCTCTAACCCCATCCATTAAAATATTAGCCTCGGGCTACATTTAATAAAAAAATTCTCTGAGATTTTCTAATAAAAACTTACCAAAGGGTATTCTCAGAGACTGCAATCTCTTCACCAGAGGGAGAAAGAAGTTTAGCCGTAACAAAAATCAAAAGATTTCTTCTCTGGATACTGTCTGAATTTTTCTTAAAGAGGTTGCCTAATAAAGGTATATCTCCTAAGATAGGGACTTTGGTCTTGTTTTGGGTTCTTATCTCTTTAATCAGCCCTCCCAAGACTACTGTATCCCCACTATTGACAGCCACAGTAGTAGCTAAATTTCGGGAACTAAATTTAGGAAGTTTCACCTCACCAGTATATTCAAAATAGTCCTTGGTAGCATCAGATACCTCAGGAATAAGAGAAAGGGTAATAGTTTTTCTATCAGTACCTACAGAAGGCAGAACCTTTAAAATTATACCTACATCTCTTCTTACAAAATTAGTAGGTACATTTTTAAATTCGGTCTCTCCAGCATCGTCATAGTCTCCGTCACCATTCAAATCGTACTGAACTATTTGAAACTCATAACGGGTAGGATAAATCCACTCATCCACTATCTTCATCGTAGCTAACTGATTATTTAAAGTAGTAACTCTGGGGGCAGAGAGAGTCTTAGTCTTATCAGACTTTTCCAGAGCATGGAGAACAACCTGGAACTGAGGATTAGTTAGGACTCCCTTATAAGTCAAATTAAGTCCCTCAGAAGCATTGGAGAAAGCAGAAAAATCAACTCCACTATCTCCCGCAAACCCATGTTTAAAAGCTCCGCCTTTCTCCTCTACAGCAGCATCAGCATTCATCTTCCATTCAAACCCTAACTCCTCAAGGTCAGTAACATCCACTTCTAAAAATCTTGCCTCAATCAAGACCTCATAAGGCGTCATATCCAAGTTATAAAGGATATCTTCTATTATCTGAAGATTCTTAGGGGTATTGGTAATTATCAAGGAATTAGTCCTCTTATCTAAGACTATTTTCGCACCTTGCGGCCAGTCTACTGCTTCTTTTAGAGTATCCTCTATAGTCTGAATCTTAGAGATAGAGGCAAAACTGGAGAGGCCTGCCTGGGAAGTCTCCGAGGTAGAAAACTCAGTAAACAATCCTGCTCCTTTAGTAAGCTTATAAACTCTGGTCTCTATCTCCTCAGTCTCTATCTCTTGAGGCAAAGCAATCCACAAAACATCTTTGTCTATTCGAAAAGAAAGCCCTGCACTCTTAAGCATATACTTTATAGCCTCATAAGCAGGAATATTATCAAACTTAGCAGTAATTTTGGGTTTCTGTTCTAACACTTTGCCTGAGATAATAATATTTGCCCCTGTCTCTTGAGAAATAAAATCAACTATGTATTTTAAATTTACATTATCAAAATCCAAATTTATCTTCTTATTTAGCTTCCTCCTAATCTCGGGGATTTCTATCAAAGGAATATATTCAGGAGGAGCTTCTTTCTTAGGAGGCTCAAGATAAGGAGGAGTGGCAGATTTCGAAACCTCTTCAAGCATCTCTCTGTCTGAAATCTCCTCTTTCAGTAAAGCATTCTTCTTAGACTCCTCATATAATTTCTCCTCAGCTTTCTTAATTAGTTTCCGAGCAGAAGGAGTATAATAAATCCTGGGGTTCCCCTCAAGTCTTATGACTTGCCTAAAGAATTCGATTGCCTGTTTGTAGAGACCTTGATTATAGAGTTTTAGCCCTTGATAATAAAGCTCTCTTATCTTCTCTACCTTCTCCTCATCTTCTTTCTCTTTCCTTGAAAATGTCTGAAGGCCCTCAATACCTTCAGAAAAATCACGGGATAATTTTTCTTCCTGAGGCTGATACTCTGTCTTATCCTCCCAGCTCCTCTTAGGAGGTTTAGAAGTAAGCTTAAGCCCTACATAATGAATAAGAGAATCTATCTCTTTATCCTCAGGATAATCTGCCTTCAGCTCCATCAAAATTTTTTCTGCCTCCTCATACTCTTCCAAAACTATAAGGTCTCTTGCCTGCTCTAAGAGAGCTTCTTTATCCAAAGAAGGTTCTCCTTTTAAAGAAACTTGTGTAACTCTCTTCTGAGAAAGAGCCGGAATTGGCTTCTTTTTGGAAAGCGAAGAAACCTCTTTCTGAGTTTTGGAAAGAGGAAGTCTCTTCTCTTTAGCTAATTTTTCTTTCTCCTCTTTAGTCTCTAATTCCCTAATTTTCAATCTCATTGAACTTACAAAATTTAACACATGCTTCTGATGAGGGTATTTTTCCTCTAAATCCCCTAAAAGAGCTTTTGCTTGAGAATAATTCTTTTCCTTTATAGAGGCTAAAACTTCTTTTTTGCAAGAAGCCAAATCAGAAGAGAGCTTTTCTCTAAAACGTTTTTCTTTTATAGCCTCTTCTCTCTTCTCTCTGGCTTCCAATCTTTTAATCTTTAATCTCATTGAACTTACAAAATTTAACACATGCTTCTGATGAGGGTATTTTTCCTCTAAATCCCCTAAAAGAGCTTTTGCTTGAGAATAATTCTTTTCCTTTATAGAGGCTAAAACTTCTCCCAAATCAGAAGAGAGCTTTTCTCTAAAACGTTTTTCTTTTATAGCCTCTTCTCTCTTCTTGACTTCGGCTTTCTTTTCTTTTAAAAGGTGAATCAACTTTTCCAGCTCTTTATCCTGGGGGTATTTTGAGCTAAAGGCCTTAAGAGCTTCCTGAGCTTGGCTAAAATCTTCCTCGACAATGAGTTTTTCTATCTTACTAACTAAATCTCTTTTTTCCTGGAGCTCTCTCTTCTTTCTGGCTTCTTCTTCCTCCTCCAATTTAGACTTAGCCTGACTTAATAGATTCTTAATTTTCTCATCCCGGGGATAAATTATGGAAAGTTCTTTAAGAATAAAGTAAGCCTTTCTATAATTCTCAGATTGAATAAATTTTTCTGCTTCTCTAATTAAAGAAATTTTTTTGCTTAAGGCTTCTATTTCTTTCTGTTTACTTACTTCCTGAGGAGTTCTTCTAGAAGAAACCTCTTTAACCTGAGGAGAGGCTTTGCTTCTCTTAAGTTTTCTCTCCACATATTTAAGAAGAGAAGAAGCTCTTCTCTGGTCAGGATAATCTCTAAGTAAGTTTGTTAAAAAATCCCTGGCTAAAGCATAATTTCCCTGAGAAATCAATTTCTTAGCTTCATTTAATCTAAGGGTAAAATTCCTTTTTCTTTCTCTTTTCTCCTCTCTGGCCAATTCTCTATTTAACCACTCTCTGAGACTGCGAAGTCTCTCAGAAAATGCTTTCTCGCCAGAAAAATTCTTTTCAAGATAATTATATTTAGCTTGAGCCAGAGAAAAATTCTTGTCTTTTATCAGAGAGCTTATTTGAGAGTATAAACTATTGAACTCAGAAAGTCTCTCTTTATAAGTTTGAGCTTCTCTCTTCTTAGAAGCATTTTTTATAAGTTTATCTAAATAAGAAGCTTCAGGAGACTCACTCTTGAGCTGAGATAACAATATTAAAGCTTCCTGATAGTTTCCAGAACTCAAATATTTCCTGGCTCTCCTAAGCAGTTGGTTTGCCTTTAAGGCTTTGTTGAGATAATCTAAAACAGGGGGGTTATTAACTTCTTCTTTCAAAATCTCTCTACTCTTATCCACTACAAATGTATAATCTCCTTTTAAATAAGCCTCCTCAAGAGATTTCAGCTCAGATTGAGTATAGCCTATAGAAAAAATAAAAGAAAAAATAAAGGCTAATACTCCTGCTTTAAAAAATCTCATATCCTGCCTCCTTGTATCATTGATTACTAAAAATTTGTTTTTTATCTATTCCCTCTTTAATATTAATCTCTTATAAGTCTTGATATTTTCTAAAATAAGTTGAGTATCACTAAACTCTTTAACTTCAAAATCTTCCACTCTATCCCCTATGGTCAAAAATAACACCTCACCCTTCAAACTATCTTCTAAAGCTGCCACCTTTTCACCTCGTAAAGTTCCAATACCTCTATAGAAAAACCTCTGAACTTTAGAAGAGAGAGGCTGAGACTTTTCAACCGGAACTAAAATCTTCTCTTTTTTGGCAAAAATCTTATTTTTTAAGAATCTTTCTTTTAAGCCATCTTCTACTAAAATCTTTCCCCTATAGTCAAACCCCTGAATATCTTGAGAAACTAAATTAAAAGCTTCTTTGTTTACCAGAGTGTTAGAAATTTTAATAACCCCTTCTATCCCTGCCTCAGTTTTAAACTCCAAATAGTCTATATCAAGAAGAGGTTTATTTTCTACAAGAAGAAGGAGGTATTTAGAAAAAGCACTACCTTCTGTTCTAAATCCTAACTCCATACTTAACTGTCTTAGACCTCCTAAAGAAATCGGCTCTAATATCTTCACACTTTCAAAGTCTATATTAGAACTTAAACCTAAGTCTATTGCTCTCTCTAAGTTCTCTAACTGAGCAAGATAGTAAGGTACCTCCTCTTGAGGAGGAAGACTTTTAGGCACTTCCATCTGAGGAGGATTTATCCCTTTTGCCTCAGCTTTTCTTAAAAGCTGTTTCCTGAGACTGTTAATCTTCTGAGCAAAAAATATCTCAGGGTCTAAAACTTCTTCCTCTTTTTGAACCCGAAAAACCTCTGTTAAACCTTTAAATTTCTTCTTTAAAACCCGAATTTCTTTCCTTAGTTCTTCTAATTTGTTTTTAGCAACCGTCTCTTTTACCTGGACTGCATAGTTTTGAATCTTTCTCTCTAAATTTGAATTTATAAAAGCTAAAAGAATCAAAACAACAGCCCCAGCAATATTTAATGTAACTATTGTTTTAGATTTAACAGACATCTTAGTTTCCCAAGGCTCTTATTCTAAAATAAATAAATTCTTCTTTTCCCTCTCGTTGAAGATAAGAAGATAAAGGTTTAATCTCCTTAAAATAGCCAGTTTCCCTTAATTTCCTGAGAAAACTTGACACTTCTTCATAACTCTTAGCCTTAAGAAGAACCTCTACTTTAGAGTCTTCTACTGAGAAGTTAAAACTAAGTAGCTCAAGCTCTCCTAAAGAATTACCTATTACATCTATTACTTCTATTAAGAATTTATTCTGAGAGACTTTTTTCTTTAATGGCTCAATATAACGCCTTAGCCTTTCTTTTTGAGAAATCAAATTCTTATACACAGGTAATATCTTTTTAGAAACTTCCTCTTTCGCCCTCAAAACTTGAGTATTCTTAAAAATGCTTCTAATAAGAAAAATACTCCCTGCAAAAAGTCCAATAAAAATAAATATCCCCAGACTTAACCCTAACTTCTGAAATCTTCTCTTCAAAATTTTAAGTTTTTCTCTTTGAGCCTTCTCTTTAAAAAAGTTAATCCTCAATAGCTCAGACTGAAAAAGACCTAAGCCGGTCCCCAAAAGAAGCACTAATTCAGGCTCAAAAGCTAAATTCTCCTCAAGATGGATATTATTTTTAGGCTCTAAAAAAATAACTGGACAGGCTAAACTTTTAGAAAGCCTATTTAAAAAAACTTCCTCCCGCCTCCCGCAAACAAAAAGAGGGGGAAAAACCTCAGAAGTAAAGAACCCCTTAGAGCGTAAATAATCTCTAAGACGAGTGAGTTCAGAAGCTACTATCTCCAGGGTTTTTAAAACATCTGAATGATGGAAAGGAATTTCTGAAAAAAAGAATTTACCCTTCTGAAAAGCCAAGAAACTAAAACTATTCCTCTCCAAATAAAGAAGAGAAAAATCCTTAGAGTCTTGGTAATTAAAAATAAAATAATTATAAAGAGCAGAGGCTTTAGAAGTTAAAAAAGTGGGTTTTAGACCCAAAGAGTTTAGAAAAGAAAAAACTTCTTCTACATCTTTGGATTTTACTACAAAAAAAGTAAGCTTATCAGCTAAGTAAGAATAATCCCAGTAAGCTTCTTTTAGAGAGAAAGCTAAATTCTTAGAAATTACTCCTCGAAGTTTTTCTTTATTTTTTTGCACCTCTTTTTTTAACGAAAGAGACTTAATAAAAACCGGACAAATCAAAGTAACAGCTACATTTGAAGGAGGCTTTTTATATTTAGAAATAAAATCTTGCTTATCTTTAATATAGGAGAGAAGAAAACGATTCCCCTTCTTTACTATTTCTATAGCCTTCAAATTATTATCTTTAACTACTAAACTTATTAGCTTCTTCATGCTCTTCCTAAGATTTTTTTAAGTCTTAAAATATCTTGTTGAGTATACTCTCTCCGATTATTAATAGGATTTCTCCTCGGAGGAGGAAAAATTTTCTTCTTCTCATACCTGAAGAGAGTCTGCTTAGAAATACCTAGAAGCTGGGCTGCTTCTTTAGTATTATAAAATTTTCCTTTCATCTCCTCTCCTTTCTTTTCCAGAAATATACTCAATTCTACTCAATGATTATCAAATATTAACTAAAATCATCATAGTATATAATATATATACTGTCAATATTTTTTTAACCTTTTTTAACCTACACCTCAACTTACTTTACAAAGCAGTACCGGAACTTCTTAACTTGACACTTTCTTTTGAAAATAAAATGTCAAGTTATATTGAAAATTGAAAATTTCTTAACTCAGACTCTTTTACTCTTAATAACATTGATGGCTTCAATTAGTGAGGGTTATTTAAAAAGGTTAATTAAAGTATAGGGGCATATCTGATTATAGGGACACCACTGACAAGCTAAATAAGTAGGCTGGGGAGTAAAATCTCTCTCTCTTATACCTTTTTCTACTTTCTTTATCTTCTCTATTAACTTGGGGAAGTCTTCCTTCTTCTTCTGGGCCCTTCCTATTAAACCTGACTCTAAAAAGTGAAGTTCTACTCTTTGGGGCAACACTCCAAAACATTGATAATAACTAAAAGCATAAAGACTCATCTGAAGACTTTCTTTAGCCTTTTTGTCTGCTTCTTCCTGGGTAGTAACTGAAGAAGATTTAAAGTCTATAATTACTGGCTTCCCATCTTCTAAATCAATCCTATCCCACCTGCCTCTAATTATCAAATTATCTAAGGAAAAACGAAATTCCTTCTCTACTTCTGAAGGAATTTTTCCTTCCTTCTCCTGGCGCTCATAGAATTTTCTCAGGGTATCTTTGCCTTCTTTTAACCTCAATTCTTCATGCTCTCTACTTATAAACCCCTCTGAACGCCAGGAAGAAAGAAATACTTCAATCATTTCTTCTAAGGTTGTCTTTTCTCCTTTTTTCTTTGCTTCATTGTATCTTTGGATTGCCTGATGAAGAGCATTCCCATAAATTACTGAATGATGCTGAATAATTGGCACTCTCAAAATATGGACAAACTTATACTTGAGAGGGCAGGTAAGGTAGTCATCAATATGATAATAACTTAAAGAAATGACTTTATCAGGAGGAATCTTCTCTAAGATAAACTGAGGAGAGCTTTCTTTTCTTCCTCTTGCTTTTATTAATTCCTGGGGCTGTCTCTTTAAAGGAGAGATTATCTTAGGTATATCTAAAGCTTCGTAGACAAACCTGCTTATCTTTCTAAGCCTTTTTCCTCCGTAATCCTGGGAAGAAGTTAAAATAACTTCTTCTCTGGCTCGAGTTAAAGCTACATAAAAAAGCCTTCTTTCTTCTTGAATGTGGTAATCTCCTGAAGGCAAAATATCTTTATAGAGCTGTTTAGGGAGTTCTAAGGAAGGTGACCTTTTAGGCCAGGGAAATTTACCTTCAACTAACCCTACTATAAACACAACTCTAAATTCTAAACCTTTAGCTTTGTGGACGGTTAAGATATTCACTGCATCTACATCTAACCCTGCTTCTTCTATTTCTGGAGAGACTCCTCCTTCAATTATCATATTTAAATAATCTACAAAATAATGAAGACGGGGTTCCTTAGTTAATTGTTCATACTCTCTTATGCTCTCAAAGAATTTAGCAATATTTCTTATCTTCTGCTCAGCTTCCAAAGTCTCTTCTCTGAGAAAAGAAGATAAAATTCCCTTTTCAGTAAGCCAGAGATAAAGGAGTCTTCCTGTAGATTCAGTTGAAGCTATCTTTATATAGTTTTCTAAATCCTTAAGACACTCTCCTATTTTATCAATTGAACTCTGGCTAAGAGAAATCTCATCTTTAACTTCCTCTAAATTTTTAAGGAGAGAAAAAAGAGACCGATTCTTAGAAGAAGCGTAATTTGTAAGAGAAAGAAGTTCAATCTCATTTATCTTATAAAGTTTCTCTATAAAATAATAAAGGCTTAAAGAGTCAAAAGGATTGGCTATTAACTTTAAGAAAGTAATACACAGACGGACTTCTTCCTGTTGGAAAAGGCCTCTATTTCCGGAAAACCTCCAGGGGATACCCAAAATATTCAAAGCCCTCAAAAAAGGGTCAGCATCATTATTAGACCTTACCAGAATTGCAAAATCTCTATATTTATAACCTTGTTTTTCTACCCTCTCCTTTATTGTTAAACTTACAAAATCTGCTTCCTGGTTGTAATGTTCAAAATAGCAAAATTTAACCGGCGTTATTTGCCCTTCCTGAGCAGGTTTAAGGTGCTTATCAATTTTAGCTTGAATCTCTAAACGGTCAGGATTATTATGCTGAATTAATCTGTAGGCTGTGTCCAGTATTGCTTTTTGGGAACGGTAATTTATGTTTATACTTATTTTTTGAGCCAAAGGATAAAAATTCATAAAATTTATAATATTACTAAAAGCTGCTCCTCTAAACCTGTAGATAGCCTGGTCATCATCGCAGACTACCATAATATTTCTATGGGAAGCTGCCAATTCCTTAAGAAGCATAAGCTGAGAATAATTTGTATCTTGAAATTCATCCACTAATATATATTTAAAATTTTCCTGATACTTTTTAAGAATTGAAGGGTGCTCTCTTAAAAGTTTTAAAGCTAAATAGACCAAACTTGAAAAATCAAGCTTTCCTTCCTGAATCTGCAATTCCATATATTTTTTGTAGGAAAAGGCTATTTCTCTCTGGCGTTCTTTTTCTTCTCTTTCTGGGGGTGTGTCTTCAGGAAGATTTTGAGCATACTCTATATATTCAAGAGGACTTACATCCTCATCTCTTGCCCGGTTAAAGATGTTTAAAAAAACCTCAATGAATTTAGCAGGAGAACCCAAAGGCCTGTATTTCTTAAGGGGAAAGCTAAATAAATGTTCTCTAAAAAACACCACTGCCTGCTCCTGAGTTAAAATTTCAAAGTCAGGGTCTAAACCCATTTCTAAGGCATTCTCCCTTAAAATCTTATCCCCAAAGGAATGAAAAGTAGAAACCCAGACATCCACAAATCCGTAAGGGACTAATATATCTACTCTTTCCTGCATCTGGTCGGCTGCTTTATCAGTAAAGGTTAAAGCTAAAATCTCCGAGGGAGAAGCTCTCTTGGTAGTAATAAGATAGGCTATCCTCTTAGTAATAATCTCAGTCTTGCCTGTGCCTGCTCCAGCAATTACTAAGAGAGGACCCTCATTATGAATTACTGCCTTTTTCTGTTGGGGATTCAATCCGGCTAATAACTCCATATAGTATTAAACACCTCCCAAAATTAACCTCTCAAACATAATACCCCCTAAGAAGACAAGCTATAAATTAGCTCCTTAATTTTATCTTGACAATCTCTTTATTTCAAGTATACTTTTCAAAAATTAAATGCTGAATTTAAAAACCTTAAGTCTATTAAATTAAGAAAATGAGTAAACAATGCTTTTTTTGCGGAAAAAAGTCAGCCACCGGCTCCTCAATTCAGAGGAGAGGTTTAGCTAAGAAAAAAGGTGGGGTAGGGAAAAAGATTACTGGTATAACTAAAAGGAAGTTTAAGCCCAACCTTCAAAGAGTAAAAGTTCAAATAAATGGAAGAATAAAAAGAGTTTTAGCCTGTACTAAGTGTATAAAAAAAGGAAGAGTTAAAAAGCCTCTTCTTTCTAAACCCATCTAATTTTTCACAATAGCCTCTATAGCAAACTTTACAATAAAAACAGCCTCTTAATATAAAATAAAGATTAAAAATTTTCAATTTTCAATGAATATTAGAATTAAGATTTATTATAGAATTTTAGCCAAAAAGAAGGAAAACCTTTAATAAGAAAACCTCAAATAAGAAAACCTTTAGTCCAAAAATCAAATGTTAACAATTTTAATTGCTATAGCAATAAATTTTGTTATATTTTTTCTAAGTAAAATTCACAATAAAA
>Ga0164318_10004636_pt1 | contig 13235 bp, 14 predicted proteins | sample GuaBasSedimGuay9_FD_113734 | JGI IMG/M metagenome (GOLD analysis project Ga0164318, IMG submission 113734) | Subseafloor sediment microbial communities from Guaymas Basin, Gulf of California, Mexico - Guay9, Core 4571-4, 0-3 cm | ecosystem: Environmental > Aquatic > Marine > Hydrothermal vents...
AACCCCTGGGGACAGGCCCAGCCGGTTTACGGGTTGGCATGGGAAAATGGCGACTGTCGACACTGTCGCCATTTTTATTTATAAACACCTAACATACTGTAATATATACATATGCACAAACGAGCCGAAGTGTCGACATTTTCCCCCCGGGCGGGATCAAACCGAGCGCAGACCGGGGGACAGGCCCAGCCGGTGTCGGGACAGGCCCAGCCGGTGTCCGGGTTCCACCCAGGCTCCCATGAACGCCAGTTGCATCACCGGCGGCCGCGGCGTATACCCGCAGCCATGGCAGCTTCCCGTGACGACTGCCGTCTCCCGGCCGGGCTGGTGCCCCCTCCGGGCGGGGTGACACTCGACAGGCTGGCGGGCGACTGGTGGATCTACCAGTGGCGCGGCGGGCACAGGTACGGCACCGACGACGTCGCCTGCGCGCACGAGGCGGTGCTGGTGCTGCCGGGAGCCCGACGGGTGCTCGAACTCGGGGCGGGCACGGGCTCGGTGGGGCTTCTGGTGCTCGGGGTGCTGAGCGGTGAGGCGGAGCTCGTGGCGGTGGAGATCCAGCCGGAAAGCTGCTGGCTGCTCGAGCGGACAGTACGCCGCAACGGCCTGGAGGGAATGGTGCGGGTGGTGTGCGCCGACCTGCGGGGCTTCGACCCGGGCGCGGAACGGTTCGACCTGGTGGTCGCCAACCCGCCCTACCTGCAGCCGGGCTGTGCCACCGAGCCCGCGAACCGGCACAGGCTGCTGGCCAGGCTCGAGCTGAACGGGGACGCGTTCGACTTCTGCCGCGCCGCCGCCCGCTGCCTGGCCCCCGGCGGCCGCTTCGTCTTCACCCACTCGGCGCGCGACCCACGACCCCCGCGCGCGGTGGAGCGGGCCGGGATGCGGCTGCTGTGGAGGCGCGAGGTGGTGTTCCGCGAGGGACGGGAGGCGACGATAGCCGTGCTCGTCTGCGGGCGGGAGGGTGAGACAAGCGCGGTCGAGCCGCTCGTGGTGAGGGATGCCGCGGGAGAGTATCATCCGTCCATACGTGCGGTGCGAAGGCTGCTTAGGATGGAGGAGTGACAGGGGAAGGCACCGGCCGGATGGTGCGCGCCCGTTGCTGGGATGTGCGCACCGAGCGGATCTACCGCGAGCGGGGGGAGCCGGTGGACGACTGCATACTGCAGAACCGGGCAGAGCTTCTGGAACTGTGCCGTTTCATGCGGGACGCGGGAGTGCGGAGCTACCTCGAGATCGGGCTGTGGACCGGCCGGCTGATCTCCGAGCTGCAGCGGCTGTTCAGCTTCGATCCGGCCGCCGGCTGCGACGACGGTTGGTGCCGCAGGTTCGGGCTGGAGCTTCGTGTGCCGGAGGAAGTGCGTCTGTTCGCCGGAGACAGCGGCTCTGCCGAGTTTGCCAAGTGGCGCAGGCGGCTCGGGCACATCGACCTGGTGTTCATCGACGCCGATCACACCGATCGCGGCGTGCGGCGCGACTTCGAGATTCAACGGGCGATGTCGCACAGGTTCCTCGCTTTTCACGACATGGCGTCGGACGACCCCCGCTGCCGGGGCGTGGTGCGGTTCTGGCGCTCGCTGCGGGAGGGGTACAAGGCAGAGATCGTGCTGCCCTTCGCAGAGCCCGGGCTGGAGGGAAAGCGCATGGGCATCGGCATCTGGTCGGCGCGCGAGGACCCGGCCGCGTATCTGCCGGCCGCCGGGGAACGATCGAAATCGACATTCCTTCTTGAGGGGCCGGGGGCCGGGGACAGGCCCGCGGGAAAGTCCACTGTTTTCAAAACATTATGATGAAGGCAGGCGCGGTTTAAAAAAAACCAGCTATATCCGGACGTTGGTGCGCATGTGTTGTGTATTTCTTCTGTAACATTCGAATGTAGAAGGACTAATGTCGGTGCCTGTCCCCATGCTTCCAGCTCCAGCCGGTACAGTCGCGCCAGATCGGCCATGCGCTCCACCCAGCTTTCAAGGTCGTCGCCCAGCTTTTATTTGGCTAGAAGCACTGCCCGCACTCGTACTCGCACAGGCAGCCGCACCCCGTGCAGCACGAGGTAAGTCCCGAGCAGGTGGCCAGGCAGGCGGAGCAGGTATCGCCCGAGCCCTCGGACACGCACCGCCCGGCGCTGCTGCAGATCTGCCCGCTGGAACAGGTGCCGCAGGACCCCCCGCAACCGTCAGAGCCGCACTGGCGGCCGTCGCAGCTCGGCTCGCAGGTGACGCACGGGTTGTCGCAGGAAAGCAGCCGCCGCACCTCGTCCTCGTCGGCGACCGTCAGCGGCTGCCCGCAGCCATTGTCGTACATGATCATGGTGGACGAGTACGCGCTGGAGAAGCCGCTGCTGCCGCGCCCGCAGAAGCACTGAACGTACAGCAGGTAGCTTTGCCCGGAAGAATGATAGACGTTGGGGAACGTCAGCGGCTCGCCGGCCTTGCTGGGATGGCCGGGGCCCACGATGCCTCCGGTTCCCACGAAGCAGTCGTGGTTGTAGAACCATTCGGGGAAGATCAGCTCCGGGCAATCCGGCACGGCACCGTCGGCGTCCAGCGACTGCACGATGAGATCCGCGCTGCGGGTGACGCACACGGTGTCTCCGCTGCCCCCGCAGCTGCCGAAGCAGCATTCGTCCGCGACGCACTTCACCTCTCCCTCGGCCACGTCCATCAGGTTGGCGTAAGGGTCCTCCCGGCCGCCATTGGAACCGCCGCCGCACCCGGCATGAACGCCGCAGACGAGCAGCACCACGGCCGCAAGCTCTCCCGCCCTGTTCATCTCACACCGTCCTCTCTTCCCCTCCGCACAGGCTTCGCGGAAGATGCTAGTTGGTAATCCGATAGATGGCAAAGGAAATGATGTGTTCACGACGAAAGAACGGGGACAGGCCCAGCCGGTTTTCGCGGCTAGGAAGATTGCGCTGGCGCGGGCGTGAATGTCAGAAGCGCGATCTCGGGCCGGGACCCCAGGCGGGAAGAGCTTGCCGCAACCATCATCCTCAATGCTTACCATGTTTCTAGAGAGACATCACCAGCTGCAATCCCCGCTCGACATCCGCCAGCAGGCCGGCCGGGAGCCGTCCGACCCGTTCGGCCAGGAAACGCTTGTCCAGCGTCAACAACTGGGACACGTTGACCACCGACTGGCGGGGCAACCCGCTTTGCCGGCGGGTAAGACGTACGTTCCCCGGCGCTTCGGCCAGGCGCAGGTTCGAGGTTATCACCGCCACCAACACGGTATTGATCCGGCTGCGGTTGAAAGCATCCGCCTGCACCACCAGCACCGGCCGGTGCCAGCCCGGTTCCGAACCGCGGGGATGGCGCAGCTGCGCCCACCAGATATCCCCCCGTTGAATCACCATCGCTCCTCGGGAACGCTGGCGTGCTGCAACTGCTCGAGCAGGGGATCCAGATGAGACTCTTGCTCCAGAGTCCCGTAGACCTCGTCCAGGATGCTGGTTACCATTTGTTCCCGGTGGCGTTCGATGAAGGCGGCGATGGCCCGTCGGTAGAGCTCGCTGCGGCTGAGCCCCAGCCGCCGGGCCAGCAACTCGGCGGTGTTGAACAGGTCATCGGATATGGAAATCGCCGTTTTCATGCCTTGAGTATAACCATGGTTATACCCGATGTCAAGCCACCTTGAGATTTTGCTCCTAAGGTGCCAATAATCACAATGGCCGATGGTAGAATTTGTGCAAATCAGAACTTATACTTGTGATTTACACAGATACGTGTCATGATTACGGGCATGATTGAGCGTGACATCACGAATGAACTGGTCGAGTGCGCCGCGGAGTATCCCGTGGTCACGATCCTGGGACCCCGCCAGTCGGGCAAGACCACCCTGGTCCAGATGAACTTCCCCGACAGGCCGTACTTCTCCCTGGAATACCCGGACGTGCGGGCCGCGGCCGAAGCCGATCCCCGTGGTTTCCTGAGCCAGGAGGAGGACGGTGCGATCCTGGACGAGGTGCAGCGCCTTCCGGCCCTGCTTTCGTACATCCAGGGTATCGTGGACAAGGCCCGAAGGCCGGGAATGTTCATCCTTACCGGGAGCCACCAGCCGCGGCTGCACGAGGCGATCAGCCAGTCCCTGGCCGGCAGGACCGCCATGCTTGCACTTTGGCCCTTTTCGCTGGCCGAGCTGCGCCGCTACAAGTCCGACTGGAGGGCTTTCGAACTGGTCGTCAAGGGATTCTTCCCCCGGCTCCACGAGGAGGACCTGGAGCCGCGCAGGTTCTACAACAGCTACCTCCAGACCTACGTCGAGCGCGATGTACGGGCTCTCATCAACCTGCGCGACCTTTCGCAGTTCCAGAAGTTCCTCACCTTGCTGGCTAGCCGAGTGGGCCAGGTCGTCAACTTCACGTCTCTTTCAAACGACGTGGGCGTTTCCGCAACGACCATCAAGAGCTGGCTTTCCGTGCTGAAGGCATCGTATGTGGTTTTCGAACTGCCGCCGTTCTTCGCAAACATCCGCAAGCGTCTCATCAAGTCTCCCAAGTTATACTTCACGGACGTGGGGTTCGCCGCCTTCCTGCTGGGCATCCACACCGAGGAACAGGCATCCCGCGATCCCCTGCGCGGAAACCTGTACGAGAACCTCGTGATCGCGGACATCGTCAAGGGGGCGCTCAACAGGGGAATCAGGCCGGAGATCTACTTCTTCCGCGACTCCCACGGAAACGAGATCGATCTCCTGATCAAGGAAGACGGTGTGCTCATACCGGTGGAAATCAAGTCCGCCGCCACCTTCTCCACCGACTTCGTGAAAGGCCTGGAACGGTTCAAGGACCTGGGGCTCGACCGTGTTGCCGCGGGCGCCGTCCTTTACGACGGCGAGCAGCGATTCAAGATTCGGGGCGTCCGCATCTTCAACCATCTCCACGTCGAGGATCCGTGGGGGACCCTGACTTCGCCGGCCGTTGCCGAAGCGCGGGTTGCCCGCCGCGACCAGGCGCGCTAACCTGCTGGAAAACTATCCGCGGGAGGTCGATGATGAACGGGCATAGGAAACCATGGTTGGCCTGGCCCTGCCTGGCACTGGCGCTGCTGGCCGGCGGATGCGCTTCCAGCGGCGGCGGCGGAAACGACGGCGGCAGCGACGGCGGCATCGACATTCCCGACGAGCTGCCCATCACCTTCACCCGCCCCGATGTCGGCGAGCCCCTCGGCGCCCAGGAGATAACCTCTTTCACCCGCAAGCTGACCGGCTTCCTGGCACAGGTGGACTACTTCGGCTGGGCGCTGTGGCACGCCCACGGCCTGCACTCCTCCTATTCTCCCGACATGCCCGACTATGGCCTGTACTGGCAGGACACCCGGGCGGTCAAGCAGGGCGATACCATCACCTTCGTCCACTACGGCGGAGCGGACAATCTCGAGATCCGCACCTCCAAGGTGCTGGCCCAGGCGCTGGGGCTCTACCTGGCCTCTGGCGACGAGACCGCCCGGCGGCTGGCCGAGCTCTACAGCAAGGGCATCGTGGCGCTTTTCCAGGGCATGCTCTGGGGCGAGGACGACCCCGACACCTACGTCACCGCCCGGGCCATCTTCACCCACAACCACTCCTACACGGACATCTTCGGCCACCAGGTGGCCGTCGACTACGATCCGGTCAAGCAGGAAAAGTACGACTGGAACGCGCACACCATACCCTACAGCAACGACCAGGTTTTCGGCTCCATCTGGGTGCGCAACATGCGTTCGAAAGACGACCTGCCCCACCTGTTCCGGGTGGCACCGCTGCTGCTGCGGGCCGCCCGCGATGCCACCGATCCCGCCCTGCGCCAGGCGGCGCTCCAGGGCTGGAACTACCTGGAAGGCTTCGCCCGGGACATCGTCGACCACGACTACAAGATCCGCACCAAGGAAAACGGCGAATGCTACGTACCGGTGGAGGAAGACAACCCCGACGTCTACAAGGACCTGGCCACCTTCACCAACTTCGACTCCATCATGCCCGGTGCCGAGTGCAACCCCAAGCTCACCTGCGCGCTCATGGCCTACGGCGACGACCGCGGCAACGACTGCGGCGACGGCATCAGTCGCCAGTACGAGGCCGTCGCCACCGCCGGGCACTACTTCAACTACGCCATCGTGCGCTACTTCCACCTCACGGCCCTGCTGCAGGCCTACCTGGCCGGCAAGACGACACTGGCCCGCGAACTGCTGGCCGGACTGGCCCAGCGGGTGGACGAGATGGAGGCCGACGACAGCGAGCGGCTCGACCACCCCGAGTGGGACGCCGACATGGCTTCCTACCTGCTGGCCGCCGCCGCCGCCGGCCTGCCGCTCACCAGCCGCGAGGCCCGCATCATCCAGGAGCGCTACTCGCTGGCCGTCGACCACTACCTGGCCTGGCCCTACTGGGATCTCTACGACGCCTCGGTCCCCGACGGCGAGTACGACTACCGCCCCGGCCGCGACCAGGGCGAAGACCGTCACGTCAGGCCCGAGGAGATGGCCTACATCATCGAGTACTGCTACTCGCCATTCAGGAACCCGGCCGGGGTGCAGCTGGTCGACTGCGAGGTAGTACTCGACCCTGCCCGCTGGGGGACCTGACCCCGCCGCCGGGTTTGTCGCCCCACACAACAACCCGCTATCAGCGTACTTTTACGCCCCCGGGGTTTTTCCTTGCCAGGGTGATCCCTCCTCTGCTATGACATGACCGGAGCGGTGAAGCGCACGGCAAAAAAAGTCTTCGAATTTTCGGATAATGCCGGGCTGTTGATGGTCGTCGGCAATTACGGCTCGGGCAAGACAGAAGTGGCCGTCAACCTGGCCCTGGGCCTGGCCGGCCGGGGAATCGCCACCACCATCGCCGATCTCGACATCGTCAACCCCTACTTCCGCTGCCGCGAGGCCCGGCAACTGATGGAAGAACACGGCATTCGCGTGGTGGCGCCGCCACCGGCCATGGCCTGGGCCGACCTGCCCATCGTGGTTCCCGAGATCAAGGAGATGCTGCACCCGGCGCCCGGCGCGGCCAGTCTCTTCGACGTGGGCGGCGAGGACACCGGCGCCCGGCTGCTTTCCACCCTGGTCGAGCCCCTGGACGGTGCCCCCTACGAGCTGTGGCAGGTGCTCAACGCCCGGCGGCCCTTCACCTCCACGGTGGCCGGCTGCCTCAAGCTGAAAGACGACATCGAAAACGCCTCCCGCCTGCGGGTGACCGGCCTGGTGGGCAACACCCACCTCATGGCCGAGACCACCCCGGAGGTAATCCTGGAAGGTTGGCAACTGGTCAGCCAGGTGGCCCGGGAAACCGGCCTGCCGGTGAAGTTCATCACCGCCATGGACGACCTGGCCGACGACGAGCAATTGCAGGAAGTCAAGGCCCCGATACTGCGCCTGCAGCGATACATGCTGCCGCCCTGGACCAGGCCGGAAGATACCCCGGCCGGCAGCCAGGCCGAGGCGCGCGCCAAACCCATCGGCCGGCCCTAGCCGCTAAGGAGCGAACCACAATGCCCATGATCGAAGTCGACCGCGAACGCTGCAAGGGATGCGAACGCTGCAACGACGCCTGTCCCCAGGGCATCCTGGCCATGTCCCGGGAACTCAATACCAAGGGCTACAAGTTCGCCCGCGTCACCGATCCCAGCCGTTGCATCGGTTGTCGTTTCTGCGCCATCAACTGCCCCGAGGTGGCCATCGAGGTTTTCGTCGAGGGCACCCAGTACGCCTTTTTCGCCTACTAACCGCTCCGGCCCCGGGACTGGAAGACGGGAGTACTGCACATGGCAAAAGAGAAGATTCTCATGAAGGGCAACGAGGCCATCGGCGAGGCGGCCATCCGCGCCGGTTGCCTGCACTTTTTCGGCTACCCCATCACCCCCCAGAGCGAGGTGCCCGAGTACCTGGCCCGGCGCCTGCCGGAGCTGGGCGGCTGCTACACCCAGGCCGAGAGCGAGGTGGCCGCTTCCAACATGATCTACGGCGCCGCCGGGGTGGGCGTGCGCGTGCTCACCACCTCCTCGTCACCGGGCATCAGCCTCATGACCGAGGCCATCAGCTACATCGCCGCCTGCGAACTGCCGGTGGTGCTGGTCAACATCATGCGCTCCGGCCCCGGCCTGGGCGGCATCCTGCCCGCCCAGGGCGATTACTTCCAGGCCACCAAGGGCGGCGGACACGGCGATTACCAGCTCATCGTGCTGGCGCCGTCCTCGGTGCAGGAGGCCGTGGACCTGGTCATCCTGGCCTTCCAGCTGGCCGAGAAGTACCGCACCCCGGCCATGATCATCGGCGACGGCATGATCGGGCAGATGATGGAACCGGTGGAGTTTCCCGTCGAGGGCGTGGGTCCGCCCCTGGACCCGGGAGACTGGGCGCTGACCGGCTGCCGCGGCCGGGAAAAGCGCATCGTCAACTCGCTGTATCTCGATCCCGTCGAGTGCAACGAGATCAACCTCAAGCTCAAGGCCAAGTACGACGAGATCGCCCGCCACGAGCAGCGTTGGGAGGAATACCACACCCGCAAGCCCCATGACCTGCTGGTCTGCGCCTTCGGCATGATGGCCCGCATCTGCAAGACGGCCATCGACGAGCTGGCCCGCGAGGGCATCGACGTGGGCCTGTTCCGCCCCATCACCCTCAATCCCTTCCCCTACGACGCCTGCCGCCGGGCCATCGACAAGTCCCGGCGGGTGGTGGTGTTCGAGATGAACATGGGCCAGATGATCGAGGATATCAAGCTGGCGGCCGCGGGCAGCCGGCAGATCGATTTCCACGGTACCGCCGGCGGGGTGATTCTCTCCCCCGACGAGGTCAAGGAATTCATGCTCCAATCGCTGCGCCAGGCGGGGGGAGCGGGCCGCAAGAAGAAAAAGGCCGCCGGCCGCTCCGGCAAGCGCAGTGCGGCAACCACCCGCCAGGCACGGGCAAGGGGTAAGAAGAGATGAACAAGATATTCGCCTATACCCAGGGGTTGACCGAGAAGCGCACCCACTACTGCCCCGGCTGCACCCACGGGATCATCCACCGCCTGGTGGGCGAGGTCATCGAGGAGTTGGGCGTACGCGAGCGGAGCGTGGGCATCGCCCCGGTGGGCTGCGCGGTGCTGGCCTACGAGTACTTCAACTGCGACATGTTCGAGGCCTCTCACGGCCGGGCCCCGGCGGTGGCCACCGGGGCCAAGCGTTCCCGGCCCGACCTCATCGTCTTCTCCTACCAGGGCGACGGCGACCTGGCCTCCATCGGCATGGGCGAGATCGTCCACGCCGCCAACCGGGGGGAGAAGATCACCGTCATCTTCGTCAACAACGCCGTCTACGGCATGACCGGCGGCCAGATGGCTCCCACCACCATGCCCGGGCAGTACACCACCACCTCGCCCCGCGGCCGCGATCCCGCCGAGGTGGGCTACCCGGTGCGCATGGCCGAGTTGCTGGCCGAGCTGACCACCCCGGGCTTCATCGCCCGGGTCTCCACCCACTCGGTCAAGGCCATCATCGAGGCCAAGGCGGTCATCCGCGAGGCTTTCCGCCACCAGGTGGAGGAACGCTGCTTTTCCTTCGTGGAGGTGCTTTCCATCTGCCCCACCAACTGGGGGCTGTCGCCGCGCGAGTCGGAAAAGTGGCTGGAGCAGAACATGCTGCCCTACTACCCGGTGGGCATCAAGAAGCGTCCCGAGGAATTCAGGGAGGACTGGAAAAATGGCTGAGACGGAAGTTCTCATGGCCGGCTTCGGCGGCCAGGGCATGCTGCTCAGCGGCAAGCTGCTGGCCTACGCGGCCATGCAGCAGGGACAGCAGGTGAGCTGGCTGCCCTCCTACGGCCCGGAGATGCGCGGGGGCACGGCCAACGTCACCGTGTGCATCGCCGACAAGCCGGTGGGCTCGCCCTTCATCTCCCGGCCCCGGGCCCTGCTGGTGATGAACCAGCCCTCGCTGGAAAAGTTCGGCCCCCGGGTCAAGCCCGGCGGCATCATCATCGTCAACTCCACCCTGGTACCCATCCCCTGCGACCGCGAGGACTGCACCGTGCTCTACGTGCCCGCCAACGAGCTGGCCGAGAAGGCCGGCACCGCCCGGGCGGCCAACCTGGTGATGCTGGGTGCCTACGTGGGGCTGGCCGGGGTGGTGCCCAAGGCCGTCTGCGAGGCCATGATCAAGAAGGAGTTCAAGAAGAAGCAGAAGTTCATTCCCGCCAACCTGGCCGCCTTCCAGGCCGGCTACCAGCTGGGCCAGAAGGCCCGCAAGAAGAAGGGCAGGTCATGAGCCCGGTCCGCCAGCAGACAGACGAGCTGCCGGCCGGGTTGCTGGAGCGCCACCAGCGCGGCGACGCCGCCGGCCTGGTGGACCTGCTCCACGACATCCAGGCCCATTTCCGCTACCTGCCGCGCCCGGCCCTGGAGGCCGCGGCCGCCTACCTGGAGCTGCCCGTCACCCGGGTTTTCGAGGTGGCCACCTTCTACGAGGGTTTTCACCTCAAGCCTCGCGGCGAACACGTGTGCACCGTGTGCATGGGCACAGCCTGCCACGTGCGCGGCTCGCAGCGGGTGCTGGAGCAGCTCGAGCGCGACCTGTCCATCGCTTCCGGACAAACCACCCCCGACGGCAAGTTCACCCTGGAGGAGGTCAACTGCGTGGGCGCCTGCGCGCTGGGCCCCCTGCTCATCGTCGACGGCCAGTTCCAGGGCAACATGACCCCGGCCCGGGCCAGCCGCCTGGTGGGCAAGCTGGGCAAGAGAGGATGAGCGTCATGGTCCGCCTGAAAAACAGCAAGCAACTGCAACAGCTGCACCGGCAACTGGCCGCCGCCCGCCCGGCCGGGCGCCCGGCGGTGGCGGTGTGCGGCGGCACCGGCTGCCAGGCGCAGGGCTCGCTCTCGCTTTCGGACGCCTTCCGCCGGGAGCTGAAGAAAAGGCGCCTGAGCAAGAAAGTGGAGCTGCGCCTGACCGGTTGCCACGGGTTTTGCGAGCGGGGGCCGCTGGTGCTGGTGTTTCCCCAGGGAGTGCTCTACCAGCGGGTCAAGGCCAAGGACGTGGCCGAGATCGTCGAGCGCACCCTGAAAAAGGGAGAGATCGTCGAGCGCCTGCTGTACCAGGATCCGCAGACCGGCAAGCGCATCGCCCGCGAGGCCGACATCCCCTTCTACCGGCACCAGCAGCGGCTGGTACTCAAGGACAACGGCCACCTGGACCCCACCTCCATCAATGACTACATCGCCATCGGCGGCTACCAGGCCCTGGCCAAGGCGCTGAAGATGGGCCCCGCCGGGGTACTCGACGAGGTCGAGGCCTCGGGCCTGCGCGGCCGCGGCGGGGCCGGCTTTCCCACCGGGCGCAAGTGGCGCATCTGCGGTTCCACCCCGGCCGACACCCGTTACCTGGTGTGCAACGCCGACGAGGGAGACCCGGGCGCCTTCATGGATCGCTCGGTGCTGGAGGGCAATCCCCACTCGGTGATCGAGGGTATGCTCATCGGCGCCCTGGCCATCGGCGCCGGCCAGGGCTTCGTCTACGTGCGCCAGGAATATCCCCTGGCGGTGGAACGCCTGGAGCTGGCCCTGGAGCATGCCCGCGCCTACGGGCTGCTGGGTGCGGGAGTCCTGGGTTCGTCGCTGGAGTTCGACGTCACCATCAAGCGCGGCGGCGGCGCCTTCGTGTGCGGCGAGGAGAGTGCGCTCATCGCCTCCATCGAGGGCCGGCGCGGGGTGCCGCGGCGGCGCCCGCCCTACCCGGCCCAGCAGGGGCTGTTCGGCCGGCCCACCTGCATCAACAACGTGGAAACCTGGGCCAACGTGCCGCACGTAATCAAGCGCGGGGCCAAGTGGTTTTCCGCCATCGGCACCGCCGGCTCCAAGGGCACCAAGATCTTCAGCCTGGTGGGCAAGGTGCACAACACCGGCCTGGTGGAAGTGCCCATGGGCATCAGCCTGCGCCGTATCGTCTTCGACATCGGCGGCGGCATTCCCGGCGGCAAGCAGTTCAAGGCCGTGCAGACGGGTGGCCCCTCCGGCGGCTGCCTGCCGGAGAGCAAGCTCGACACCCCGGTGGACTTCGACACCCTGGTGGCCGAGGGAGCCATGATGGGCTCCGGCGGCATGATCGTCATGGACAGCTCCACCTGCATGGTGGACGTGGCCCGCTACTTCACCAACTTCCTCAAGTTCGAGTCCTGCGGCAACTGTACCAGCTGCCGCGACGGGCTCATCCACATGCATCGCCTGCTGGAGAAGCTGTGCGCGGGCACGGCCGCGCCCGACACCCTGGAGCGAATTGAGTCGCTGGCCGAGACCATTCGCCGCACCTCGCTGTGCGCCCTGGGCACCACCGCCGTCAACCCGGTGCTGTCCACCCTGCGCCACTTCCGCGAGGAGTTCGTGGCCCACCTGGAAGAGAAACGCTGTCCGGCCGGGGTGTGCAAGGAGCTGATCACCTTCACCATCGACGCCGACAAGTGCACCGGCTGCACCCTGTGCGCCAAGAACTGTCCCCAGGATGCCATCCGGGGCCGCAAGAAAAAGCCGCATACCATCGAGCAGGACAAGTGCATCAAGTGCGGCATCTGCCGCGATGTCTGCCAGTACGGCGCCGTGCTGGTGAAGTGAGGAGCGAGACCATGACCGTCACCGTGCGTATCAACGATGTCGAGGTGCTGGCCGAGGAGGGCGAGAGCCTGCTGGAGGTGGCCCTGCGGGCGGGCTTCGATATCCCCCACCTGTGCCACCACCCGGCGGTGGAAGCCATCGGCTCCTGCCGGCTGTGCCTGGTGGAATTGCAGGCGGCCGGGCGCGAGGAGCTGACCACCTCCTGCAACGTGCGCGTGGAAGCCGGCATGCAGGTGATCACCGACTCCCCGCTGGTGCGCCAGCAACGGGCCGCCAACCTGGAGTTGCTGCTGGCCCGCGCACCCGGCTCGGCGCGCCTGCGGGCCCTGGCCGCCCGCCACGGCATCCAGGCTCCGCGCTTCGAGCCGCCGCCCAGCGAGGGCATCCAGAACTGCATCCTCTGCGAGCTGTGCGTGCGGGTGTGCGCCATGCTGGGACACGATGCCCTGGGGGTGCTGGGGCGGGGAGAGAAGAAACGCATCGGCCTGCCCTTCAACCAGCCGGCGGCCAGCTGCGTGGGTTGCGCATCCTGCGCCGCCGTCTGCCCCACCGAGTGCATCCGGGTGAGCGAAACCCCCCAGGCCCGCACCATCTGGGGCCAGAGCTTCGAATTCGCCCACTGCCGGTCATGCGGGGCGCCCATGTTGACCGAGCGCCAGCGCCAATTCGAAATCGAGAAGAACG
>Ga0164318_10004637_pt1 | contig 13234 bp, 11 predicted proteins | sample GuaBasSedimGuay9_FD_113734 | JGI IMG/M metagenome (GOLD analysis project Ga0164318, IMG submission 113734) | Subseafloor sediment microbial communities from Guaymas Basin, Gulf of California, Mexico - Guay9, Core 4571-4, 0-3 cm | ecosystem: Environmental > Aquatic > Marine > Hydrothermal vents...
AAAAAGCTGAACAGCAAGCTTTAGCAAAGTATGGTTTAGATTATGTAACAGATGTTTATTTGCCAGAGAAATTAGCGGAGATGGGATATGAAATATAAGTAGAGTATTTCATTTAAATTTTGACGCTTCAAGGTTCTAATAAATGAAAAAATAATTGCATTGACTTATTGCATGGAAGATTCTTCTTCCATGCAATGATTTTTTGATGAGTTCCATCTAATATGGTTTCAAAAAATTAAATAATATGTAAAAGATTATGCGTAGTGGGAAATAAATATCGTCTGTATGTATATGATTTAAATGAGGACAATGCAAAAAAATGTACTGCAAAAAAACTTGCAAAATTTGGACTGGTTAAAATTGTTAAAAATATAAGAAAAATTCCAAATAATTCAATTCTGCTTAGCCCTGTTTCCGAAAAAGCATTATCAGCAGAAGATGCTAACATAAAAAATATAGTCGCAGTTGATTGTTCTTGGAAAAATGCAGATAAATTCTTTTTCAATATAAGGAGTAAACACAAAATGAGAGAAAGAGCTTTACCATATCTTTTGCCAACCAACCCAACAAATTACGGTAAGCCATTTATGCTTAGTACTGTAGAAGCATTAGCTGCAGCCCTTTACATTTTTAATGAAGAAAACCATGCAAGAGAAATTCTTGGAAAATTTAAATGGGGTCCTAGCTTCATAGAGCTAAATAAGTTGCCATTAGACGAATATAAAAATGCAAAGAATAGTGAAGAAATTATAGAAATAATGAAGGAATACTACTGACAAAAATTTTTATATCTGTCATTTTTACACATATGGAAGTTTCCTTTCCCTATGGAAAAAGAAACATTGTCATAGATATTCCAGAAAAAAATTTAATTAAAGTAGCTAAGCCAAAGGAAAAAGAAGCAAAAAATGAAGAAGAGTTAATTAGAAAAGCGGTAGAAAATCCAATAAATGCAAAAAAGCTGGAAAAGCTAAAGGGTAAAATTGCAATTGTTGTAGATGATAAAACTCGCCCTTGCCCAACAAAAAGAATTTTACCATATGTTCTAGAAAAATTAAAAGGAGAAATAAAAATAATTTTTGCAACTGGCACACATACACCAGTAAATGAAAAAGAAGCGGAGGAGTTGCTTGGAAAAGAAATTGCTAACCAGTATGAATGGCTCAGCCATAGCCAAGAGGCAAGATTTGTTGATTTTGGAATAACAAGCTTTGGCACACCCCTATTTTTCAATGCAGAATTTGCAAATGCAGATTCAAAAATTCTCATAGGAGATGTTGAATATCATTATTTTGCTGGATATGGAGGGGGAAGAAAAAGCGTTTTGCCAGGAGTATCAGCAGAAAAAACAATAGAAAAAAATCATCAAAGAATGTTCCATGAAAAAGCAAGATTTGGAGTGCTGGAAGGAAATCCAGTACATGAAGACATGGAGGAAGCTGCCGATATTGCAGGTGTAGATTTTTGTTTAAATGTCGTAATGAATAGTAAGCATGAAATTGTCGGCGCCTTTGCTGGCAATCATAAGGACGTGCTTAGGCAGGGGGCAAAGCTTGTTGATGAAATGTATAGAGTTGGTGTAGAACAAAAGGCAGACGCCGCAATTATTGCTGCAGATGGCTATCCACATGATATTAATTTATACCAAGCAATGAAAGCTATACAGACAGTTATAGATGTTGTTAAAGATAATGGAACAATAATTTTAGTAGCTGAATGCAAGGAAGGACATGGAAGTGAGAAATTTTATAATGAGATGGAAAAGTATGAAAGTAGCGAAGAAATTAAGAAAGATTTGTTAAAGAAGTTTATTATGGGCAAACATAAAGTATATTATATGCTAAAAGCAGTAGAGAAAGTAAAAATCTATATGGTTACAAATATGGATGATGAAATGGTGGAGCATTTTAGAATGGAGAAGATAAGTGAAGATGAAATTTTAGATAGAATTTATAAAAGACACGGAGAAAATGCCAAAATAATAGCATCTCCAAAAGCATCAACAACCTTGGTAAGCTTAGCAAAAAATAAATTCCATGCGATAGTTTGATAGCAACCATTTCTCCATATCTGTTCATATGAGAAATCTTCCTTTATTCCTTAGCTTATTTCCTTTAGAGATCTTATTAACAGCTGGACCAAAATTCTTTATGGGAGCTAGTTTATCATTTATTTTATTTGGAAGTATCGCAACAAGTGGAATTGTGGGAAATTAGAGCACCACATTCCTTCTTGCGGGTAATTTTAGATTCATTGGCGTGTCCAGCTACCATTTCCATAAAAATTTAAAATTCCATATTTTATTAACATCATGATTCAGGAAATAGAAATAGAGAAGCCAGAAGAAATAAATTTCATTTTAGGACAAAGCCATTTCATAAAAAGCGTGGAAGATTTGTATGAAGTAATGGCAAATGTACCAAATGCAAAATTTGGCATTGCGTTTTGCGAGGCTTCTGGCAAATGCTTGATAAGATATGATGGAAATGATGAAGAAATGATAAAATTGGCAATAAAAAACGCAGAAAAAATCGCAGCAGGACATTCATTCATAATTTTCATGAAAGATTGCTATCCTATAAATGTATTAAACGCAATTAAAAATGTTCCAGAAGTATGTAGAATTTATTGCGCCACAGCAAACCCAACAAAAGTTTTAATTTACGAAACAAAAAATGGCGATGAAGTAGGGAGGGCTATCGTAGGTGTTGTAGATGGCTATAAAATAAAAGGCATAGAAAATGAAGAAGACAAAAAAGAAAGAAGAGAATTTCTTAGAAAAATAGGCTATAAAAGATAATTATCCCAAAAATTTTGCAACCATATTTGCAAAATCTTTAAAAGGAGTTGTTCTCCCAAATATTCTTTTTGCCCCCAATCTCTTCAATCTTTCAGCCCATTCTGTACCAAACCATGCCGTATATCCCCAAATAGTTGCGTTTGGATTTATTTTTAATATTGCTTCAGCTGTTCTAACTCCATCCATTTTTTTGTCCCTTCCTTCCCTATGCTCATCTATAATCCTTATGTCATCTTTACCTGTTAAATTTAAATCCATCACTACCAATGCTGGCTCATTATTTTTATTGTACAATTCTTCATAAATTTTTACTGCCTCTTCTCCAGAATATGCGCTTATAACCTCAACATCCTTAATTTTTTCTAGATAAACCTTCAAGATTTCGTGAATATCAGGTTCATCATCAACAATCAGTATTTTCCTGCTCAATTAATCACCATTAATTTAATAATCCTAACTATATCAAATTTGCTCATTCTTTTATTTCTCCCTTTTGTGTTATATTTTTAACTACTTTTTCAATTCTTTCTATTGCTTTTATTGCCTTCTCAATTTTATTCTTTCCATCCTCCTCTTCCTTTGCTAATTCTAAAAATCCTTTTGCTATGCAAATTGGATTGAAGAAATAATGAGCTGTTTTTAATTTAAACTCTCTCTCCTGCTCCAAAGCTTTAATTACTCTTTGATGCCATTTTGCTGCCTTAATTGCTGAAGCTATATGATTTGCAACAGATTGCAGAATATTTAAATCCTGCAGCGAGAAATAATTTGCTTTTTTAGAAATTAGAGCCATACTCCCTATCACTTTTCCTTCATATCTTATCGGCACTACAACTGCAGATAAATATTTTTCAGACTCAATAACTTCCTTAGTGCATCTTTTATCTCTAAGACTGTTTTTAATTAAAATAGATTTTCCACTCATTGCTACCTTCCCAACTAAATGCTCCCCTAATTGCAATTTTTGGTATTTCTTTATGTATTCCTTACTCATTCCATATGCCTTTCTTAATACCAATTGATTATCTTCCATTTCGAATATAACCCCTCCGTCGGCACCCAAAGCTTTTATAACTTCTATTAGTGATTTCTCAAAAATTTCATCCAAATCCATCTTTCCAACCAATGCTTTTGACACTTCTGCTATTGCTTTCAATTTTCTCTCATATTCTTCCTCTTCTGTAACATCATGAATTATGCCTTCTATAATACCTTCTTTTGTCAATCTTGCAGATTCTTCAGCAACGAGAAGTTTTCCATCTTTCCTTATATATTCTATCTTAAAATCTAATACTTCTCCCTTCTTTTTCAATTCTTCTATAAATTTATTTCTATCTTCGGGATTTTTATAAAGTTTTTCTACATTTATTCTATAAAATTCTTTTGCACTATATCCAAACATTTTTTGGATTGCTGGATTTACTTCTAATATTTTTCCATCTAAAGTAACTCTGTATATTCCTTCCACCGCATTTCTTACCAAAGCTCTATATTTCTCTTCGCTCCTCCTAACTTCCTCCTCCGCCTTTATTTTTGAGATTCCAGCAGTAATTTCCTCTGTTGCATTCTCAATTATTTTTATTCCTCTTTCATTTATTTCGTGTTTGCTCATCACTTGAAGAACACCAATAATCCTTTCTTTATCCATCAAAGGTATCGAAATTACATTTTTTATTCCATATTTTGCAAATTTATCCTTATATTTGCTGAAAAGCTTGTGCCTGCTTATATTCTTTACAAAATGCGTTTTCTTTCCCTTTATAACTTTCTTTGCTTCATCTATCAGAGCCGTAGATAAATCTGCCAAATCTGGATAAATCTTAAATGCATTTCCTTCTTTTATACATATACAAGCTTTTTCATAATCTATTACACTTTTTACGCATTTGAGAATTTCCTTTATTACTTCATTCAATGAGCGACTTCTATTCACAGCCAAACCTAAATTTCTATAGAATTCCATAAGATTTCTTATTTCTTCCTCTGCCTTTACTCTTTCAGTAACATCTCTCAGAATTCCCAATACTCTTAATCCTTTTCCTGGAAGTTTTACAGTGTTTGCTTCGACAAATATAATTTTCCCGTCTTTCCTTATTCCTTTAAACTCATATCTTTCTATTTCTTTCCCCTCTTTCCTTCCTTCCTCTTTTTTCTTGATAAATTCTCTATCATCAGGATGTACTAGTTTCCAAAAATCAAAAGATGCATCCAACAATTCTTCCTTTTTATATCCAAATAGTTTTTCAAAAGCGGGATTGGCATATTCGAAACCTTTTTCCCCAGTTATGTATATTGCATCGTTAGCATTTTCTGCTAAACTCCTATATAGCTCCTCCATTTGCTTTCTTTCTGTCCAATCATCTGCTATTAATATGGCTCCTTTGAAACCACCATTTATTAATGGAACTACTTTGAAATATATATACGATGTTTTTCCAAAAATAGAAGTAAACCACCCTTCACCAGTTACCATTTCTCCTTTCAATAGCCTATCAAATATATCCTCCATTCCGTAATTTTTAATAAATTCCTTGATGGAAGCTAAATTCCTTAGATCCCTTCCTATCACTCCTCTTTCATCAGCCCCCATCATTTTCTTCATTGCTGGATTCTCATATACCACTTTAAAGTCTCCATCAACCTTCAAAATGGCAATAGGGGCATTCTCTAATATACTCTCAAGATAGTTTTTATAACTAACTATCTCTTTAGTACTTTCATCCAATTTTTTCTTAAGAGTATAATTCCATAAGCTTAAAGCTCCTGCTCCTCCTCCGATACTTAGGACGAGACCTAAAAGTAGATAAAAAATCCATTTAGGAAAATATTCTTTATATATTTGTTGTCCAAACCATTTTTTATAAATGGCGTCATATTCTCCGCTTTCTTTTATCTTTTTAATTCCTTCATTGATTTTTTTAAGAAGGGCAATATTTCCCTTTTTCACTGCTATACATCTTTTCCCGATATTAATTTCCTCCCCTATTATTTTTAAGTCTTTATATCCTTTTTTGCCAATTAAATACAAGCCTGTATAATAATTTCCAAAGAATGCTTTAGCATCACCATCTTCTACCAAATCAATAGCCATTGATTGATTTTCAACTGCAATTATAATTGCATCTGGTACTTCCTGCTTTAATATAACAAATGAGATATCACCTTTTTCAACAGCAACAGTATGCCCTGCCAGATCATATATGGTAGCAATCCCATAAACATTATTTTTTACAAAAATAGCCAATTTTAAATCTAAAATTGGCTGACTAAAATCAAAATACTGTAACCTTTCTTTATGCTTTGCCATAAAAAGGGCATCAATACTCTCATTTTTCAATGCTTCAACAGCATCATGCCATTTCATTGGCTTAAATTCAACAGTTTCATTGATTTCTTTGGCAATTGCTTCCATAATATCCACATTAAATCCTCTTACTGAACCATCTTCAACAAATTCATGAGGAGGATAATTTTCATCAATCCCAACAATTATGGTTGCAGAAGACAAAGATAAAAATAATGGTAAAAAGAGTATTGCTATTATTGGCAGCATCTTTGTTAGCATGTAATCAATGTTTATACTTTGAATATAAAATAAAGCTTTCGGAAAACAAAATTGTTTTACTAAAACAAAATTATTATATATAATAATCACTTATTACTAAACAGATGCAAAGTAGGTTATTAGGCTTATATCAACTTTCTTCAAAGCTTATTCTTGCAAATTCATGTGAAGAAATATATGATATTTTTGCATCAGCTTTGCAGAAAGTATTAAAGTTTGATAACTTTGCATTGTTAATAAAAGATAAAAATGAACTTAAAATTGTGAAAACCCTCGGCATCTACAAGCCATCTATACCTCTTAGATTAGATGGAGAAAAGGGCGTAACAGTTGCATGTGCTAAAGAGAAAAAGACTGTTTATGTGCCAGATGTTAGAACTGATAGCAGATATATAGAAGCTGCACCAAACATAAGGAGCGAAGTTGCTATTCCAATTTTATATGGTGATGAATTAATAGGAGTAATAGATGTTGAAAAAGCAGAGGTAGATGGATTTAAAAAAGAAGATATACAACTTTTAGAAACATTTGCAAATATGCTTGCAGCTGCCTTTAAAAATGTTGAATTCAAAAAAAGATTGGAAGAGTCAGAGAGAAAATACAGGAGCATATTTGAAAATGCAGTTGAAGGGATATATCGACTCAACAAGAATGGAAAAATATTGGAGGCAAATAAAGCATTAGAAGATTTTTTTGGATATAGCTTGGAAGAGCTTAAAAAAATGGATTTATCAAGACTTTATAAGGAGCCGACACAAAGAAAAAAATTTTTCGAATTGTTGAATAAGCAAGGATATGTAAAAAATTATGAAATAGAGTACATAAGGAAAGATGGAAAAATAGTAATTGGAAATGAATTCGCTACAAAAATAAAGGAGAGAGGAGAAGAATATATAGATGGAATAATCCATAACATAACAGAACTAAAGAAAGCACAACAGGAAGCAGATTTTTATAATACTTTGCTCCGCCACGATGTTGCAAATAAATTGCAATTAATAATAGGGTATCTTGAAATGCTTCTGGAGAATGATTTAAGCAAAGAACAAAGAGAACTGGCAGAGTTGGCAATGAAATCAGCAATAACAGCATGTAAAATAATTGAAAGTGTTAGAAAATTACAAGTTTTGAAGGAAAAGGTTAAAAAGGAAGAGATTGACCTAGATTATTTGATTAGAACGATTGTTCATGAATATGGAAAAGACGCCATGGAGAAGAATATAAAAATAGAATTTATTCCATCAAAAAAGAAAGTTAAGGCAACCCCGTTTTTAAGGGAGGCAATCTCAAATATTGTTTGGAACTCTATAATACATTCCAAGGCAAGCAAAATAAGAATTTATGTAGAGGAAGATGAAAAATGGATAAAGATAAATATTGAAGATAATGGTGTTGGCATTCCAGATGAAATTAAGCATAAAATTTTTGATATGGGTTATAAGGGTAAGGAAAGTAAAGGAAGTGGTTTAGGCTTATATTTAACAAAGAAAATTATAGAGAATATGGGTGGTAGATTGGAGGTTATGGATAGATTAGAAAACGGAAAGCCAAAAGGAGTTGTATTTCAGATTAGTCTTCCAAAATGATTTTTAACTGCCATACTCATATAGGGGATGCTTTTATTGAGTTAAAAAGAAAATATAGTTTGGAGGAGCTAGTAGCGCCAGGCGGTTACAAGCATAGAATGCTTGAGATGGCTGATGAAAAAATAGTTATGGATGGTATGAAAGAAGCAATAGATGTTATGGAAAAATGTGGAACAGATGTTTTTGTTGATTTTAGGGAAGGAGGAATTAAAGGAGTAAGATTATTAAAGAAAGCTTTAGCAGGAAAAAAATTGAAGGCGATAATTCTTGGGAGACCAAAAGAAATGAAATACGATGAAGAAGAGATGGATAACTTGCTAGATATATGTCAAGGTGTGGGGCTAAGTAGTTATTCAGATTGGGCTGAAGAAGAAATAAGGCAAATTGCGGAGCATGTTAAAAAAAGGAAAAAAATTTTCGCATTACATGTAAGTGAGGCGGAAAGAGAAGACATTCAAAAAATTCTAGAGCTTAAGCCAGATTTTGTTGTGCATCTTTGCAAGGCAACAGAGGATGATATAAATGAAATTATTAAGAGGAAGATTGGTGTAGTTATTTGCCCAAGAGCAAATGAATATTTTGGTTTAGAAACGCCATTAAAAATTTTGATGGAGAAGAAAGCAATAGTTATGCTTGGCACAGATAATGCAATGATTGTAAAGCCAGATATAATCGAGGAAATGGAATATGTAAAAAGAAAATATGGATTAGAGGAAAAAGAAGCTTTTAAATTAATCTCAAATAATCCTCTAAAAATCTTTGGGGAAATTTTAAAAAAGGAAGCATATTCATATCGCAATGAAATTGAAAGTCAAAGATGTAATGGATAAAAATCCAATTGTTGCCGAAGTGCCGGGAAGCAGAGAGGATGTTTTACGCATTTTTGCTAAATATGAAGTATCTGGTGTTCCAGTTGTAAAAGCTGGAACAAAAAAGCTTGTTGGTGTGGTAACAAGAAATGATTTATTTAGGAGAGCTGAAGAAGAGCAATTGGCATTAATTATGAATGACAATCCAATAACAATTTCTCCAGAAGCAGATTTAAAGAAAGATGCAAAAATTTTTTATGAGAAAAGAATACATGGTATTCCAGTTGTAAGGAGAGGAGAGTTAGTTGGAGTAATTTCTCCAACAGACATATTGAAAGTTATTGCAGAAAAAGGAGAAGATGAAGTTGAAAAATATCTTTCTCCAATATTTATACCGATTTATCAGGAAACACCTTTGCCAGTTGTTATGAAAATATTTAGACTTACCGACGCCTCAGCCTTGCCTGTGCTTGATGATGAGGGTAATTTAGCAGGAATTGTTGCAGATGGTGATTTATTTACTTTTTCGCATCTCCAGGAAGGCATAGCAAAATCAGACATTGGGCTTGGAGAAGATGAAGATTTATGGACGTGGGAAGGAATAAGAGATGTGATGCGTTTATATTATGAAACATCTAAAATTCAGCTTCCTTCCGTTCCAGTAAAAGAAGTGATGGTGAGGGACGTAATCACAACATATAAGAAAGCAAAGATAAAAGATGTCGCCAAAAAAATGCTTGAAAATGATGTTAACCAGTTGCCAGTATTAGATGAAAGAGATGACATTATAGGAATGGTATATGATATAGATCTAATGAGGGCTTTGTTGTGATTGTATGGACATCTACGAAAAAATAATTTCGATGGCAAAAAGAAGAGGGCTATTATATCCATCTTATGAAATTTATGGTGGAGAAGCAGGATTTTATGATTACGGGCCTATAGGAATTTTACTAAAAAATAATATTGAAAATAAATGGAGAGAATTCTATGTTATAGGTGAGAGATTTTTTGAAATATCCACACCTGTTATCACACCCTTTGATGTTTTAAAAGCCTCAGGTCATGTTGATGAATTTATTGATGAAATTGCAACTTGCAAAAAATGCAAAAATGTTTTCAAAGTTGAAGAGCTAAAAAATGAAAAATGCCCAGTATGTGGAGGAGAGGTAGAAAAAGGAAAAATGAACTTAATGTTTGAAACTTATATTGGAGCAATAAAAAAAGAAAAAGCTTTTCTTCGCCCAGAGACTGCGCAAGGAATTTTTGTTAATTTTCCATCCCTTTATGAATTTTTCAGGAAAAAATTGCCTTTTGGAGTAGTTCAAATTGGAAAAGGATTTAGAAATGAAGTATCGCCAAGACAAGGTGTAATAAGGCTTAGAGAATTCTCCATGGCTGAAGCAGAAATATTTTTCGATCCTTCCAATAAAAAACACCCAAGATTTGATGAAATTAAGGATGAAAAGCTCAAGCTTGTTGATGAAAATGATAATGAATATGAAATAAGTGTAGGGGAGGCTGTTGAGAGGAACATCATAGGTAATGAGGCTTTAGCTTATTATATGGCTTTAACAAAGAAATTTTTGATAAGTATAGGAATAGATGAAAAGAGAATAAGATTTAGACAGCATAAAAAGGAGGAACTTGCTCACTATGCAAATGAGTGCTGGGACGCAGAGCTTTGCTCAGAAAGATTTGGATGGGTTGAGTGTGTTGGCATAGCAGATAGATCAGCTTATGATTTGAAAGCACATATGAAAGCAACAGGCGTTGATATGAGAATATTCAAGAAATTTGATAAGCCAAAGAAAATTAGAAAGAAAGTTATTAAGCCTAAGGTGGCAGAAATTGGAAGAAAATATAGAGAAAAGGCTAAAAAAATATTCGAAGCAATTAAAAATATAGAGATAGAGAATGAAATAGATGAAATTGTTTTAGAGATTGACGGAGAAAAAATAGAGTTAGATAAAGAATATTTTGAAATTGAAGAGGTTGAAGAAACAATAGCTGGGGAAAAACTCATTCCACATGTAATTGAACCATCTTATGGAATAGACAGAATATTTTATTTTATCCTAGAGCATAATTATAAGGAAATAGAGAAAGAAGGAGAGAAATATGTTATATTGAGTTTGCCACCTGAAATAGCACCAATAAAAGCAGGAGTATTTCCTTTAGTTAATAAAGATGGATTGCCAGAAATAGCAAGAGAGATAGAAAAAGAACTTAGAGAAAATAAAATAATAGCTATATATGATGATAGAGGAAGCATTGGGAGAAGATATGCAAGAATGGATGAGATAGGCACACCTTATTGCGTAACAGTTGATTATCAAACAAAAGAAGATGATACAGTTACTATAAGATTTAGAGATACAACTGAGCAGATAAGATTGCATAGAAGAGAAGTGCCAAATTGGATTAAAGAAAAATGTAATTTGTAATTTATGTATTTTAACAGGCTATCGAAATTAATGAAATGAGATGTTGCTGTAGCAAATTTTCCCCATGTAACAAATTTAATCCATTCAGGGGATTTGCATTCTATTCCCTCATCGAAATTATTAATAATGGATATGCAATTCCACAAACATGGAAGATAAATATGAAGAATGGGTGAAAAATTTTAAGTGGGATGTGCCAGAATACTATTCTATAGCTGATGTAGTTGACAAGCATGCTGAAGATAGGAGTAAAGTAGCTGTATATTGGGAAGATGCAGAAGGAAACAAAGGGAAGATGACTTACTGGGAGCTAAGAGATGAATCAAATAGATTTGGTAATTTGCTGAGAAGCTTAGGAATGAAAAAAGGAGATAGAATAATGGTTATAATGCCCAGGATTCCTGAGGTTTTTGTTAGCCAAATAGGAAGCTTCAAGATAGGAGCAATTGTTGTTCCTTGTCCAGATATGTTAAGGGCGAGAGATATTGAATACAGAGCTAACAACTGCCAGGCAAAAACAATAATTGCATCTGTTGCTTCAGCTGAAGAAGTAGATAAAGTTAGGGATAAAATTCCGGTTGAGAATTATATTATTGTTGGTGGAGAAAAAGATGGATGGCTCAGCTATGAAAAGGAAATGCCAAAGCAATCTCGCCATTTGGAAAAAGAAAAAATAAAATCAACAGATATAATGACAATCAATTATACTTCCGGAACAACAGGAGAGCCTAAGGGAGTAATGCATGACCACAAGTGGATTTATTGTTTATCAAAAACAAATGCTGTATATTGGTGGAATGCAAAACCAAATGAATTGCTTTGGGCTACTACAAGCCCTGGATGGGCAAAGTGGTTCTGGAGCCCTATTGGTGTTGCATTAGCTATAGGGGCAAGCCAACTCATTTACAATGGGCGCTTCAAACCAGCTAAATTTTTGGAATTAATGGAAAAGTATAGGGTAAATAGACTTTGTGCAACTCCAACGGAATACAGAATGTGGGCTCAAGAAGATTTGGAAAGTTATGACTTGTCTGATATGAAAAAATTCCTGAGTGCTGGAGAAGCTTTGAATAGAGAAGTTATAGACAGATTCTACAAAGCCTATGGTCTCCTTATTTACGATGGCTATGGACAAACAGAGACAACGGGCTTAGTATGCAACTATGATGGCATAAAAGTAAAACCTGGCTCCATGGGCAAGCCAATGCCAGGCGCCAACATAAAGCTTGTTGATGAAGAAGGAAAGGAAGTGCCAGTTGGACAGGTGGGACAGATAGCTGTGCCAATAGACCATCCTGGCTTAATGGTTGGATATTGGAATGGAAAGCGCATAGAAGAGCTTGCTGTAAATGGTTTGTATTTAACTGGTGATTTAGCAAGAATGGATGAAGATGGCTACATATGGTTTGAAGGAAGAGCAGATGATGTCATAAAGTCATCTGGCTATAGAATAGGACCATTTGAAGTAGAGGATGCATTAGTAAAGCATCCCGCTGTTGTTGAAGCAGCTGTTGTGGCATCGCCGGATAAAATTAGAGGTAATATAGTAAAGGCATTTGTCGTCCTTGCTAAAGGATATGAGCCAAGCGAGGCTTTGATAAAAGAATTGCAGGAATTTGTAAAACAGCAGACAGCTCCATATAAATATCCAAGAGAAATAGAATTTGTAGATAGCTTGCCAAAGACAATAAGCGGTAAGATAAGAAGAGTTGAATTGAGGGAAAGGGAAAGAAAAAGAAAACTGGAAATGTGGGCAAAGGAAGAGCAGGAAAAGAAAGAGTAATTTCTTTCTCTTTAATTTTTGAGATTGTTAAAGTTGACTATATGTCATAATTAGTATTTGCTATAACAACTTCCCTTTCATTTACTCCTTTTATTTTTTTGTGTAGTCCTGAAATTTTTTCCGCTATATTTATTTTTCCCATTCATATTATTCTCTCCTCCATAACATGAATAAGACTTTCTAGAGATAATTTTCTCCAGAAAGCCTCATACGGTGTTTCTAAATAACCATAGAATTCCAAACT
>Ga0164318_10004638_pt1 | contig 13234 bp, 11 predicted proteins | sample GuaBasSedimGuay9_FD_113734 | JGI IMG/M metagenome (GOLD analysis project Ga0164318, IMG submission 113734) | Subseafloor sediment microbial communities from Guaymas Basin, Gulf of California, Mexico - Guay9, Core 4571-4, 0-3 cm | ecosystem: Environmental > Aquatic > Marine > Hydrothermal vents...
ATCAAAAGCTGACTTTTCGAAATCAATAGGAATGAAACCGGCTATCTGGGAAGCATCCAAAATTACATTCGCGCCAATTTTTTTTGCCTTTTCTGCCATTTCTTCAAAAGGGAATATTGTTCCGGTAACATTTGAGCAGGCTGTGAAGATCAGATGGTTTGGCTTTTTTTTCAGCAATTGAACAAAATCTTTCAGATCTGGATTTCCAAATTTATCGCTTTTAATTTTCCACAATTTTACATCATTTACAGATTCCAAGACGCGCAACGGACGAATTACAGAGTTGTGCTCCATTGAAGAAGTGATTACCGATTCACCTTCTTTTACCAATCCCATAATTGTAGTATTCAACGCTTCGGTAGCGTTACTGGTAAAGATAATGCGGGTTTCATCTCGAACGTTAAAAAGTTGACCTAGTTTTTCTCTAGTTTCAAAAACTATAGAACTGGCTTTGCGAGCTAAGCTATGAGATGATCTTCCTGAATTAGCACCGATATTCTTTAAAAAATCATAAACGGCTTCCGGAACACCTGGTGCTTTTGGAAACGACGTTGCAGCATTATCCAGATAGATCATTGCTCTCCCTATTCAGTCTGGGTATTTCACTCCTAACCCGGCACTTCGATAATCATTGAATTATCTAAATGTAAGAATTTACATCCCACTCACTTCTTGCAATATTTTTTTTATGACAGGATTACAGGCTGTTCTTCCCATGAATAATAATTCATCTTGAAATTTAATTTTTAGGTAACAGAGAAGCTGTTATGGAAGAAACTGTTTTGATGAGTTTTCTGCAAGATGATGATTCAAAAATAGAACTTATTATTTCCAGCCAATATTTATTGAAATACATAAATTCCATAAAATGTTCTTTACTAAAAAAACATACGATAAATTGGTACACTTTGAAGGTAGTGAGAGGAGGAAGTTATGGCAATGGAAAAAATGCTGCTGAAAGATTGTATAGACATCAAACAATCGGTACCTGACAAGAAATCTGTTCTTAAGATAATAGCCCATATAGCAAAGAAAAATCCTATTTTGCAAAATTTTAGCGAAAAGCAGATATACAAGTCTTTGCAGGAGCGTGAAGAACTTGGCTCTACCGGTTTTAGTAATCAAATTGCTATTCCGCATTGTGCCCTGGAAGGTATTTCCGATTTTGTGCTGGGTATTCTAATTGTTTCAGAAGGAGTCGAATTTGATTCTCTGGATAAACAAAAGACAAAAATCTTCGTTTATATCATTGCTCCGGCATCTCATAAAAGTCAGCACTTGCGAATTCTCAGTACTATTTCCAATTATCTGCGCAATCAGGATAACATAAACAAATTGCTGCTGGCAAAATCTCCCAGTGCAATCAGGGAAACTTTCTTAAGGCATACTCTGGATAAAGAGGAATTGGAAAAACAAAATGTTTACCAGCTCTTTCAGGTGATAGTACAAAGCGACAAGAAATATGAAGATAGTTTTGAAGAGATTCTTGATATTTTTACCAGTATTGAAGACTGTAATTTTTATGTTGTCGAAGCCGAAAATGCCAGTAAGTATCTTTACAAGATGCCGCTTTTTTCCATGTTCTGGCATGAAGATCAACCTCAGCAGAATAAGGTGATCATTGCCATTATACGAAACGCTTTTGTAAATGATGCTGCAAAAAAATTGAATCAGATTATAAAGAAATTCAAAGGTGATCCAGGCTTGCTGTATTTTGTTCAGGATATTTATTACTTGAACGGATCACTGAATATTTAGGTTATTGCAATGGAACATCTTCATAACTATAATATTCCAATTTTATTGATATTTGGTCTGATCACGATCATAGGCTTCTACTTTGGTCGAAATATGCGATATCTTAAACTTCCTACTATTATCGGCTATATGATTCTGGGGGTAATCCTGGGACCATCAGGCTTTAATATTTTAACGGACGAAATGCAGGAAAAACTTGGTTTTTTACCTGATATAGCTCTGGGTTTTGTTGCTCTCAGTATTGGATTGGAACTTAATTTAAAAACTCTTAAAAAGCTGGGTAAGAGTATTATCTATATCATTTTATTTGAATCTTTCGGAGCTTTCATTCTGGTATTTTTCAGTTTGTATTTACTAACACATAATTCAGCAATATCACTGGTTTTTGCTGCCATAGCTCCGGCCAGTGCTCCTGCAGGAACTGTCGCTGTGATCCAGGAATATAAAGCGCGGGGTAATTTAACTAAAGCTCTGTATGCTGTAGTAGGATTTGATGATGGCCTCGGAATTATAATTTTTGGTTTTTCTCTGGCTGTCGTGCAGGATATTCTACTGCGTCAAACAGGTGAAGTTTCTGCCGGCTTATTGCAAACCATTCTTTTTCCACTCAAAGAAATCTTAGTCAGCTTTGTCGTGGCATCTGTGATTTCTGTTCTATATGCTGTTCTTGGCAGAAAACTGAAAAACAGCAATGATGTACTCATTCTCACAATAGGCTTTGTACTAATGGCCTGTGGATTGTGTCAGCTTCTACACCTTTCACTCATTCTCACCAATATGATAATTGGTATGGTAATTGTTAATACTCAGCCACGCAGTTTGATCTCTTCCATTCAGGATAAACTTCCACTTCTACTGCCTTTATTGTTCATTCTTTTCTTTACACTGGCTGGATCAAATCTGCATATTAATGCTCTTCCTTCTTTGGGTGTATTGGGAATAGTTTACATTTTCAGCCGATCTTTTGGTTTGATCGGCGGTTCCCGCTTTGGTGCAGCAGTAGGAAAAGCAGAAAAAAACATAAAAAACTACCTGGGATTGGGGATACTGTCACAAGCAGGAGTAGCCATTGGTTTGAGCTTGATGCTGAAGCAGGAGATCAAGGGAATGGGAACAATCATAGATACAGTAAGTGGTAAAACCAGCGGTGATGAGATTGGTTCCATTGTGATAACAACTATCACAGCAACTTGTATATTCTTTGAAATAATCGGTCCGATTTTAACTAAGATCGCTCTTAAGAAAGCCGGCGAAATTGAATAAGGAGGAAATATGACTGAAGAATTTCTGGCAAATGCCAAAGTAAAAGATATCAGCAAACTGATAGATGCCGATCCGGCCATCATAACACCCAAGACCAGTATCCGGAAGGCACTGGAAAAAATTATCGTGGACACACGATCACGTCATGCCTATATTGTTGATGAGAATAATGTTCTAATTGGTTCGATCCGCATGAATAATGTGATTCAGTATTTGTTTCCCACTTTCAGCCTTATGCAGGACAAAGAAACGTTTAAGATCGGATCTTTCATGGAATATACCACTGCTATGAATGCTGTTGAGATCATGAATCCCAGACCGGTATTTGTGTATGAAGATTCACTTATCTCGGAAATGGTAACCCTGATGATGCGGGAAACAACCAACGAAATGCCAGTGGTGGACAAACAAAAACATGTGATCGGTGAAGTGAACGTTTTGAATGTGATCGCTTATTATTTGAAGCATACTGAGTAGAAGAGAAAATATGATACATCAATCAATTAGGTTTTTTTGGAAATTCAATTGTATCATGTAAAATGTTGCTTCTTAAATAGATTCAATGAATGGTTTGTGCAGCAGCTGAAAACCCTATATCATCTCGCCGGCGAATTCTTCTCCGTTCCTTACAAAGACAGTTGTTTTTAATCCTTCTGAAAGTTCTTCCAATCTATCTACGTAATTTTTTTCTTTACCATCCTGGGGAATATCTAAACCCATAAAAACAATGTTTGCATTGGCACTGTTTTCATGGATGATCTCAGTTACAGATTTATCTTTCGGTTTAATGATCACTATTGGCTCAGCCTTAATGCGAACTTCACTGATCATTTCTTCCAGATTTTCCAGCATAAATTCTCGATCTTCTTCTACCAGAATTACGGTATAAATATTGATAATAGAATTCTTCCATTCGCTATTTAAGCTAAGAAGATGGGCTAACAACAGCATCAGGTCGCCATTGCTGTGCTTCCCTCGCCACCAGATATCCATTCTATTTCTGCCGGAAATAACCGGTGTTTCGTTAATTCTAACCAGTAATGAACTTTTATGGAATCCTGAAATTGCCCTGACTGTTTTTAAAATAGAACTCATACGATCCTTATCTTCCGACCAGCCAAACATAATCGTATTTGACTGCAGTCCTGCAAAACCATTCGCCTGAACAATTTTAATACTTCCAGATTCAAAATGCGAAACAACATCAACCTCATTAAATGCCAGGATCCCTTCTTGTTCTAAGATTTCATCCATTTTTGCCGTCTCTTCTTTGATGTTGATATCATTGTTCAATAAATTGCCAATTACCATGTTGCAAACGGTCAATATTCCGCGGCGCTGATTTAATAGATATGCTATTTGAACCAGAGGTAAACGTTTGGTCAGGTCACCTGCAAATACTAAAATATTAGGTCTCCAGTTACGGGGATCTTTCTCATGTTTCCTGAGTTTTAGAAGTGCAAAACGAGCTAATGTGCCCCAAAATCCAGCCCTTACATCTCCCCATTCCTTTTTCATAGATCGACGTTGTAAAATCCAGAAGAGAGTGAATTCTAAGATTACACCTGCAATACCGGCAACATGATTGATCAGGAACATCACAAAAAAAGCGCCAAATGAGCCCAATAATGATATATACCACGGAACTTTTATTTTTGGTCTGTAGGATGCATCTCCAGTCAAGTTCTCTAAAGCCGCACTAAAATTCAGCATTACATAAAGTGTCAGGAAGAGAATCGTAACAAATTCAGCGACTGTATTTAAATCTCCCAGTAAAACTGCTGCCAGAGCGATTGCGCCACTTATCCAGGTGGAAATAGTCGGTTGCCCTGTTTTGGAAAGCTTTGCTAAAAACGATGGAGCCAAACGATCTTGTGCTAAAGATTGGAGAACACGCGGACCACCCAAGACACTGCCAAAAGCAGAAGAAAGAATTGCACCAAAAATTCCGGGAATAACGAGTAGAGATCCAAGAATGGCGATATTGCCCCAAGTTTCCACACCACCAGAAGCTAATCTTTCAGGATCCATCTTAGTCGTGATGGCCAGCAAAACAGGAATAAATAAATATATTATTGTACCTGTGAGAACAGCAAAAAGAGTTCCTCTTGGAATAGATTTACGGGGATCTTTTAAATCACCACTCATACCGATACCGGCGGTGAAACCGGTAACTGCAGGAAAAAAAACTGCGAAAACATACCAAAATCCCTGTGGAGCAGTACGGAAGGTTGCGGTCATCTCTGGAGCATGAAATTTGCCGCTGAAAACTCCAATTGCCAGAGCTAAAATCGATATACCTACAGCGATCATGATGGGAACTTGAAGTTTAAGAACGAATCCGGCACTTTTTCCTGACATGATAGTGATAATAACAATGATAACAGCTGTGATCAGCTGTATCATATAGGAAGGCATTATTCCCAATGATGCCGGCCAGAACATGGCAATTGCTTCTGCCAGCCCGAAACTATAGAAGGTGATGCTGAGAGTTCTACACAAATATAAAGGAATACCGATTGCCCCACCTAGTTCCAATCCCAGACTGCGGGAAATCATAAAATATTCTCCGCCTACTCCCACTCTCATATTGGTAGAAATAGCGGATGCACTGAGTGCTGTTATGAAAGTGATAGAGCTTGCCAGAACTACGATGAGAAGAGTGAATCCTAAACCTACGTTTCCTACTACCCAACCAAAACGAAGATACATTACCAAGCCCAGAATAGTGAGAACGCTGGGAGTATATACGCCTAGAAATGTACCAAATTTTTCTGCTTGCGGAGCAGAATTTATATCTTTTGTATCAATATTTCCCATTGTTGCGAAAAAAGTGAGAAAGCTTTGATATGTCAATTTTAAAGTATGTGAAGTAGAGAAGATTACGGGTAAAATATTGAGAATTAAGTTTAGATTTTGAAAAAAAAGTTCTCACTCGTGAAACGAATGAGAACTAAACTGAGCTTAAAATTCTTCATGAGAAAAGCTGATGATGTCGCAGGTAGAAATGACAATATACTAAATATTTTCGACAAATCCCGGTGGCTTTACCGAGTCATTGCGAATGTTTTTTTTGCATCGTAGCGTTCTTCGCTGTTGAAAATCACCACCCTCCAGAAGCACCGCCTCCACCAATACCTCCTCCACCGCCGGAGAAACCACCGAAACCACCAAAGCCGCTGCTACCACCTTGATGACGTCCTCCACCTAACATGCTGCCCAGGAAGAGAGCGGTAAATAACCCGCCGCGACGTCTGCGGCCTAAACCGCCAAAAACAAACATAAGAATAAACATAATTAATCCAAATGGGATCTGGGGAGATTTCCTGGCTTGCTTTCTCTGTGACTGTGCTATCTGTTCATCAGTTATTACCAATTGATCGGAGATCACACCTGTAATAGCATCCATACCTGCTACAATACCGTTAAAATAACTACCAGATTTAAAACCGGGTACAATGAAATTTCGAATAATATAACCACTTTTAGCATCGGTAAGAGAGCTTTCCAAACCATAGCCTACTTCCAGGCGCAATTTTTTATCCTGCATTGAAATCAGCAGTAACACACCATTATCTTTTTCCTTATTTCCCAGTTTCCAGGCATCAGCTACCCGCATGGAATAATCTTCCAGATTTTCTCCCTGCAAAGATTTGATGGTGAGAAGAGCAATCTGAACTGTAGAAGTTGCTTCAAAATTACTGAGGTAGTTTTCCAGATGGTTTTCTTCGGAAGATGATAACACATTAGCGTAATCGTTAACATGACCTTTTAATTTGGGAACTTTAAGAGCAAAAACTTGAGATATGAGCAGGATAAGAGCGAAAATTATTATTGTCTTTTTCATTTTTCCAGCTCCTCGATCTCGTTGGCAAGTTCATTAGTGTCATCTTCTTTTATGGGGAAATATTGCTCTAAAAGGATTCCACAATCTGTAATCGATTTACAGAGATGATCTGCAATTTTTCCACTCTTGATTCCTGCAATAATATGATCTACCATCTGCTGCCACTGTTTCTGTTCGATCTTTTCATCGATACCGCTATCTGCCAGTAAAATAACCTGATGCTCCATTAAGGAAATAAAAATTAAAATTCCGGTTCGATCTCGTGTGTTATAAACACCTGATTCCACGAAATGCCTTAAAGCTCGTTCCTGTACTTTTTGCTTTAATATCTTTTTAGGAACAATAATTCGATCTATAGCAGAAATATTAGCCAGGAAATAGAAAATGGTTCCAATTAAAAATGTGGAGAAACCATAAAAGGCTACGAGATAATGGGGAGTGTAATCCCAGAATCTACTTTGCAGCCAGTTTTCAATGTTACTTGTAAAGAACATCATAATCACGAAATAGAAAAAACTGATGATCACAGCAAAGATCAACTCATAAATTGCATAATCATAGCTTTCCTTAACAAAAGCAGTTGCTATTTCACCGGATGTTTTACTTTCGGCTTTTTTTACTGCTTCGGAAATTTTGGTTTTATCTGCTTCTTTCAGTTTAAATTTTGCCATTTAGTCCTCAATTAAAATTCCACTTTAGGAGCCACATCAGAACCTTCGGTTGCCTTGAAGTAAGGCTTTTCACTAAAACCGAACATATTTGCCAGGAAGGCAGTCGGGAACTTTTTGATGTAAACATTATACATTTTTGCAGTCTCATTGAAACGCTTACGCTCTACAGCAATTCTGTTTTCAGTTCCTTCCAGTTGATCTTGCAGCGCCAGGAAATTCTGATTGGCTTTTAATTCAGGATAGTTTTCCTGAACCATCATAAGGCGTTGTAAAGCCCCACTGAGAGTTGCTTGAGCCTGCTGATACTTTTCGAACAAGGCAGGATCATTCAAGACTTCTTCTCCAATCTCAACAACTCCACCCAGCTTGGATCGAGCTTCGGTAACTGCTGCGAAAGTGTCCTTTTCATGAGCTGCGTAACCTTTTACTGTAGAGACCAGGTTGGGAATTAAATCACTGCGACGCTGGTAAACATTTTCTACCTGACTCCACTTTTCTTTTACACTTTCGTCCATGGTTACCATATTGTTGTAAGAGCGAACTCCCCAACTGTAAATTGAAATAGCTGCAATTATCAGGATCAAGATGATCACACCGCAACCGATCATAAAATTCTTTTTCATTTATCCTCCAAAATTTTATTATAAATTACACCACAATACTATGTTTAGCACTGATCTGGACTGAATCTGCAATGATTGAATCTGCTGTCAAGTGGGAAACCACAAATTTTTCATATTAGCAAAAATAATAGTTCAAAGATTTGCATGGACATAAAAAAATTATCGTCATTTTTCTTTGTCACCCAAAGAAAAACAGAAGCAAAAAGAAATTGCCCGTATATTAGACTTTTGATTTGTTATCCTCGTCAGAACGAAAATTGATAAACTCGCGATCCTACAGATAACTCAAGCAGTATCAAACGTTCTTCCTACGGCACAAATACTCAAAAGCCATATGAAGGAGACAATATTTAAAAAGCTCCCATGCATTTCTGCATGGGAACTAGTTAGTTATATCTAATGAATTAGTGCTGAAACACACTGCGACTTGTTTTATAATTCATTGTCCTTTGTTTCTATAAACCATTACAAAAGTCCAGCAAAGCAAGAAGCCCAATACAAAATTCGCAGGGATTTGCTATTTTTTCTCATTCCCAAACAGGAGTTTAGGAATGAGATATTATGGAAGATTGGTATTTAACAGAACCATTGCGAAGGTCGAGAAAAGCAAGATGTTCGATAACCATTGGTTAGCAGAAAGAGTTCCAGCATCGTTTGTAACCAAGCCGATACATAATTCACAAGGTTTTTGTCTTTTGCGTTTTAGCGTATTTTTCGGCAAATCTAATTCTCCTTTACCCAGTTTATCAAACCTTTCTTCTCGAAGATCGCCATCAATTCTTTTGGAAGTGGAGCAAATTTAAATTCATTTTCGTTAATCCTCACGAATCCATTTTCCAAACTAACTTCAACTTTGTCACCTTGGTTGTATGCATCTACAACTTCCGGTAATACAATAATTGGAAGACCTTGATTTACTGATGAGCGGTAGAAAATACGATTAACAGATTTAACAATAACTGCTTTTACTCCGGCGTGAGCCAACCCAACAGCAGGATGTTCTCGAGAGCTGCCGCAGCCGAAGTTTTCTCCAGCGATAACTACATCACCAGCTTGCACTTTTTTTGTGAAATTTTCATCGAAATCTACAAACAGATATGGCATGATAGCCTCAGGATCGGAGCTAAGAACTTGATATGTGAGATTTCCGGCAAACATCTGGTCAGTATTCAGATTATCTACATCAGCGTAATTCCAAGTTGTTTCTGCTCTTCTATTGTCATCTGGCTGGATATCCACGGTTGTGCTTTGTGCTTTTGGATATGGATATTTATCTGCAAAAGCTTTTCCACGCGGATCTGTGATCTCTCCGGTGATTGCACTGTAAGCTACGCAGGCAGGAGAAGCCAGATATATCTGAGCTTCTTTGTTTCCCATGCGGCCTTTGAAATTACGATTAGCAGTGGAAATTACAGTGTAACCATCAGCAGGAATTCCTTGTCCTGTTCCCAGACATGGTCCGCAGGAAACTGCCAGTACACTGGCGCCTGCGTTCATGAGTTTGGTGGTTAAACCTTCTTCGATCATTTGCAGATAAATTTCTTTGGAAGCTGGAATCACCAAAAGTTGGAAACCGTCGGCAACCTTCTTTCCATCCAAGATTTCTGCAGCGATGCGGATATCTTCCAAACGTCCATTTGTACAGGTTCCAATGAGTCCCTGATTCAGCTTTGTTCCCTGAACTTCGGAAACAGCTTTCACGTTATCCACATGATGAGGAGCTGCTACAAGCGGAAATATCTCATTTAAATTGATCTCAATTTCTCGTTCATATTTTGCATCTGCATCAGCCCAAATGCCGTTCACAATTTTTTCTCCAAGAAAATCTTCCAGAACTTCATCAGGTGGAAAAACTGCATTTTTAGCACCCATTTCCGAAGCAAGATTAGAAAGAGTCATTCTTTGCGAAATTGAGAGGGTTTTCACACCTTCACCATGAAACTCAATGCTCATATAATTTGCTCCAGCAGAACCGATCATACCGATGATCCAAAGCGAAATGTCTTTAGCATAAACTCCGGGCTGAAGTTTCCCATTTAGAGTGATCTTCATTGATTCGGGAACACGGAACCAAGTTTCTCCTCGCTTCCAAATTCCTGCAGATTCAGTTCTATCGATTCCAGCAGCAAGAGCATTGAAAGCACCGGCTGTACAAGTATGACTGTCACTTCCCACAATGATCATGGCAGGTTTTGCATGATAGCTCATCATTTGATGACAGATTCCTTCTCCTACATCGTGGAATTTCTTAATTCCCTGATTTTTTACAAAATCACGGATCGTTTGATACTGATTCGCCAGTTTGGCATTTGTTGGTGGCGCATTGTGATCGAGAACAACCAGAAGCTGATCAGGATCGGCAACTTTTACACCGCCCATTTTATTGAACGTATTCTTGATACTGGCAGTATTATCGTGTGTTAGAACAATATCCGGTTTACGAAAAACTATAGCACCAGTTTCTGCACCCAGTATTTTTTCTACAAAAGTCTTTCCGTTCATCTAAGAACCTCCTAAAATATTATTTGACAAAAAATTATTATTATTATTATCGGAACCAATCCAGTTATCTGGAGGTGGATGGCGAAAGCCATTGCCCCCGCAAGGGGGTTTTTTATGGCAATTTTTTCATACCATATCCAAAAAGTTTATTACCTTTTTTGTAATACTTAGATTGAATTACTTCAATAATTTTATCCCCAAAAACTTCTTTTGTCTTTTTCTGAAAATCTAAGTGCAACAGAAACTGTCTTCTGGATGGATGCGCAATGAGATCAGCCAACTGCAATCCATCGATATTAGCAATTTTAGGTTTAACTTTTATTTGTTTTGAAGTAAGATATTTATGGAATTTTAAGGATTCAATATATTCAGTTCCGTTATGATACAAGTGCGAAAATGATTTTTTTAGTCGGATGTCTTCTTTCCCTCCACGGGATTCAATTAGAACATCACCTTGGACATCATTATCTTCTAAATGGAATAGATACCTTTCCATTAGTATAGCTAAACAATAATGATAAGGATCATATTTCCAAATTTGATAAATTTCTTTATGTTCTTTTTTATCAATTAAGATAGTAATTATTTTATAATTCCATTTAGATAATTTTTCTAAAATGGTTTTATTAAAAAGTTGTTCTATCTCAGGATCGCGAAGTTTTTCGAAAGGATGTTTCTTGTTAACAATTTCTTTTCGATGAAAAATTATCGGATCATCCGGATGTTGACCAAGAATATTGTTTTTAATCTCTTCCATTTCAGGATGCAAAACTTCTCTGACATAATTCAAAGAAATAATCACGCCCGTTAATGTAAGAAAACGATGATTGAGATTAGCTGAACTGTTCAGATCAGAATTCCCTGTTTCATCTATGTATATCCTATATTTATTCATTTGTTTATTCCGTCAATTTCAAATTCCTCATTTCAAATTTCAAATTAACTAAGCAATCCATCTCTCAGATAAATTTCCATCTGAACATCAAAGAATTTACTGATCTCAACTTTCTTGCCATTTTCCAGATTTTCAATTATTCCATTTTCAATATCGATTTTCACTTTATCTCTTTGTTTGAGCTGCAGCTCATCAATATTAGTATAAGTTAAAATTGGAAAGGCAGCATTAATGGCATTTCGCTCATAAATTGCACCAAAAGATTCAGCCAAAATTAGTTGAACACCAAGCGATTTAAAACAATCTACAGCTTGCTGACGCGAACTTCCAGCACCAAAATTCTTTCCTGTGATAACGATATCTCCGGATTCTGCCTTTGAGGCAAAGTCTTTCCAACCTTCCAGATTATCGAATGTATATTGTCCCATTTCATTGATGTCAGTGATAGTAAGATAACGATTATGGAAGATCATATCGGTATCTATATCATCTTTATCGATCAACCAGACTTTTCCTTCTATAATAGTAGATTTTTCTGAAACTGCTTTTTCTTTCTTGGAAACTTCTGCTTTTTCAATTTTTTCTGTAGTTTTAAATTCTGCCGGCTTTTCCGGAATTTTATCTGGAGATGTAACATAACCTGCGATTGTTGAGGCTGCTACTTCTGCTGGAGAGCCAAGAAAAACTTTCCCCTTTCCCTGTTTACCTGCAAAGTTTCTATTTCCTGTGCTTATCGTTACTTCTCCGGGTCCGTTTTGCCCGATCTGCCCGGCGGCACAACCTGCACAACCTGCATTTCCAATTAAGGCTCCAGCACTTTTAAAAATATCAATTATTCCTTCTTCCAAACATTGATTCCAAACTTCATCTGTGGAAGGAACTATTTTCAAAATAACTCCGGGAGCTGTTTTCTTTCCTTTCAGAATTTTTGCAACTTCCCGCATATCCTCGATTCTGCCATTTGTACAACTTCCAATAAAACCGGAATCGATCTTTGTCTGGAAGACTTCATCAATACTTACGGAATCATCAGGATGACCCGGACGCGACACCATTGGCACAAATTTGGAAATATCCAATTCCAGTTCCTGATCGTAAACAGCATCTTTATCTGCTTCAACTTTCGTAAGTTTCTTCCCTGAACGAGTTTCGCAGTATTCCATCACAGCATCCGAAGGAGTAATAAGTACAATTATTGCTCCCATCTCTGTTGCCATTGACGAGATTGTGATCCTTTCATCTAAAGTGAGTTTCTCGACTTCTTCACCATACAATTCTACAGCGTAACCAAGAAGTGTATTAGCTCCAAACTTATTCAGCAAGTTCAGCACAATATCTTTGGCATAGATATTTCGGGGACGTTTGCCTGTGAAAGTTAATTTAACTGATTTCGGAACTTTAAACCAGCTTTTTCCACTTGCCCAGGCTGCAGCAATGTCCTGATCTCCCATTCCCTGTCCGAAAGCACCAATTGAACCTAAAATATTAGCGTGAGAATCTGTGGAAATAAAAGTACACCCGGGAGTTGCTAATCCTTTATCTATTACAAGATGCGTTCCAATACCGGAATTTACATCATAAACTTTTATCCCTTTTTCTCGTGCATACATTCGACAAAATTGCTGACTTGTAGCGTATTTTGGATCAGAGGTTGTTGGATAGCAGTCAAAAGTGA